>Ga0315907_10000828_pt1 | contig 42552 bp, 46 predicted proteins | sample LakEriMetagenome_3_FD_203525 | JGI IMG/M metagenome (GOLD analysis project Ga0315907, IMG submission 203525) | Freshwater fungal communities from buoy surface, Lake Erie, Ohio, United States - Buoy 12 MA123 | ecosystem: Environmental > Aquatic > Freshwater > Lake > Lake biofilm | place: USA...
CAGGCCGACCGCGGCAACTGGATTCAGTCATGACCCAACTGCAGCGAACCGTCGTCGACGGTGAAGTGGTCAGCCCTGTGCTCCCCGAGCACATCAAAAACTACCTCATTGACATTGACGGAACCGTGTGCGACGATATTCCGAACGAAGAACCCGAGCGCATGGTCACAGCCAAGGTGTATCCGGACGCGCTCGAGACCATCAAGGAATGGCACGCTGAAGGGCACATTATTACCTTTTTCACGAGCCGCACCGAAGAGCACCGCGCCGTGACCGAGGAGTGGCTGCAGCGCCACGAGTTTCCGTACCACGGCCTCCTGATGGGCAAGCCCCGCGGAGGCAACTACCACTGGATTGACAACCACATCGTTCGGGCCACGCGCTACACCGGCACATTCAGCCCGCTGGTCAAGCGCCCGGCGACGATCGAAGTTTTTAACGACCCTTCATGAGTTTGAATGTTCCCACCATGGCCGAGTTGGCTGCCCGAGGCGAATCGGCCGAAGTCCTTTTTTGGGTTGGCTGTGCCGGTAGCTTTGACGAGCGCGCGAAAAAAGTCACCAAAGCGGTAGCCAAGCTTTTGCACCACGCGGGCGTTTCGTTTGCCGTCTTAGGGGCCGAGGAGAGCTGTACGGGCGACCCCGCCCGCCGCGCCGGCAACGAGTTCCTGTTTCAGATGCAGGCCCTGACCAACATTGAGGTGCTCAACGGCTACGGCGTGCAAAAAATTGTCGCCGCCTGCCCGCACTGCTTTAATACCCTCAAAAACGAATACCCCGAATTGGGCGGAACCTACGAGGTGTTCCACCACAGCCAATTCATCGAGCAGCTGCTGCGCGACGGCCGCTTGCGCGTAGAGGGCGGAAGCTTCAAAGGCAAGCGCATCGTCTTTCACGACCCTTGCTACCTGGGCCGGGTGAACGGCGAGTACGAAGCGCCGAGGGCTCTGCTCGAGAAGCTCGACGGGGAGATCCACGAGATGAAGCGCAGCAAGAAAAACGGGTTTTGCTGCGGCGCTGGGGGCGCCCAAATTTTTAAGGAGCCCGAGGCCGGCACGGCCGAGGTGCACCACGTTCGGGCTGAGGAAGCTCTCGCTACCGGCGCCGACGTCATTGCCGTAGGCTGCCCGTTCTGCAAGCTCATGCTCACCGACGGTGTGACTCACCACGGCAAGGAAGGCAGCGTTCAAGTCCTCGACATCGCCGAGGCCATCGCCACCGCAAACGACCTGTAGTATGCCCCTCGTATCCTGGGCTGAGCTGCCTGAAAATGCTCGCTTTTGGTGCTTTGTAGCGGACCGTCCGTGGACGGCCGACGAAGAAGTAGCACTCCGCACGGGCCTGGACGCCCTATGTGCGGCCTGGGCAGCGCACGGAGCTCCTGTGTACGCTGGCTACCAGCTCGTGGAACAGCGCATACTGGCCCTTGCCGCCGACGAAGCCCGAACCGCCGCCAGCGGATGCAGCATTGACAGCCGAATGGCCGCCCTTCGTGCACTTGGCGACCAACTGGGCATTGACTGGCTCGGACGCATGCACGTGTACGTCGACCACGGCCAAGGCTGGGAACGCCTGAAGTTGGCTGAAGCCCGTCAGCTCGCAGACGGTCGCTTTCTCGACAGCGTCGCCACCACCAAAGGGGACTGGTCGCCCATCCGATCTGTTGCTGGTTCTTGGCTAACGCCAGCAACTAGCAACTAGCAACTAGCAACTAGCAACTAGCAACTAGTGACTAGCTGCTAGAAAGGCCTTCGTGGCCTCTTGCTCAATCATGTAGGTAAAGGGCTGCGCGGCGAGTTCCGCGCGGGGAACCCATACGGCCCGTTCGCCGTCTTCGTGCGGAACCTCGACCTCAGGGAAGGTGGTGAATTCCATGGGGCCAACGGCCGCAACGCGGTAAAAGAAGCTAAAGACCTGGACCTCGATATCAAAGGCCGACACCACCGGAAACTCATTGAAGAAGACAAGGTCTCCCACGGTGACGTCCAGCTGCAGTTCTTCCTGAAACTCGCGAACGAGCGCCTCGCGAATGCCTTCGCCCCACTCCACCCCGCCGCCGGGGTACTTCACAAGGGGTTTGCCGCGAAAGCGTTCTGCGCTCACCAAGACACGGCCTTGGGCGTCTTCGAGGAATCCGTATACACGGACGGTGCGCTTACTCATGGCTGCAAAGGTCGCACGACGCGCAGCATTTCGCGCTTTCCCGGCGGACCTTTAGGGCGTTCCAGGGGCCAGCCGCGCGCCGCGAGGGCCCGCCGCACCACGCCCTGGGCACAGTAGGTTACCCAAATTCCGCCTGGCCGAAGCAGGTCCAGCCAGCGGTGCAGCATGGGTTCGGACCAAAATTCGCGCTGCACGCCCGGGCCGAAGGCGTCGTAGTACACCAGATCAAAATCGGCCGTCGGTAGCGCGGAATCCAGCGTTACTGGGTCGGCGTGCACCGGGATGTTTGCCAGCCACTGGCGTTCCTCAGACGACCAGCCCATTCGGTCGGCGAACTCCGCGCGTTCCGCGTCGTGCAAGGGATAGGCCTCCCAGGCCTCGTAGTGCAGTTCCATACCCTGTTCCAGTGCCCAGCGTCGCGTGAGCACGGCATTTAAGCCGGTACCAAGGCCCATTTCGGCAACGCGCAGCGAGGCGACCTCGGGATGAAGGTTCCGCCAATAAAAAAACCCTTCGGAGCCAAAGACGTGCTGGGCTTCCCGAAGGGCTCCGTACCGAGAGTGAAATTCCGCGCCAAACAGGGGATGGCGAGCAGACCACGAACCGTCAGCCGTGGCGTGCAGCACTATTCCTGAACTTTGATTCCGCGAATGCGGTCCAACGGCCCGGGGCAATGCTGCTGGTGGCAGGACTCGCACGTGGCAATCACCGCGTTAAAAGCCTCGATCTGGGCTTCGCGGTCGGCCTGCGTTTTCAACGCGTCGTAAAGGGCATCCAAATTGCTGAGGTAGGCCTCGGCGAACCCAGGGAAGCTTTCTTTGATCTCCTCAGGCTTGGTCGGCGTAGCCGTTTTGATGGGTTCGTGGGCTGCGCGCAGCGACTCCACGTCGGCCAACGTGAGGGTTCCCGCCTGTGCCTTGGCTTTGAGGGCTTCCATATCGGCCGTCATGGTGCGCATGGTAGCGGCAAGCTCACTGGGTTCTGCCACGCGCGGATTGCGCTTGGGCGCCTCGGGCTGCTGCTGACAGGCAACGATGCCCGCCATCACTAGGGCCGCGGTAAATACCGACTTATTCATGGTCGTGGCCGTCGTGAGCTTCTTCAGCGGCTGGCGCCGACGCGTCACCTTCGGCAACGGCCTTTTGGGGCAACGCAACACCGGATGCCATGACCGTTAAGCGAATTTCGGGCTGGGTAATTGCTTCAATAACGCTGTCGGGCTCGTTGGCGTCGCGCGCCTGCTCCTTGAGCCACTCCACGCTGAGCTCCTTGCGCTTCACGGCGCCCGCAATGGTCGCGATCTCGCCACTAGCGTCCATGGGCATGAAGAAGGCGTAATCTTTGAACTTCACCAGCGCCGTAGTCGCTGAATCAAGCTGCACTTCCATCCAGCACCCTTTTGTCTGGCAAATCGCCTGAATCGGAGCTTGGAACGTCACCCAAATGGAGTCACTGGTTTCCAGTTGCTTGAGCACTTCTGCACCCGTCAGGACTGGGGTTCCAATGGCCGCGGAGTCACCAAAGTAGTCGTACACTACGGCCTCTTCGGCGGGTTGCTGGGCACATGAGGCAAGCAGCACTGCGGCTGCGGTAAAGGCAATAATTGAACGCATAACAAAGGGTTTTACGCTACAAAAATACGTACCTTTGCAGCGCTTTGGCGCGGACGTCAAGCACAACCCTTTTTAGTCCTATGAAGATCATCCGCACCACCCAATCACGCCTCAGTGAGGTTGATTTCGCCAACCTTGGATTTGGTTCTGGATTGGCTGACCACGCCTTTTACGCCGAATTCGCCGACGGAAGATGGGACGAGGGACGCGTTGAACCCTACGGGCCGCTCAAGCAGGGCCTCGCCCTGCACGCCCTGCACTACGGACAGGCCGTTTTTGAGGGCCAAAAAGCCTACCGTCAGGCCGACGGAGGCATCGCCGTGTTCCGTCCGCGCGACAACGCCAAGCGCTTGAACCGAAGCGGTGCGCGCATGATGATTCCCGAGCTCCCCGAACAGCTTTTCATCGACGGCCTTGACGCCGTTATCAAAATGGACCAGGAGTGGGTTCCGCGCGGAGCCAACCAATCGCTCTACCTGCGTCCCTTCTTGTTTGGCAGCAGCGAGTTCATTACTGCACGCCCTTCTGAAGAATACACGTTTGGCATCGTCACGAGTCCCTCAGGCGAGCTGTACACCAAGCCCGTGCGCGTAAAAGTTGAGCGCCACTTTACCCGCGCCACATCAGGCGGCGTTGGTTTTGCTAAGGCGGCAGGCAACTACGGCGGAGCCTTTTTGGCCACCCGTGAGGCCGTGCAGCAAGGCTACCAGCAAGTTTTGTGGACCGACCACCAAAACCACGAGTACTTTGAGGAGGCCGGCACCATGAACGTTGCGTTTGTCGTGCGCGGAACCCTGATCACTCCAGCACTCAGCGACCGCATTCTCGCTGGAATTACCCGGGACTCCATCCTCACCCTCTGCCGCGAATGGGGCATCACCGTCGAAGAGCGACCCATTGCCGTTGCCGAGATCATTGATGCAGCCAAAGCCGGCGAACTCAACGAAGCCTTTGGCATGGGAACCGCCGCCGTGGTCAGCCCCATCGAGGCCTTTGGCATGGAGGATACCCTTCACCACGTTCCCGTCCCCGAAGACGGAATCGCAGCCCGCGTGCGTTCGGCGCTTGCGGACATTCGCTACGGACGTGCTGAAGACCGCCACGGTTGGATGCACCACGTTGCTCTTTAAGTAGCTAGTTGGCTGGTTGGCTAGGTAGCTAGTTGGCTAGTTGGCTGGTTAGCTAAGTACTTCTCGGTGAATGCTGTTCCTGTGGGCACACGCTAGGCAGCACCCCCTTTTCAGTGTAAAGCCCAAACCCTACGGGTGGGTCAATTTATGCCCTAACCAACCAGCTAACTAGCCAACTAGCTACCTAGCCAACTAGCTAACCAGCCAGCTAAACCCCCAGCCTTTTCTGCACCATAACCTCAACGGCTTGGCACAGCATGAGCGGGTCCTGTGCTCTCCACGTTCCGAGGCGAAATCGTGGTCCGGTCCAAATGTACCGGCTCAGTCGGGCACGCGCCACCTCGTCGGCCACGTGGTCCCGAAAGTTCAAGCCCACAATCCAGCCGCCTTCCTCTTCGACTTCTTCGGCCCACTCGGCATAGTAGTCCGGTTCCGAAGCATGAAAATTGAGGAGGTTGTCGCCAATGAGCACAAAGCGCACGATGCCTTCGGCGAGCATGGGGTCCACCACTCTTCGCTTGAATTCCATCACGTCGTTGTGGAGCGCATCGTTCCATTCGCCCAGGAACTCAATGACGGCGCAGCCCTCGACGTAGTCGACAAAGAGCACTTTGACGAATAAGGTTTCGCAACCGATATCGTCCCATTCCGGATGAATGACAAAATCATACATCTGGTGGTAGCGACCGTTGCTCGGCGCACCCTGATCGAGGTAAAACGGACTCCGCTCGTCTTCAGAGGCGAGGTAGCGAGTGCGCCAGGCGCTGTGGGGCTCGAGGGAATGCATGCGATGTGAACCGAGCTGCGAAGATCGGGTTAACATGGTATGATTTACTGCATCACCGGAGGAAGTGGCATGGTAGGCCGCGCGGTCCACAAGGCCCTGGCCGCGGAAGGCCACGAGGTGCGCATTCTCACGCGCAACCCCAAGAAACCGAGTGAATTCGCCTGGAATCCTGCTCAAGGGAGTATTGATCAGGCCGCCCTCTTGGGCGTAGACGGAATCATCCACCTTGCCGGAGCATCTGTTTCGGAGCGCTGGACCGACTCCCACAAAAAAGCCATCATGGAAAGCCGTGTCCAAGGGGCCGAGACGCTTTACCGCGCGGTGGCCGCCATGGATGTTCGTCCCGAGGTAGTGATCAGCGCCTCGGCGGTAGGTATTTACCCAAACAGCTACGACCGGGTCTACACCGAGCGCGACGGGGGCGCCGCCGGCTTTTTGGGCGACGTGGTCCGCGCGTGGGAGGCCCAAGCCGACCGATTCGAAGCCCTCGGACTCCGGGTGGCTAAACTGCGCATCGGAATCGTACTTGGCCAAGGGGGCGGCGTGCTCGCCACGCTACTGCCCCTATTTCGCCTTGGACTAGGGAGCGCCCTTGGATCGGGTCGCCACTGGATGCCGTGGATCCACGTTGACGATTTGGCACAGATGTGTGTTCGACTTGCTGCAGACCGCAACCTGAGCGGCGTTTGGAACGGCGTTGGCCCAGAATCAGCCACCAACCTGGAATTTAGCCGCACGCTCGCAAACGTCCTCCAAAAACCATTTTGGATGCCCGCTCCGCCGGCCTTTGCGCTTCGTTGGGTCCTGGGTGAAATGGCCCAAATTGCGCTGATGAGTACGCACTGCTCGGCCGAAAAATGGCGTGCGGTCGGATTCAGCTACCGGTACAGCGACCTGCGCTCGGCTTTGGCCAACTTGGTCTAGTCTGCTACCTTTAGCGGCATGTACCGCGAAGAATACCGCATCCCCAAGGCGTTTTTATGGATTCTCGCCATCACCGGCGTGTCCACCTTAGTCATGATGGTTGCGGTCGCCAGCCAAGAAGGCTGGGACGCAGAAGCACTCCTGGCTGCCGTGATCGTAACCGGAATTCAAGGCTTCACCGCGTGGTTGCTACGGCGTCCGTGCCGAATTACCGTAACGCCAAATGCCATCGACATCAGCTACCGCCCGTTCAACATTGGCCCAAAGCACATAGAATGGACTGATGTCACCCGAGTTGACCACAAAAAAGTGGACCCCATGGGGGACTTTATGGGCTATGGAGTGCGCATGAAAGGCTGGAAAAAATCGGAACGCGTGATCGCCTATGCCTTTGAAGAAGGGCGCTATGCCTTCATAGAGCGGAGTGGGCAGCCCACTGTCGCATTCCAAATTACGCAACCCGAGGCCTGGGAAACCGTGCTTGACCAGTTGGCTGTACAGGGAATTCCCGTAGCGCGCTAGTTCGCGTCCGATCCAAAAAACTGCTTCGCGTACAGGTTGGCATACACCCCACCCGATTTGAGCAAATCGCCGTGGGTGCCCTGCTCGACCACCTTGCCGTGTTCGAGGACCGCGATTCGGCTGGCGTGAAGTACCGTAGCAAGTCGGTGCGCCACGACGACCGACGTACGGCCTTTGGTGATGCGTTCCGTGGCCTTTTGAATCCACGCTTCGGACTGTGAATCGACCGACGACGTGGCCTCATCCAAAATCAGCACGTCGGGGTTCGCCAAATAGGCCCTTAAGAACGCAAGAAGTTGGCGTTGGCCCGTAGAGAGCATGCCGCCGCGCTCTTTCACGTCGTAGTCGAGCCCGCCGGGCAAGCCTTCAAGAAACTCCTTGATGCCCATTTCAGCAGCCGCCGCCCAAATCGTTTCGTCGGGCATTGCTCGGTAGAGCGTGACGTTGTTGCGCACCGTATCGCTGAAGAGAAAAACGTCTTGCTGCACCAGCGCCAACCGACTCCTCAAGGAATTAAAATCCCAATCCGCCACCGAAACCCCGTCAATTCGAACGGCGCCCTGGTTGGGATGGTACATTCCGGCAAGCAAGCCGATGAGCGTGGATTTGCCACTTCCTGTGGAGCCGACGAGGGCCAGCATTTCACCTGGAGCGGCCTGAAGCGATACGCCATGGAGCACCTGCTGGTTTTCGACGTACCCAAAACTGACCTCGTCAAATTCAACCCGTCCGGCAACGCGATCAGCGCGGTGGCTGCCCGGCTGCTCCAACTGATCGGTGCTTTCGACTAATTTGAGCACGCGGTCGCTGGCGACCATGCCCATTTGAAGCGTGTTAAAGCGATCTGCGAGCTGGCGAAGCGGACGGTAGAGCATGTTGATGAACATGATCAGCGCCGTCAGGTCGCCGATGCTCACACTGCCCGGAGTGACGAGGGACCTCCAGCCTCCGTACCAAATCGCCAAGCCGATGGACAGCGCCGAAAGCATGTCGATGATGGGAAAAAACAACGAGAAGTACCAAATGCTCTTAATGTTCGCGTCGCGGTGGCGCTGGTTGATGGCATCAAAACGCTGTGCTTCTTCGGCCTCGCGTCCAAAAAGCTGAACCACGGCCATGCCGGTAATTCGCTCCTGTACAAAGGAATTTAGGGCGGCTACTTGGTTGCGGACGTCGGTAAATGCGCCCTTGATGCTCTTCTGAAACCAGCGCGTCGCCACATACAAAATCGGCACCACCGACAGGCTCACCGCCACCATTCCAGGGTCGAACAAGAGGAACATGGCCACGACCATGACGGCGATTTTAAAGAGGTCGCCAAAAATCACGAGCAGTCCTTCGGCGAAAATATCGGCCATCGTCTCGACGTCGCTCACCGTGCGCGTCACTAATTGACCAACCGGAGTGCGGTCAAAAAAAGCGGCACGGTAGTGAAGTAGCTGCCCAAACAACCGAACGCGCACGTCGCGAATGACCTTCTGACCGAGTTCGTTGGTGGCTAAAACAAAAAACCACTGACCAATTCCCTCCAGCACGAGGGTCAGCATGAGCGCGGCAATGCTCCAGCGAAGCATGCTCAAATCGCCGTCCTCTACCGCAAAATCCACGGCAACCTGAACGAGGTACGGGCGTGCCGTGGTGACCGCGCCCAGAACAACGCTAAGGATGCCCGCGCTGATTAAAAGCGACCGGTAAGGCTGTGCAAAACGCAGCACTCTGCGCAGCACCGCCCAGTCAAAGGCCTTGCCACTAACGCTTTTAGATGAATTGGGGGTTTTCTCGGCCATCAAACAGGGGCGCTGCGAAGTGCGCGCCGGCAAAGGTAAGCCCGTGAGCCGGGGCAGAAGGGCCCGATTCCGTCCTTTTTTGGCTCGATAAAATGCGGTTCCATTCTGCTAAACCGCGGTCGGCAACGGCCTGTTCCACCATGGTTCCAACCAGGGAGCGCACCATATTCCTCAGAAAACGGTTGCCCACGACCCGAAACTCAAGCACGCCTTCTGACGCGACCCACTCGGCTTGGTGAATACGGCAGAGGCCGTTGGTTGCGGCTCCGCCGCTGCGCTCAAAGGCGCCAAAGTGGTGTTCACCGTGGATCGAGGCCGCCATTTCATGGAGCAAGGACTCGTTGAGGTTGCGCTCGTAAAGCCATGCCGTGTCGCGCCCAAATGCGCTCTTGCTACGGTGGATGCGGTAGGCATACCCGCGCGCCACTGCACTGAACCGTGCGTGCACGTCGTCAGCAACCGACACTGCCTCGAACAGCACAAGGTCGTCTGGCAAAAAGCGGTTCATTCGGAACACAAGCTCGGCGCAGTCCACGGCTTTAGGTACTTCAAGGTGCGCCACATAGTTCCGCGCGTGAACCCCGGTATCGGTTCGGCCCACCCCGACTACAGCCACGTCGGCACGGAGCCACTGACCAAGCGTCGTTTCAAGCACTCCCTGGACGGTTCGGCCCTCGGGTTGGCGCTGCCAACCTAAAAAATCGGCTCCGTGGTAAGCCAAGCGAAGCGCGTAACGGTACAGGTGCGAACTTTGAGGCTCCATGAACACCAAAGGTAGCGCCCTCACCATTCTCCTGCTGTCAGACACCCACGGCCACCTCGACGACCGCATCCTAGCCCACGCCGCTGAAGCCGACGAAATCTGGCATGCCGGCGACGTCGGCTCGCTCGAGGTGGTGGACCAGTTGACGGCATTGGGCAAGCCCGTCCGGGGGGTCTATGGCAACATCGACGACGCCATGCTGCGACGAGTTTGGCCCCAGGATCATCGGTTTACGCTGGGCGGACTGCGATTTTGGATCACCCACATTGCGGGGCCCGCTGGGCGCTTGCCTTCGGGCATCAAGGCTGCGCTCCGAAGTGAGCCTGCCGACGTGCTGATTTGTGGGCACTCCCACATCCTAAGGGTGGGTCGCGATCCGTCGGGCGTGCTTTGCATGAATCCAGGGGCTTGCGGCACCCATGGGTTTCACAAGGTGCGCACCATGCTCCGATTTACCCTTCGCAACGGGCAAATCGACGATTTGGCGGTTATTGAACTCGGAGCGCGGGGCGCCCTGAAGCCCTAACTACTTCTTTTTTTTCTTCGGACGAAAACTGTCTGCTTCGCGGACCTTCGCCTCGTCGGCCTGAATGGCGCGGTTCGCCATCGACGCCAGGACCACGGCCACCAACGGTAGCGCCACCGACCACGAGGTATCGGCATTCGCCGTGCCGTTAAGCACCGGAATCAGGTACACCACTTCGAGGGCAAACGCGGCCAGGATACCGACGCGGTTCACCACAAACTGACGCTGGCGGTACTTGAAGTACGTAATGTTGGCGGTGAACAAGGCCACGCCCAGTCCGGCCAAAAGCGAAGACCACTCGGTGGGGTTTGCCGCACCTACGGCAAACATCGAAATAGCCGCAAGGGCCATGTAAAGGGTTTGAATACGCTGCCACATAATGTGCAAAGGTCAGGTATAGGGACGCTTCATGTATATTTGTGGCATCAACGAACCCGAAACGGGCTCGATTTCTCTTCCACATTCCTGTTTTTTAGTCCCTTACACCCTTATTGGTATGGCGTCAATGCCTGATCTCTCGGATCGCAAACTTCCCGAGCTCAAAGAATTAGCGGAATCATTGGGCGTTCCCAAAGCGCGCTACTTGCGCAAGCCCGAACTTCTCGAAGCCATTCAGCAGCTTGGTGAGCGTGGCGGAGCGTCTTCAGCCCCAGCCACCGAATCGGTGGATGCGCCCGCTCAAGAAGGGCGTCGACGCGGAAGGCCTGCGCGTACCGAACCCCAATCCGGTGAAGCAGCAGCCAACGTAGCCGGTGAGGCCAACAGCGAGGGCGAACGCCCACTTCGCGAAGACCGCCCGCGCCGCGAAGGCTGGGAAGATCGCGGCGCGCGCTCCGAGCGCAGCGACCGCGGCCCCCGCGAAGAACGTGAACCCCGCAGCGACCGAGGTCCGCGCGAAGAACGTGAACCCCGCGAAGAACGAGGACCACGCGAAGACCGTCCCCGTCGCGACGGTTGGGAAGACCGTGGACCCCGCCAAGATCGAGGACCACGCGAAGACCGAGGACCACGCGAAGATCGAGGACCACGCGAAGACCGTGGTCCACGCGAAGACCGCCCCCGCCGCGAGGGCTGGGAGGACCGTGGACCCCGCGACGACCGTGGACCCCGCGAACCCCGCGAACCGCGCCAACCTAAAATTCAGGAACCGGTGTACGAATTCGAGGGCATCATTCCTACCGAAGGCGTCGTGGAAATCATGCCCGAGGGTTTTGGCTTCTTGCGCTCGAGCGACTACAACTACCTGAACTCCCCCGACGACGTACTGCTCACCCAGCAGCAAATCAAGCACTACGGACTGAAAACCGGCGATACGGTCCGGGGCGAAGTTCGTCCGCCGCGGGACCAAGAGAAGTTCTTTCCGCTGACCAAGGTCCACATGATCAACGGCAAGAATCCCGATTCGATTCGGGATCGGGTCGGATTTGAACACCTCACGCCGCTGTTCCCCGAAGAGAAATTCAACCTCACGGGGCGCAAGGCCACCATCAGTACCCGAATCATCGACTTGGTTTCGCCGATTGGCAAGGGCCAGCGCGGACTCATCGTCGCGCAACCCAAGACCGGTAAAACCACCCTTTTGAAGGAAGTGGCCAACGCGATTGCCGCGAACCACCCCGAGGTGTACATGATCATTCTTCTGATCGACGAGCGACCTGAAGAAGTTACCGATATGGCCCGCAGTGTCAACGCTGAGGTCGTGGCGTCTACGTTTGATGAGCCAGCCGAACGCCACGTTCGCGTGGCCAACATCGTCCTCGAAAAGGCCAAGCGTCTGGTAGAGAGTGGCCACGATGTGGTGATTTTGCTCGACTCCATTACCCGTTTGGCCCGCGCCTACAACACCGTCAGCCCCGCATCGGGCAAGGTGCTGTCGGGCGGTGTGGACGCCAACGCACTCCACAAGCCCAAGCGGTTTTTTGGCGCAGCGCGCAATATCGAAAACGGCGGTTCACTCACCATTTTAGCCACTGCCTTGATTGACACCGGCTCGAAGATGGACGAGGTTATTTTCGAAGAATTCAAGGGTACCGGCAACATGGAAATGCAGCTGGACCGCCGCATCGCCAACCGCCGCATCTGGCCGGCTATCGACTTGATTGCGTCCGGAACACGCAAAGAAGACATGCTTTTGAGCCCCGAAGTACTGAACCGCATGTACATCTTGCGCCGACACCTTGCCGACATGACGCCGGTCGAAGCCATGGAGTTCCTCGAGGACCGCATGAGCAAGACCCGCAACAACGAGGAATTCCTCGTTTCAATGAACGGGTAACAGAACTCGAACCTAACGTTAGGCCGCCCCATGTGGGCGGCTTTTTTATGACCGCTATGCTCGGTCCTCCAACGGATTTAACCCGTTTCGGCCAACGGCAATTGGACCGTTAAATTCCACAGCCGCTTCGTCCGCAAAATCCGCCAAACGAGCGTAGCGTTGCGAAAAGTGGCCAAGTACCAGGTGCTTCGCCCCGGCTGAGGCGGCGATTCGACCCGCCTGCTTAGCCGTGGAATGCCCCGTTTTTGCCGCCAATTCACGGTGCCGTTCCAGGTAGGTGCTTTCGTGGTACAAAAAATCGACCCCTCGGGCAAATTCGGCTAGTGCGGGAACGTACGACGTATCGCTGAGGTAGGCCATGCGGAATCCGCGCCGTCCGGGTAGCGTGACCTCGGCGTTGCGGACTTCAATTCCAGAACGAGTGCGCACGTCGCGGCCGAGTTGCAGGCTGCGAAAATCAGCGTGCTCCAAACCGGCGGCCACAGCAGCCTCAATGTTCACTTTGCGCGGAGCCACAACTTCTTCCACGCGGTAGCCCCAGGCCTCAATTCGGTGCGCTAAGGGGTGTGCGGCAATGCGCACGTCTTCGTTTTCGTACACAAGCCCGTTGGCGGCCACCACAAATTCCACCGGATAGGACCAGGATCCTTGGGTAGCGGCGTTGATTCCGTGCAAAAACGCTTCGAGTCCGCTTGGACCCACCACCACAAGTGGCTTTGCCCGGCCCTGCAGCGTCCAAGACGACATAAGCCCAGGAAGCCCAAAGACGTGGTCACCGTGCAGGTGCGTGATGAGGATGACGTCAAAGGTTGCGCCCCTAAGGCCCACTTCGCGAATTCGGATTTGGGTCCCCTCGCCGCAATCGATGAGCATCAGGGTTCCGCCCACGCGAAGCGACTGGGCCGACGGATACTGACCGGGAGCCGGAATAGCCGCGCTACAGCCCAAAATGCGCCAATCAATGCGAGAAAAGTCCATGCACTCCAAAGGTCGCGCGCGGGCGGGATGCAAAAAAGCGCTAATTTTGAGCCCTAGATGGCCCAAAAGACGCTTTTAACCCAGCGCGACTGCGAAGTAACCCTTCGCCGTTTGTGCCACCAGCTCAACGAAGTACACGTTCCGTGGAGCCGCACGGTGCTCGTCGGCATTCAGCCTCGCGGCAGCAAACTCCTCAAAGCACTCGTGGCCCAGTTAGAGGCCGAGTTCGCCACGGGGCCCATCGCTCATGGATTGCTCGACATTACGTTTCACCGCGACGATTTTCGCCGCCGAGACGAGCCACTTGCCGCCAGCCCAACCGAGATGGACGTGCTCATTGAAGGCAAGCGGGTAGTCTTGATCGACGACGTGCTCTACACGGGCCGGTCGGTGCGGGCGGCACTTGATGCACTGGGTGACTTTGGACGACCAGAGCGCGTGGAACTGTGTGTGCTCATCGACCGCCGCTTTTCGCGCGAACTTCCCATTCAGCCTGATTATTCGGGCCGCCGGGTTGACGCCCTGAACCACGAACGGGTACGCTTGAATTGGAACGGCGAAGCCCTTGAATCCGTACTGCTCGAATCCCAACCTTATGCCCCGGAACGCTAAGCTGCACTCGCGACACCTCCTTGGCCTTCAGCACGTTCCCGCCGAAGACCTGCACCTGATTTTGCACTGGGCTGGGCATTTTAAAGAAGTTATTAACCGTCCGATTAAACGGGTTCCATCGCTTCGCGACATCACCATCGCAAACCTCTTCTTTGAAAATTCCACTCGGACGCGCCTCAGCTTTGAACTTGCCGAAAAACGCCTTTCTGCCGACGTAGTCAACTTCGCGGCCTCGAATTCATCGGTTAAGAAAGGCGAGACATTGAACGACACAGTGAACAACATCCTCGCGATGAAGGTGGATGTGGTAGTTATTCGCCACGCCGACGCAGGCGTTCCTCAATTTTTGGCAGACCGGGTACCCGCCCACATCGTCAATGCGGGAGACGGCACCCACGAACATCCTACCCAAGCGTTGCTGGATGCCTTCACCATGCAGGAACGCATTGGTAGCCTTGAGGGTAAGAAAATTGTCATTGTCGGCGACATTCTTCATTCCCGCGTCGCGCTGAGCAACATCTTTGGCCTCCAAAAATTGGGCGCACACGTTGCCGTGAGCGGACCGTCTACGTTGATTCCGCGTGCCATACACGAACTCGGAGTTGAGGTGATTTCAGACGTCGACGACGCACTCGCCTGGGCCGACGTGGCCAACGTACTCCGCGTGCAGCACGAGCGAATGGACCGGGCATTTTTTCCGTCGATCCGCGAGTACCACCGCCGGTACGGCATCACGATGGACCGCCTGAATCGCCTTGATCGGATCCCGCTAATCCTGCACCCTGGCCCCATCAACCGCGGCGTGGAAATGACCTCAGAAGTAGCAGACTCACCCTACGCGGCCATTTTAGATCAGGTAGAAAATGGCGTTGCGGTTCGCATGGCAGTGTTGTACCTTCTTGCTTCCCAATCAAGCACCCACGATGTCCTTTAAGCTCGAACGCAAACCCAACTTCATTCACCTCCGCTGGGGAGCCGACAGCTTTGGTCGCGACGGTGTGGCGGAATTCGCAACGCTGTTAGCCAAGCACGAAGAAGACCACATGCTGGTCAACCTTCTTGCGGCTGAGGAATTTGACGGCATTGAAGACCTTCAAGATCTTCAAGCAGAGCGCATGGATGCCATGTTTTCCTGCATACTAATTGTCCGGGAATCGCTCATGCACCTCTTCGACGAAGACCTTGCCGTAGTACCCACCCTGCTCGAAGCAGAAGACTACTTCGGCATGGAAGACATGCAGCGCCAGCTACTCGACGGCGAAAACGATCTCTAGTTCAGACGAACGCTGGCGCCCACTGGCGCACGTCCCAACCCCCAAGGTTTCCAGAACTCATAATGAGCAGGTTGAGCTGCTCGGGCGCATCGCGTTCGATTGCCGCGCGAAGGGCTGCCGCATCCGTAAACACCTCTACCTGAGGACCAAATGCAGCCTGCACCGCTTCGGGTGCCAAGGGCGGCAGCTTCTTGTGGGCTACCGCCGCAGGATCAAACAGGACCATTGCGCGATCTAACCCGTTGAGCGAGCCCGCGTAGCCAGGTAAAAAGCTGGGATTCAAACTGCTAAACGTGTGTAATTCCAGCAACCCCCAAACTGGTCGGTCGCCAAAGCTCTCCGCAAACGCTGCCGTTGTGGCCGCCACCTTCGACGGCGCATGGGCAAAATCTAAGTAAACGGCCCTGCGCGCCGAGTTTGCCAAGGGCTCTAAGCGACGCTGCGCCCCCTGAAACGAAGCAATGGCCTCATAAAAGTCGGCTTCCTGAATGCCCATCTCTTGAGCCAGCCAGCGCGCACCTTCGGCATTCGCCAAGTTGTGCCGACCCATGACGCTCATCGGAAGCTCCCCCATCGGCGTCTTCCAGTACCACTGGGTACCGTCGTGGCGGTGGTCCGGGGTGCGGTACGGAATCTTGCGAATTGGCGACGTATCGGCCGCCACTAAGGCCGCGAGTTCGGCATCTTCCTCGAAGTACAGCAGGGTTCCGCCCGGTTCCATAGATGCCAAGAATCCGCGAAACGCGTCGGCGTAGGCGTCCTGGGTGGGGAACACATTGACGTGATCCCATGCCATCCCCGTAACCAGCCCCACGTGGGCCTTGTACAAATGGAATTTGGGGCGCGGATCCAAGGGCGAAGCCAAGTACTCGTCGCCTTCAAAAACGGCCCATTCGTCGGTACCCTGCAGGCGAACCGAGGCATCCAAACCCGGAACCTGGGCGCCCACCAAGTAATCCGGGAGGCGATCCCAGTACTTCAGCACGTGCAGCAGCATCGACGTCGTAGTCGTTTTACCGTGGGAACCGCCCACAACCACCCGGGTCTGGCTTTCGCAGGCCTTTTGAACGTATTCGGGGTAGGAATAGACGGGCAAACCAAGCTCCTGGGCGCGAAGCAGTTCGGGATTATCCCCCCGAGCGTGCATTCCGAGCACCACCGCATCGAGGCCCGAATGGATGCGTTCCGGGAACCAGCCTTCTTCGGCAGGTAGCAAGCCCGCGGCCTTGAGGCGGCTTCGGCTTGGTTCAAAAATAGCGTCGTCGCTTCCGGTCACGTGAACGCCCTCACGGGTAGCTAATGCCAGCGCGAGGCTGTGCATCGCGCTACCACCTATAGCAATAAAATGTACGTTCATAGAGGCCTAGAGCTGTATCTGGTAGGCCTTCAAAAGGTTTAGCCTAAACGACGGCAGCAGTGGGTAAAATAGCGGGTTGCTCGGGTCAATATCGATCTGATCGACAATCGCGGGGTCTGCGCCCTCCAGCAATAGGTTGGCTTTGAACACAATATTCACGTTGATGTCGCGGCCTTTGCGCACGGTGAACTGCGACTGGTACTCCAGGAGTTCATTGAATGCCTCAGAACTGATCGTGTACTTAAACGGCTTGTAGGGTTTGTCTTGAGTTGTATCGGTCGGATTCTTCCACCAACCCTCAATCACTACCGCGTTGTATCCACCGTTTGGACGCGCCAGACGGTTCATTGGGCTTTCAGGCGACCATGAGGTCGTGGGCACTGCGTTTTGGGCACTGTCCAAGCCGATGCGCCACCAGTGACGGCCCGAGTAGGTCCCAGTGGGCAACATGTATATTGGCGTAAATCCACCGTAAAGTGACGAGGTCGAGGTTACCGCAAACTCCGTGGTGTCGCCTTTAACGGGGAAAATCGTGTCACCGAGGTGGTTCTCAAAATGGTAAAAACCCATGGCCAACTCGATGTTTTTGAAGCGAATCTGCGTTCCGGAACCGTCGAGTGCAAAGACTTTGTTGGTATCAATCAAATCCCCTTTGAAGTAGTAGAAATGACGGAGTACCACATTGCGTTCGTCGCGGGGAGGCTCGGGCTCCACAAACGTCGCCTCGCAGCTCGCGAAGCCAAGCGCCGCGATACCCACGGCCAACCAAGCGTTTTTCATATCTGAAAATTAAGCATTTACTGCAGCTTCTGGCGGACGCACTTGCTCAATGGCCTCCATCACTTGCTCTAAAATTTGCTGCGGCGTCGCATCCGGAGCGAACTGCAACGGTTCTTTAAACCGCAATTTCAAGTCCACACGGCGCTTTTTTACGCGCAATCCCTTCTTGTCAAATCCGCGCCGAAACCCGTCAACAACCACGGGAACTACTGTTGGCTGGAGGTCGCGAATGATGTGGGCAGTTCCCCGACGACCGGGCGCAAAGGGCTTCGTCGTGCCTTGTGGGAAGGTGATAACCCAACCAACTTGAATGGCTTTGCGAATGTTGTCCAAGTCCTTGGGATCAACCCCGCGATTGATCTCCTTACCGGCCTCGCGCCAGGTACGCTTGATGCTAACCGACCCCGCCAGCGACAGCAACCGCGGCAGCGGACCCGACTTCATCGTCTCCTTCGCGGCAATGAAAAACAAGTTCATTCGAGGGTTCATGACGGGCCACCACCGGTCAACACGGTTGGGCATTCCGTTGCGAAAGTGCATGAACGCCAGGAACATCGAGGCCACATCCATGAAGTAGGTCTGGTGGTTGCTCACAAACAGTACGTTTTCGTCGGGCAAGTCCTTGAGGTGCTCCATGCCCTCAATATGGGTGCGGTGAATGCGGTTTAAGCGGTACCACGTCACGGTTCCGAACCAGAAAATCACCATACGCTTGGCCCACAAGGGGTAGCCAAACGGATCTCTGTAGGGCAGGCGGCGAATCTTCTTCATGAATTCAACAAATCTACATCACCTTTGCGGAGTGGAGCGCGAAAAATGGCCTAATCCCCACCTTATACCCGACAATGAGGGCCGGCTTTGGGACCCGTTTCGGCGCAAGCGCGTGGCAGGAACCCCAGAAGAATACGTGCGGCAGCACAGCTTGAGGCGCCTGATCCTTGAATCCCAGTGCCCTCCTGAGGCTGTTGCCGTGGAGCGCGGACTCCAAGTCCACGGCCAGCCTAAGCGCTTCGATGCCGTCGTTTTTCACCAAGGAACACCCTGGATGCTCGTGGAGTGCAAAGCCCCACAGATTGCGCTGGACGACGCCGTCTGTGTACAGTGGATGCGCTACAACCTTCCCTTGGGCGCCGCCTGGGGTTGGATTACCAACGGCGTCCACGATCGAATTTTCACGGCAGATGGCCGCGAACTCCCCCCTGACCTGCCGCAATTTGGTACCTTTGCGCTTTAGGAACGCACCATGAATTACGCACTCCACGCGCTCTCGCCGCTCGACGGCCGCTACCAAAAGCAGGCTTCGGCCCTTAGCCCCTACTTCTCTGAATTCGGACTGATGCGCTACCGCGTGCTCGTCGAAGTGCGCTACTTTATCGCACTCTCTGCCCAAAACCTCAAGGGATTGCCCGCGCTGAGCGCGAGCCAAGAAGCGCAACTCCACCTGATTTACCGCGAGTTCAGCGAGGCCGACGCCGCGCGCATCAAAGAAATCGAGGCCACCATCAACCACGACGTGAAGGCCGTAGAGTACTTCCTCAAGGAGCGCTTTGAACCCCTGGGGCTTTCAGATCGCGCGGAATTCATTCACTTCGGACTCACCTCCCAAGACATCAACAATACCGCCATTCCGCTTTCGCTGATGGAGGCCCACCGCGACGTGGTTCGTCCTGCCCTGCTGGGACTCGTGGAGCGGATTGACGGCCAAGCCCGCGAATGGGATCACCTGCCCATGCTCGCACGCACCCACGGTCAGCCCGCCTCACCCACCCGTTTGGGCAAGGAATGGCGCGTATTTCGCGAGCGGCTTAGCCAGCAGCTCTCCTTGCTCGACGCCGTGCCGTTCGCGGGCAAGTTCGGAGGAGCCACGGGCAACTTCAACGCCCACAGCGTGGCCTACCCTGGCGTGGACTGGCATGCGTTTGGCGAAGCCTTCTTGCGCGACGACCTCGGCCTCAAGCGCAGCCATCCAACCACGCAAATTGAGCACTACGACCACCTAGCGGCCTACTTTGACGGGCTGAAGCGCCTCAACACCATTTTGATCGACCTGTCTCGCGACGCGTGGCAGTACATTTCGATGGACTACTTCAAGCAGCGCATCAACCCCAACGAGGTGGGTTCGTCTGCGATGCCCCACAAAGTCAACCCAATCGATTTTGAAAATGCGGAGGGCAATTTTGGCATTGCCAACGCCTGGCTGGAGCACCTTGCGGCCAAACTACCCATCAGCCGGCTTCAGCGCGACTTGACCGATTCGACGGTCCTGCGCAACCTCGGCATGCCCCTAGGCCACACCCTGCTCGCTTATGCCAGCCTTCAGCGCGGACTGGGCAAGCTCGTCGTGAATGAAGCGGCCCTCTCGGCCGACCTTGAAAGCCACTGGGAAGTGGTCGCTGAGGGCATACAAACCATCCTGCGCCGCGAGGGTTTTCCGAAACCCTACGAGGCATTGAAGGCCCTCACCCGCAAGGCAGACCGCATCACCCCTGAGGTCATCGCAGAATTTGTTGCGGAACTCCCGGTAGACGAGTCGGTTCGCGCCGAATTGCGCGCCATTTCGCCCACCAACTACACGGGGCAATGAAGTACCCAGAGGTCGGACCCATCGTGCTGGGCGACACCGTTGTTCCGCCCGGATCAACCAAAACGGTAGACCTTCAGATCGCACGCTTGCTTTCGGGCACGGAGATCCACATGCCCGTGCACGTGTTCCGAAGCGAACGCCCTGGCCCCACGGTGCTGCTCAGTGGCGGACTTCACGGCGACGAAGTCAACGGGATTGAAGCCGTACGCCGCATGATGTCGCTCGGCCTGTTTAACGACCTGCCGTGTGGGAACGTCGTCGCGATTCCCATCATCAACGTGTATGGATTTCTCTTCTTTAGCCGTGAGGTGCCCGACGGCAAAGACGTGAACCGCAGCTTTCCTGGCTCCACCCAAGGTTCGCTCGCCAGCCTCGTTGCCCACACGTTGACCGATAAAGTACTGCCTCACATTGACTTAGCGGTCGACTTTCACACGGGCGGTGCGAGCCGCACGAACACGCCGCAGGTGCGCTACGATCCCGAAGATCCAGACGCGATTCGCTATGCCAAGGCCTTTGGTGCGCCCCTGGCAATGGCGTCATCGCTCATTCCGGGCTCGCTGCGCGCGCAAGGCCGGAGCATGGGCGTTCCCATCGTGGTGTACGAGGGCGGCGAAAGCATGAGGCTCGAGGAGCCCGCAGTCAAAGAAGCCATTCGGGGCACCAAGCGCCTTTTGGCCAGCCTTGGAATGTACGCACCCAAGCCACCCAAAGTCCGCGGCCTAAAAGACCGGCACGGCAAGCACAGCGCGCCCCGCCACCTCAGCCAAACAACGTGGGTGCGGGCCGAAGCCAGCGGGCTGTTTTCGTTTGAACGCGAAAGCGGCCAGGCCATTGCCGAGGGAGAACTCATCGGACGCATCCGAAACCCCTATGACTCCTATTCCGTGAAAGTTTTTGCGCCCTTCGACGGATTCATCATTGGCCACAACAACATGCCGCTGGTGCACCGCGGCGACGCCCTCTTTCACGTGGGTCGCGAAAGCGCCTGGCCCTAAGCCAGGGCTTGCTTCAAGATTTCGTCGGCAATCGCCAACGAAGCCGTGGCCGCCGGTGACGGCGCATTGAGCACGTGGAACGCCCGCTCACCTTGGCGCAGCACAAAATCGTCTTCAAGGCTGCCGTCGCGGCGAAGCGCTTGGGCGCGGATCCCCGCCCGCCCGGGATGCAGGTCTTCGAGCTCCAAGCTCGGAATCAAGCGCTGTAAGGCCGCCAAAAACTTGGTCTTGCTGAAGGCGCGCTCGTATTCCCCGAGTCCGTAGCGCCAGTGCTTCGCAAACAGCTTCCAGGTACCGGCATAACCCAACGCGGCGGCGGTATCGCGTCCGTCAAAGGCCGTTTTGGAATAGCCTTCGCGAGCAAAGCTGAACACCGCATTGGGTCCGCATTCCACGCCACCGTGGACCATGCGCGTAAAGTGCACGCCCAAGAACGGAAAATTCGGATCCGGCACCGGGTAAATAAGGTGCTTCACCTTGGCTTGGGCCCGCGGACTCAATTCGAAGTAGTCGCCACGGAACGGCACGATCTGCAACCCAGCATCCACCCCGTCACGGCGCGCCAGCCGGTCACTTTGCAGGCCAGCGCAGACAATGACGTGCTTTCCGCGAACGAGCCCGCTCGAGGTCTGAACTCCGTCCGCTGAAAAGCCCGTAACCGTGGTACTGCGGCGCACCACGCCCCTTCCGGCGCGCAGCATGGCCTCGGCAGCGTCGGCATAATGGATAATGCCCGTCTGCGGTATAAAAAGCGCTTTCGTCGCGTGCAGCTGCGGCTCGCGCACGCGCACCTCCGCCGCATCGAGGTAGCGAAGCCCCTCCAGCCCGTTTTCGATGCCGCGCAGCCGAAGCGTTTCCAAGCGAGCCTCTTCTTGTGGGCCCACTGCCGCCACCACTTTGCCACAAACCTCATGCTTCACCTGGTGCTGCGCCGCAAACTCCAGCATCTGACGGTATCCATCCAAGCAGGTGCGGGCCTTAAGCGAACCAGGTTTGTAGTAAAGCCCAGAATGGATTACCCCACTGTTTCGGCCGGTCTGGTGGCTCGCTAGGGCGGATTCCTTCTCAATCAGTACGATTTTAGCCTCGGGATAAGCCATTCCCAACTTGTAGGCCACTGCAGAACCCACGATTCCGCCACCGACCAAAATAAAATCGTAGTTGTCCATTCGGCCCCAAAAGTAACGCCCGGAACCGTTCATGCCGGATCCGGGCGCACCTAAAAAAAAGCTGAGCTTACTGCGGCATTCCCGCGCGCACCCAGCGCTCGAGCAAGGCCACATTGCAGTTCGACATGCGGCCAGAGGGCGGCATTTGCGAACGTCCATTCACGCCGTTTACCGCGTCAACAAGACCCATATAGGTTACGGCACCAGTTACGTCAGAATACGTGCTCAGCGCAACGCCTCCCGAAGGATTAGCACCCTGATGGCAACCAATGCACTGGGTCTGAATCATGGGCGCTATGACCGCGGAATACGTCGTAGCAGAAGTTGAATCGCAGGCCCCAGCGCAGTTCGTTTCGTTGGCACCCTGCTCAATCCACAAACGGATTCGGGCCTTTTGGGCAGCCGACAGGGGCGCCATTGGCGGCGGCGGCATTAGGTCATCGCCTGTTTCAAACAGCACTTCATAAAGTTTGCTGTCGTTTGGGTTGCCTGGTTTGACTTCCTCCATAATACCGGCATACGTCGAAAGGTTAATGCCGTCGGCAGGGTACGGACTAGCGTGGCAACCGCTCATGGCGCAATTGGACTGGATCATCGGGTAGATTTCGTTCGTGAAATCGACGATTCCCGGGTCGCAGGGTTCCGGAGCAGGGTCAGGCACATTGGGCAAGTGGGTACAGGAAGCCAAAACGGCGATTCCGACCAATAAAAACAACTTGTTCATCGCAGTTCTTTGGGTTTGACGTGGGTGAATACCCGCGAAATATTAAAGCCTAGAAACAAATCACCCTTGCCCCACGAGCCGGGCGTCTGCATCATCCATTGGGGATCTGCCATCGAACGGGCATTCGTAACGTGGAACTGAAAAACGTGTCCGCCGGTTTCCAGGTCCAACCCAATACTCAAGGGCATGTGCGTACCCGCGAACGGCGTTTGGCGCAGCATGGTTTCGGCCGTGAGTGCCATGCGCTGGGTCAATTTGTAGCGTCCGCTCAAGCCAAGGCCGAGTTGGTCGTTGCGGTCGCTAGCGAGCGGAACCAAGTTGAAGTGCACCAACGTCGGAGCGACTTGAACCGACACCTTCTCGCCCATCTTACGGGCAAGCAAAAGCTGGTGCGCGTAGGCCAGACGGTCGGTGAAAAAGTGATCAAAACCGTCGGTGAATGGCACCGTAGTAAGCGTCATGGAAGAATACCATACCGCCGTAATGGGACTATTAAACCCCTTACCGCCCTTGGATTGCCGGAGCAAGCGCAGCTTGGTAAAGCCGTCGTAGGTCTTGCTTCCCGAGGAACGCCCTAGGCCAACATTTAGCCATGAAACGGGATTGTAGGAGTACTCAAACCGAATCTGGGCTACGTCGATGCCGAAAAGATTGTACAACGGCTTGTCGTTGAGTGCACCAAAGCGGTGGCCAATAATGAACTGGCCAACGCCCGCTCCGGGCATTTCGACCGTAGAACCGTTGACGAGCTTGGTGCCCTTAAACGTGGCAAACGCAAACTGCTTCGGAGCCGGTGGCGCTATGGCGTCGAGCTCTGCGAGCAAGTCGTCTTGAGCCCAGGTCGCGCCCGAAGCCAAGATTAGCGCACAAGCGAAAAACTTACGCACCCTTCAGTGTGGATTTAACGGTAACCTTCACCACCTCAGCAACCTTCGACGTCACCAGCGTGGGAATCTCAATCTTGTGGTCTGCTGTGCGCACCGAAAATTCGCTCTCAATCGTCACCGAACCGTCTTTGTTCACCGTTATGGTCACTGGAATCGACATTTCTTTGACCACCCCGTGGATGTCCATGGTTCCTTTGATGCCGCCTTTGTAGGTCGCAGGCTTCTTCCAGTCCTTAACTCCCTCAATTTTCGCTTTGAGCGTGGCTTTCGGGTACTTCTCTGATTCCATGTAGTTCTCGTTGAAGTGCTCCTGCATCAAGGCGCGCTTGAACGTGAACGACTGCACTTGGAGCTGCCATACGGCCTCGTTGGTCTCGGTATTGAGAATGCCTACGGCATTGTTGAGTACCGCATCAATATCTTCAACAGGCGTCGAAGCGTTGATGTGTACATAGGTATCCTTGCTGGTCAATTTTTGTGCGGACGCGCTCAAGGTCAACGCGGCAGCAACCGCAAAAGCAATCTTTTTCATAGTTAATTGGGTAATGCGCCTCCCCGCTCCCAGACGCGGAATTTGGCTAGGTTGCACGATGACAAAGGCCCACTGGGAGGCATGGCTAAGGGATCGCCCGCCGGGCGCTGCATTCGGTCAAGTATGCTCCCGTTCAGGGCTGCTGGCTGGACGCCGCCGTGGGAACTCAAATCCAAGCCCCCGCTCGCGCTCGCGCCCTGGTGGCAGCCCATGCACTGGGTTTGGATCATGGGTTGAATGTCCACTGACCAGGTCGCAGTGGAGTCACAGGTTCCGCCAGTACCATAAAGCTGTTCGGCGTTGTCGTAGTAGCAGCCTGATATACCCAGGACCGCCAAACTCAACGCACCGATAACCCAAAACGTTCGCATATACCCCCAAAAGTACAAATCCTATGCCGGCTTTGAGCGCCAGGGAACGCCTGCCCACAGCACGAGGGCCACTGCAAAAAAGCCTGAAAGCATGACTGCGGCAAGGCGCAAGTCGCCCGTCGCCGTCTCGAGCCAGCCCACCGCGACCATTCCGAGCACGGTTGCCAGCTTCTCGGCAACGTCATAAAAGCTGAAGTACACTACGTGCTCCTCGGCTTGGGGAAGCAGCTGGCTAAAGGTGGAACGGGCCAGCGACTGAATTCCGCCCAAAACCAAGCCCACGCCTGCGCCGAGCAGGTAAAATTGAAGCTCGCTTTGAATAAAGTAGGCCATGAACGTGATGAGCATCCACAAGACGCCCGACACGAGCAATGCCCGAATGTTGCCCCAGACCCTGCTCAAGCGCGCAAAAAGCCAAGACCCCAGCATGCCCACGAACTGGATGAGCAGCACCGTGGTAATGAGCGCAGCGGTCTCAAGATGAAGCGCTTGGCTGCCAAAAAGCGTGGCGATAAGGATCACGGTCTGTACGCCTGCTGAGGCGAAGAAAAATCCGAGCACAAAGCGTTCCAGACCTTTCGTCTCGCGAAACGACTTGGCGACATCAAAAAGCTGCTGGTAGGCTGCGCGGATCCATCCTTTTTGGCGGTCGCCCACGGCGCGACCTTCGGGCAGGCGGCGCAAGCTGTACTCTCCCCAGCCAAGCCACCAAAGCCCGACCGAGACAAAGGTGAGCCGGGTAATGAGGCCTGGTCCGTCAAGCCCGAACCAAGCAGGATTTTGAATGAATGCGAGGGCCACGATGAGCATCAGCGCCGACCCAAAGTAGCCTAAGGCAAATCCGCGTGCACTGAGCGCGTCCTGCTCCTCGGGAGCGGCGATTTCAGGTAGGTAGCTGTTGTAGAATACTAGGCTACCGGCAAAGGCAATAGAGGCCACGAAGGGCGTGAGGAGTCCGAGCAACGGAGCGTCCGCGGTAAAAAAGTACATGGCGAAGCAGGCCAGCGCACCCGAGTAGATGAAGCGGCGCATGAAGGCTTTTTTGCTGCCCGAAACCTCGGCCAGGGCACTGAGGTAGGGCGTACCGAGCGAAACAACCAGGTAGGCAGCCGCCATGACGAAGGTGTAAGCGGCCGTCGTACTCACCGGCATGCCGAGCAGCGTGAAGCTGCTGCACCCTGCGGCCTCCATGACCGCGCTGTAGTAAATCGGAAAAATGGCGGTACCAATTACAAGGGAATAGCTCGAGTTGGCCCAATCGTACATGGCCCAGCCGTGGTGAATTCGTCGGGATGCGGAGTCGTGTGGCATACGCCGCCCAATGTAGCGCATTTTTTAGGGGCGCACCGCGAATGGGGGATAAAAAAAACTCCGGCACCCTCGCGGGGCCGGAGCCTTCTGTTTGCTCTGGGGAGCTTACTTCTCAATCATGTTCAGGGCCGAACCCGCCTTGAACCACGAAATCTGCTGCGCGTTGTAGCTGTGGTTGGCGGCGATGCGGTCCTCGCTTCCGTCCTCGTGGCGAAACACCAGGGTCAATGGCTTGCCCGGAGCAAAGTCGGTCAAGTCGGCAAAGTCCACCGTGTCGCGCTCTTGGATTTTGTCGTAGTCCGCCTCGTTGGCAAAGGTCAGCGCGAGCATTCCCTGCTTTTTGAGGTTGGTTTCGTGGATGCGGGCGAAGCTCTTGACGAGCACGGCGCGCACGCCGAGGTGGCGGGGCTGCATGGCAGCGTGCTCGCGCGACGAACCCTCGCCGTAGTTCTGGTCACCCACTACCAGCGTCGGAACGCCCGCGGCTTTGTAGGCGCGCTGCACGGCCGGAACCTCGCCGTACTCACCCGTGAGTTGGTTCAGCACCTTGTTGGTTTCGCCGTTGAAGGCGTTCACCGCACCAATCAGCGTGTTGTTGGCGATGTTGTCGAGGTGGCCGCGGTAGCGCAACCACGGTCCGGCCATTGAAATGTGGTCGGTGGTGCACTTTCCTTGGGCCTTGATCAGCACTTTGGCGCCGGTGATGTTGGCACCGTCCCATGCCGCAAAGGGCTCGAGCAGCTGCAGGCGCTGGCTGTCGGGCTTCACGTCGACCACAACCCCACTGCCGTCTTCGGCGGGAGCTTGGTATCCGGCGTCTTCTACCGCATAACCGCGGGCCGGGAGTTCGTCGCCTGAAGGCGGGTCGAGCATCACGCGCTCGCCGTTGGCGTTCACCAGGGTGTCTTTGAGCGGATTGAATCCGAGGTCGCCCGCGATGGCCAGGGCCGTCACCAGCTCTGGAGACCCTACAAACGCGTGGGTATTGGGGTTTCCGTCGGCGCGCTTGCTGAAGTTGCGGTTGAACGAGTGTACAATCGTGTTCTTCTCTTGCTTGTCGGCGCCTTCGCGGGCCCACTGACCGATGCAGGGTCCGCATGCGTTGGCGAACACTTTTCCGCCAATTTCTTCAAAATCTGCGAGGAGTCCGTCGCGCTCTGCCGTGTAGCGCACCTGCTCTGAACCCGGGGTAATGCTGTACTCCGCGGCCACCTTGAGGTTTTTCGCCTTCGCTTGGCGGGCCACCGAAGCAGCGCGGGTCATGTCTTCGTACGACGAGTTGGTGCACGAGCCGATCAGGCCCACTTCCACCTTCATCGGCCAGCCGTTCTTTTCGGCCAAGGCGCGCACTTCAGAAATGGGCGTGGCCAAGTCTGGCGTGAACGGCCCATTGAGGTGGGGCTCCAAGGTCGACAGGTCGATTTCAATGACTTGGTCAAAGTACGTGACCGGGTCAGCGTAGACTTCGGCATCGCCGGTGAGTTCCGCGCGAAGGCCATTGGCCAGGTCGGCGACCTCGGCACGGCCGGTGGCGCGCAGGTAGCGCTCCATGCTGTCGTCGTAACCGAACGTCGACGTCGTGGCACCTACCTCGGCACCCATGTTGCAAATGGTACCCTTGCCGGTGCAGCTCATTGATTCCGCACCCTCGCCGAAGTACTCGATGATGGCGCCGGTTCCGCCTTTAACGGTCAAGATGCCCGCAACCTTGAGGATTACGTCCTTGGCCGAGGTCCAGCCGTTCATTTTGCCGGTCAGCTTCACGCCGATCAGCTTGGGGAACTTGAGCTCCCACGGCATGCCCGCCATGACGTCCACCGCGTCGGCACCGCCTACGCCGATGGCTACCATGCCAAGTCCGCCCGCGTTCACGGTGTGGGAATCCGTACCAATCATCATTCCGCCGGGGAAGGCGTAGTTTTCGAGCACCACCTGGTGAATAATGCCAGCGCCGGGCTTCCAGAAGCCGATTCCGTACTTATTCGAAACCGACGCGAGGAAGTTGAACACCTCGTTGGACTTGTTGATCGACTCCTGAAGGTCGGTTGACGCGCCCACGCGAGCCTGAATCAGGTGGTCGCAGTGCACCGTCGAGGGAACCGCCACCTTTTTGCGTCCGGCCGACATAAACTGCAGCAAGGCCATTTGGGCCGTAGCGTCCTGCATAGCCACGCGGTCTGGGGCAAAGTCCACGTAGGACGTTCCGCGGGTAAACGCTTGCTTCGCTTCGCCCTCCCAAAGGTGGGCATACAAAATTTTCTCAGAAAGCGTCAAGGGGCGGCCCAACACCTTGCGGGCGGCCGAAACGTTGGTTTCGTAGCTGGCGTAGAACGCCTTAACCATGTCGAGGTCAAATACCATAATTGCGGAATTTTTGCAAAATTACGCCGGAAACCGCGGAATTTATCCGTAATTTTTCAGGAATTGACGCGAAAATTCTAAATTTTTCGCAGGTTACTGCGCTGTGCGGAACGGCACCGTCCACGACCCTTCGGGTCCCTCGGTGCGCAGCCAGTAGGCCCCGGCCGGCAGAAACGATGTGGGAACGGCAAACTCCTCGCCCACCCAGGTTCCGTGAAGAAGGACCCTGCCAAACGCGTCAAGTAAGGCCACCTTGCGGGGTGCACCTGGCACTGAGCGCGTTAGGCTAATTCGATCGGATCCCTGTGCCCAGGAATAGCCCTGAAGGACGGTGGGCTCATCGACCCCAATCCAAATGTGCCCAGCAAACATGAGGCTGTCGTCGGCTGCTTGAAAACCGGCGTCTTTGAGCGTGAACGACTTGCCGTCTGCAGCAATACTCAAGCGCACCCAACCGTTCACCACGGTATCGTTCACGTTGCGGCGAACGGCTAAAAATCCATCGGTGTACGGTGCTTGCCATTGCACATAAGGGTCGTGCTGGCCCGCGAAGCGATAGTCGAGGTAGCCCAAAAAGGTGGGCGTGGCAAATCCCTGCCAAAGGGAAGAGGAACGCGAAATGGAGTCCCCGACAGCCAGTCGGTCGGGGTAGTAGTAAAGTCCTCGCTTTTGTCCGGCCACCTGAATGCGAGCGCTGTCCAGGGGGGAAACGTAGACGACCGACAGGGTTCCTGTCGTTCCCGTGTCGCGCAGCAGCGTGAAGCGCAGGTCCGCAATGCTGTCGTTGTTGAAATCCACGTCGGCGAAACCCTGGTTGGTCGCCACCGTCGTGTCAGCGAAGTCGTAGTATACGTACTGTGCGCTCGCCACGGCCACCCCGGCAAGCCACAGCATCAGCGCGGCATAAATCTTGGTCATTTCGGCTGCAAAGGTGCGAAATGTAGACCACGCGCGCACCATTACCTTTACCAATCCATGGCTCGATTGTCCACCCCCGTACTTATTGAAGCCCTGCGCATGGCGGTGCAGGCCTTGCAAGCGCAATTGCTGCGTGCCGTGCTCACGGCGCTGATTATTGCGATCGGCATCACGGCACTGGTCGGAATGCTCACCGCCACCAGCGTCATGGAGGGCTCGATCACCAAGCAGTTTTCGAGTATGGGCGCCACGACGTTCACGATCCAGCAAGGCGGAATGCAAATCCAAATTGGCCGACGGGGAATCAAAGAGAAGCCCCAGCCTCCGATTCCGTTGATTCAGGCCCTCAAGTTGCGCGACCGAATGGCCTCAGAAGGCTTTGTGGCGAGCGTGGGCGACAACGTGGCCGGCGCCATGGAAGTCCAACACGAAGGGCTTAAAACCAACCCTAACGTCAACATTCACGCAGCCGACGAGGATTATCCCGAGACCCAAGGTATTGAAATCGCCCACGGTCGGTTTTTCTCGCCGGCCGAACAAAACGAAGCCCGCGCCGTGGCCGTGCTGGGCTCTGACGTGGCCGGAAAACTCTTTCCCGAAGGCGACGCCGTCGGCAAAATTGTGCGCATTGGGGCCAAACCCTATGCAGTCGTTGGGGTAACTGCACCGAAGGGCAGCAGTTCCTTCATGTCAAGCGATCAGGTGATGTACTTGCCGTTGCGCACCGGGCATTTGGCGTATGCTGACCCGTCGGCTAGCTACGTCATCAGCATCAAGGCTCCAAGTGCTGAAGCGCTCGACGCCAGCATCGCTCGGGCAACCACCGTAATGCGCACCGTCCGCCGACTCAAGCCTGGCGCCGAAGACAACTTTAACGTGCGCCGAAGCGACAGCATTTCGGCGATGCTGATCGATTCGCTCAGTTCGGTAAGCAGCGGAGCGGCCTTGATCGCCTTGATTACCTTGCTGGGCGCTTCGATTGCGCTCATGAACATCATGCTCGTTAGCGTCACCGAACGAACCCGCGAAATCGGCACCCGCAAGGCCCTTGGTGCCAGTGCCCAAGTCATTGTGGTGCAGTTCTTAGCCGAGGCCGTGCTGGTCAGCGTGCTGGGCGGGGTTGCGGGCATTGTGCTGGGCCTCGCGGTGGGCAACGGCCTCGCGTTTGCCATGGACGCCGACACGGTGTTCCCGATTCAGTGGATGCTGTTGGCGCTGGCGGTATCGGTTGCGGTAGGCATCATTTCGGGCTGGTACCCTGCCCGCAAGGCCGCTGCCCTAGACCCTATTGAAGCCCTGCGCTATGAGTAAGCTACGCAGCGTTTCTGCGCACGATGCGTGGTGGAAGATGAATTCCGGGTCGCTTTCAGAAACCTGGGCGCTCACCCTGGCGTTTGGGCGACGTGACCTGCGATTGCGCTACGCCCAAACCCGACTCGGCTGGGTATGGGCCGTAGTCCAGCCGTTGGCGCTGATTACGGCGCTTACCGTGGTACTGGGGCGGGTTTTTGGGCTTCCGCCTGAAGGATTGCGGCAGTTCGGCCTCAACCTTGCCGTGGCGTTGCCCGGATGGATCTGGTTTCAGTTCACCGTCAGCCAAGGTGCGAGCAGCTTGATCACCAACCAGTCCTTGGTCAGCAAAGCGGCTTTCCCGCGGACCGCGCTACCCAATGCCAAAGCCTTGGTTGGCCTGGCCGACTTTGGCGTTGGCACGCTGGTCGTGCTGGTGCTTCTCGCACTTCTGGGCGAGGCGCAGCCCCTTGCCCTGCTTCGGTTGCCGCTCGCAATGGGCTACACGGCACTAGCGGCCTTGGGCTGGGCCTACCTCGGAGCCGCGCTTAGCGTGCGCCGACGCGACCTGCTGGCCGTACTTCCGATACTGCTGCAAGTGCTGTTCTTTATCAGCCCCGTTGCCCTGCCTTCGGCGAATTTCGAACCCAAAGGTTTCGGCATTCTGTATTGGCTCAACCCGGCTGTGGCGATGGCCGACGGATTTCGCTGGGCCTGGCTCGGCTGGGACGTACTTCAACCCGCCCATTTGCTCTCGGCAGGCTCGGGCATTTTAGGATTTGCAGTTGGCCTCCTCACCCTACGGTGGAGGTCGAAGCGTTTAAATGAATTCATGTGAGCAGTCCGCGCATTGAAGCCACGAACCTTGGCAAAAACTTGGGCGGACGCTGGGCGCTGCGCCGACTGGACCTTCGCGTGCTCGAAGGCGAAGTAGTGGGAATTATTGGTGCCAACGGAGCCGGCAAGTCCACACTGCTCAAGACGCTCAGCGGACTGCTTCACCCCGACGAGGGCAGCTACACGGTTCGCGGCAGCATGGCCAGTCTTCTCGAGGTGGGCACCGGGTTTCATCCCGACCTAAGCGGACGCGAAAACGCCTACCTGAGGGGCGTACTGCTTGGAATGCAGCGCAGTCAGGTCGCGGAGCTGTTGCCCCAAATCGCCGAGTTTGCAGGCGTTGCCGACCGATTGGACGAACCCGTCAAATTTTATTCAAGCGGCATGCAGCTGCGCTTAGGTTTTGCCGTAGCCGCACATTTACCGGCCGACGTGCTCGTGGTCGACGAAGTCTTGGCGGTGGGCGACGCAGCCTTTCAGGCGAAAAGCCTAGCGTTCATTGAATCGGCCTGGCGAGCCAACGGCCGCAGCGTGCTGTACGTTGCCCACCAGCTCGGGCAGGTTCGCCGCGTGTGCGATCGGGTCCTGTGGCTCGATCAGGGCGTGGTGCGCATGGAAGGCCCCGCCGACGCCGTGTGCGACGCCTACCTTGCGAGCCAATTGGCCACAACGATCTCGTGGCCCGACGCCACCTCACGACCGGGACTTGGCGAAGTCCGCGCTTTGGAACTCCAGCTCGACGGTCCGTGGATTACGGGGCAAGCCGCCAAGGCACGCGTGGCGTGGACCGGTTCGGCATCGGCTGATGGACTGGACGTGCGCCTGAGCATCGAACGCAGCGAAGGCAGTACCGTGACCCTGTGGAGCAGCTTGCAGTCGGGCTGCGCACTGGACCCGGCGGCCAACTCAGCCGTTCTGACCTTGCCCGAATTGGCCCTCAGCAGTGGACATTATGTGGTCCACTTAAGGCTGTTTCGCCATGGCCTGCTTCAGGACGAAGTTCCGTTCGCTGGACGCATCGACGTGGAGCACGGGAGCTGGCAGGGTCAAGACTACCCTACTCCGCGCCCCATGGCGCTCCAGCTGCAGCGCTGGGCTTAAGCTTTTTTGAGCCCTAAGGCTTTGAGGCGCAGGCTCGCCCAAGTGCGGGCAGCAGCAATCCATCGAACGTGCCAAGGAACCGGAAGCGCGTGCGGTCCGCGCGGATGGTGAAACAAGCCAAACATGTAGTCAGAGCCTTGCTTGGCAGGCAGCGAATCGGGGTGTTCCAACGTCCAATCGCTGGAATCGTAGCCTTGGGCCGCGAGGTATTCGCTAAACACGGGGCGGTAAAAGTCCACGTCGGCTTCGGTAAACCAGCGCCGCCAGTCGCTGTGGGCTTGGCTTCGGGCTACGTGGCGAAAATTTCCGCGCAAGTCCTGCTCCCCCTTCAACGGAATGCCGAGGTAGGCTTCGAGGCTCGCCCAGTTGCGGTCCACCAAATCTTCATAATGCCATATAAACCAGCCCTCTGCGCGCAATCGATCCAAAAAGGCCGAAAGTTCGTCGAGCTTTTGCTTTTGGTCGGCCGCATGCCGCGCCAAGGCCTCGGCAGCGTCAGCGTGAAGGCGATGGAACGGTACCGAACGGGGATTCGCTTCTTTCGCGCGCACTAGGGCATGGGCCCGACGGAACTCCGCCGGGTCGGGCTGGTGCACATAAAACCAACGGTAAAAAAAACCCGAAATCCAGCGGTCGCGGGGGTCGCGGACCAAGAAAATCTTTTTGTCGTAGTGCGCGAAGGCGTCGGCCGCAGCAGCGCCAGTCCAGCCGTGCATCTCAGGGCTGCTGTACAGAATTTTAACGAGCGTCTGGTCTTGGTCGGGCCATTCCATGCCGTCCAGGCGGTGAAACCGACCGTCTTGAAGGCGGTTGGGCTCGAACACTTCGTGCACTACTCCTTGGGCGCGCAGGGCTTCAGAAAGCAGCGAAAACCCATAAGTTGTACCACTTCGTGGCATTCCAAACAGTACGGTGCGCATGGGGGCTGAAGGTACATTAAGTTTGGGGGATGCACGAGCGCCCACCCCTAGTTACCGTGGCGGTACCCAACTACCGCCACGCACGCTACCTTAAAGAGCGGCTCGAAAGCATTGCAAACCAAAGCTTTACCGACACCGAAGTCCTTCTGTTGGACGACGCTTCGCCCGACGATTCGCTAAAAATCCTCACCGACTTTGCGGCCGGTCGGCCCGGTTGGTCGGTGCATGCCAATGCAAAAAATTCCGGAAGCCCCTTCGCCCAGTGGAACAAAGCGGCCTCCCTCGCACGCGGAACCTACCTGTGGATCGCCGAAAGCGACGACGTTGCCGACCCTCAGCTCTTGAGCGCACTCGTGGGCGAACTGGAATCGGACCCTAGCCTGGCCATCGCCTACGCGCAATCCATGCTCATTGACGAAGACGGCCATTCACTGCACCGCTTTGACGTGCACTACCGCTACGTCTACGGCCCTGAAGCGGAACGTTGGGAACGTGGGTACCGCAACGACGGCAGGGACGAAATCCGCCAGTTCATGCTGCTGCACAACGTGGTACCCAATGCGTCGGGCGCGCTGATTCGCCTTTCGACGTTCCGCGAGGCGGGCGGCGCCGATCCGAACTGGAAACTCAATGGCGATTGGATGACCTACATCCGCCTGCTGGAGCGGGGCGGCATCGCCTTTGTGCCCAAAGTGCTCAACTACTTTCGCGTTCATCCGCAGACTGCGCGCCAAAAAGCCAACGAAACCGGAGATGTGTACCGCGAACTGCTCGCACTGGTAGACTACATTGCGCTGCACCACAACCCCGCGCGCCAGCGGCTGAGAAAGGCCTACCGCAATGTCGCCGCGTGGTGGACCCACTCGCTTTACCGCCAAGACTGGAGCCCAGCCCGCCGTAGCGCCAACGCACGGGTCAACTGGGCGCTCTTTCGGAGGTTTGTTCGGCTACACCCCTTGGTGGTCCTGCACATTCCCTATGAGGGGCTGGTTCGGTTGGCGGTGCGCAGCCTTGAACTCCTGGGGCTCAAGGAACCGCTTCGCCGGGTGCTTCACCGCGCCTTTCCCGCCCACTTTATGCCCCGAGCAACATGAAGATTTCGGTCGTCATACCCTGCTACCGTTCCGAGCACACGTTGCGTGAGGCCGTCGTTAGTGCTTCGGAAGCCCACGAAGTTCTCGTGGTCGACGATGCCTCACCGGGCGGATGTGCGGCGCTCGTTGCGTCGTGGAACTGGCCCAACGTGCGGGTCGTAGCGCACTCGGTAAACCGCGGATTGGGCGCCGCGCGCAACAGCGGTGCTGCGGCCGCCACCGGCGATTGGGTTGCGTTTTTGGACGCAGACGACCGCTTTGAACGCGACTGGCACGGCCGGCTGCAGTCTGCCCTGCGCCAGCATCCCGAGGCCCTTTGGCTGTACCACCCGGTGCGCGAGTGGGACGGACACCGTTTGCTCGGCGTGCGCCACGCAGACCATCCCACGCAAATTGGGGATTGGGTCCTCAAACGTCCAGCGGTTGCCCCAAGTGCCTGTGCCCTGCGCGCCGACGTCGCTCGAGCCCATCCCTTTGACGAAACCCGAGCGCTCGAAGGCACCGAAGACCTCGAACTTTGGTTGCGGCTGTGGGCTGAGGGCCTGCGCCCGGTTCGCTGGACCGACGAAGCCTTTACCCACTATCGCATCGGCCAAGGGATGTCGGCAGAACTCGAGTCCCACACGACAAAAGTTCGCTTGCGCTGGGCCCAATTCGTGCAGCGCGGCTGGATACCCGAGGCAGTGCTGGCCGCGGCAGAACGCGAACTCACGCGCCAAAAAGCCCGCAGCCTCCACAAAGCAGGGCGCTTTGCCGAAGCAAAAAAGGCCTACCTCGCGGCAGGCCTTTCGGCTGAAAACGTGCTGCTCGCCGGAGCAGCCATGCTCAAACTACGCGTTTAAAGTCGGGCACGAAGCTCCGCGTCGAGGGCATCCAAAAACTCCTCGGTGTAGAGGTAGTGTTCGCCGTGCTTCACGTCGTTTCCGTGCACGCAGACCGCGAGGTCCTTGGTCATGCGGCCACTTTCGACCACGTCAATGCACACCTGCTCGAGGGTCGTGCAGAAGCGAATCAGCTCGGCGTTTCCGTCGAGTTTTCCGCGGTGCGCGAGTCCGCGCGTCCAGGCAAAAATGGACGCAATCGGGTTGGTACTCGTCGGCTTGCCCTGCTGGTGCTGGCGGTAGTGGCGGGTCACGGTTCCGTGCGCAGCCTCGGCCTCCATCGTCTTGCCGTCGGGCGTAATAAGCACCGACGTCATGAGTCCGAGTGAACCAAAGCCTTGGGCCACCGTATCGGACTGTACGTCGCCGTCGTAGTTTTTGCATGCCCAAACAAACGAACCGTTCCATTTCAGCGCAGAAGCCACCATGTCGTCGATGAGCCGGTGCTCGTAGGTAATCCCGGCAGCGTCGTACTTAGCCTTGAACTCGGCCTGGTAGATTTCTTCAAAGATGTCTTTAAAGCGACCGTCGTACTTTTTAAGAATGGTGTTCTTGGTGCTGAGGTAAAGCGGCCACTTCTTGTCAAGCGCCATATTGAAGCAGCTGCGCGCAAAACCAGCAATCGATTCGTCGGTATTGTACATGCTCAGGGCCACGCCGTCGCCTTTGAAATTGTACACCTCCCAGGTTTGGGGTTCGCCGCCGTCCTCTGGGGTGAAGGTCATTGTGAGCTTGCCTTTTCCCTTGATCGTCGTGTCAGTGGCGCGGTACTGGTCGCCAAACGCGTGGCGGCCAATGACAATCGGCTTATTCCACGTGGTAACTAAGCGCGGAATATTGGTCATTACGATGGGCTCGCGAAAAACCGTTCCGTCGAGGATGTTGCGAATCGTGCCGTTAGGCGACTTCCACATTTGCTTGAGGTTGAACTCCTTGACGCGTTGTTCGTCGGGCGTAATCGTGGCGCACTTAATGCCTACGTTGTATTTTTTAATCGCTTCAGCTGCGTCTACCGTCACTTGGTCGTTGGTGGCGTCGCGTTGCTCCATTCCCAGGTCGAAGTACTTAATGTCGACCTCTACGTAGGGAAGGATGAGTTTGTTTTTAATGAACGACCAGATGATTCGGGTCATTTCGTCGCCGTCGAGTTCGACGACCGGATTTAAAACTTTAATCTTCTGCATAAGGGATGCAAAAGTACCAAAGATTTTGCAGGATTACTCGATATCTAACTGAAATTCTCTTCGAAAATCGTCTAAAAATGGATTTTTTTCCAATAAAAAGGCATAGCGCTCGTCCGGTGTGTAGACAAGGCGGGCGTTCACCGCTCCCTCCTGGACTTCCGTGCGGATTTTTATTGAATCGTTGTACAATGCCTGCCGCAAAAACGGAATGATGCGATCACGTACCGAATTAATGTATCCTTCTTGAAGCTCGTTTTCGAGACTCACGCGAACACTCGATTCATCTTCTCGAACCGGGCGAACCTGCTGCACTATAGCCTTGATAACCGGCTCGTCGTTTAGGGTCGATGCCGATTCCACCCAAGCCGTTTCGAGCGCTTCTTGGGTAAAGGGGCGCAATCGTCGTTCTACAACAGGGCCTTCCGTCGTCGCAACGTCTTGGGGCGCTTGCTCGACCTCGGCTAAATTGGCCACGGGCATCGACGGCGGTGCCGCCGGTGAACCCAAATCCTTCAGCGAGAATGCCGTTCGGCGAACACGAGGCGGATTAACTGATGTTGCCACGGCAGTGGCGGACCGATCCGTCAAAGGCTGCAGTGTGGGCTCTTCGGTTCGAGAACCGTCGGCACCCTCAACTGGTGGTGTCCGTGATACAGAAGGAGCATCGACTTCCGGGGCCAACGAAACAGCCGGCGAGCGCTCATCAATTTGCGCTGAGGGTGCGGCTGGGGGTGTCGCCACCGTGGGCTGCGGCGAAGGGGTGTTCGGCGTAGCAGGGGCTTGTGCGGGGGACGGTAGTGCCGAGGGCGACGCCGCGACTTCGGTGGGCGCACTCAGCGGTTCGGCGCTACTGGGCTTTTTTTTTTCGTCGATTGCTTCTTCGGCAATCAGGTCAAGTAGCGCCACTTCCACGTGCCATCGGGCATTGCTTGCGGCACGGTAGCCCGCGTCCGCTGCGACTAATCGCTTAAGCGCAGCGGCGGCCCGGCTCGCCGGTATGCGCTGCGACGCGGCCAGTAGATGCTGCTTCACGGACTCCGGCACGTCCAAAAGCGCGACAGTACGGGGATGCTGCGCCAGGAGGAGCTCGCGAACATAGCCCGTGAACCCCATCAGAAAACGCTGCAAATCAAAACCTTGGTCAAGTACGTCTTGGATGGCCGTGAGTACCGCCGCACGATCACCGGATTCGATGGACTCCCATAGGCCCACAAAGAGCGCACGGTCCACCAACTGAAGATTTTGACGAACCAGCTCGTAAGTCAGGGTTCCGCCCTGGGCAAACGCCGCAATACGGTCAAAAATCGAGAGGGAATCACGGAGCGAACCGTCTGCCTTTTCGGCAATCGCGTGCAACGCTTCAGGCTCGGCAGACAAGCCCTCTTGGGAGGCCACCCACGCCAGATGGTCGGCTATGTCGCCAATGCCAATGCGCTTGAAATCAAAAATCTGGCAGCGCGACAAAATCGTCGGTAGCACCTTGTGCTTTTCGGTCGTGGCCAGAATAAAAACGGCGTGGGCAGGCGGCTCCTCGAGCGTCTTTAAAAAGGCATTGAATGCGGCCTGGGAGAGCATGTGCACCTCGTCGATGATGTACACTTTATAGGTGCCCATTTGGGGCGCAAAACGCACCTGATCAATAAGTTGACGAATGTCGTCTACGGTATTGTTGGAGGCGGCGTCCAGCTCGAAAATGTTCAGGCTGTAGTCCAGTCCTTCTCCGGTGTGCACCTCGTTGATTCGGCGGGCCAAAATGCGTGCGCAGGTGGTTTTACCCACTCCGCGCGGACCGGTGAACAGCAAAGCTTGCGCCAAGCGGCCGCTTACTACTTCATGCTCGAGCGTCTCCGTAACGTGCGCCTGACCGACCACCGAGGCGAAGGCCGAGGGTCGGTACTTGCGGGCCGAAACGAGGTACTGTTGCTCCATGGGGATAGAATGCAAACCTACACCTTAGTTGGCGATTGGCCACAGCCAAGAGAGGGCAAAAAACGCGGCCTGGGCTAAAATCACGGGAAGGGCAAGTTGGTTGGTGCGCGGCGTTTTGCCAAGCATCCATTGGGCCACAAACGCCACCACAAACCACGACACGTAGTTCTGCCATGGCGCTACCCCTCCAGCGAACAACCACAGGCGGTGTGCGTGGGCCACCGGCTCCATGAGCACATCCAAGCAAAGCATGAGGCCTGAGGCGAGAAGGGCACGTTGCAGGCGCGTTCCCTCGGCTAAAAAATGCGACGCAAAAGAGCCCGTTGCGAGGGCGAGCATCGACCAGTTCAATCCAATGAGCCAGGGGGTTTCCATGATTTTTGGCCCCAAACCCTCGAGGTAGACGTAGGCACCAAAGGGAAATCCGGTATTGACACCCAGAATCTCAATTCCGAGTCCGAGCCCAAAAATGGCGAGCAGCGAGGCCTTAAGCTGTTCAGAGCGGTCTGAAAACCAAAAGAGCAAGGCAAACGTCAAAAGCAGGTGAACGGGGGTCAACAGCACCATCCAGTCGGCCAACGGCGAGCGAAGCCCGACGGCACCCACGAGATGAGTTACGGCAACAATGAGTAGCGCGGTTCGGTAGGACATTGGTCAAAGGTAGGACTGAACTCGAAGCAAGTTTTCGCGTTTTAGCATCGTGGAAACCGAACGAAAAATGCTGTGGTGGGCAGTTGGCATAACGGCTTCGGTGCTCGTGCTCGCTGTGGCCACCCACGAACCGCAGCCTTTGGACTTGAGCTTCCGCACCAAACTGCAGGAAAATCGGCTGCTCTACTTCAGCAACATCCGCAGCATCAAGTACCAACGCACCGACTACGGTAACGGCATTTCGACCTATACGCCGAATTCCATGGCAAACGAAGGCGGGTTTGTCATTCAGGTGAACACCCACACCTCGGAGGCTCACCTTGTTTGGTCTCGCGGGGCGAGCGACCCCGGCAGCACGCTACCTAGGCCCGATTCGCTCGGAATTTGGAATCCAGATACGGCCCAATTGGCGACGCATTGGCACATGGGGCTGCGGCGGCTACGGCGCGAACCTAAGCCCGAACGCGTGCTCCTCGATTACTTTGAGCTCATTGGCTTGTTTCCCGAAGACGTAAAGAAGTGATTTTTTTGTATCTTTGCGCCCCCTTAAAGGAAATTTTCTAATGAAACAATACGAAACCGTTTTCATCCTAAATCCCGTCTTATCTGATGATCAGATAAGGGAAACGGTGGATAAATACACGAGCAGCATCAAAGCTGCTGGTGGTTCCATCATCAACGTAGAGCGTTGGGGCCTGCGCAAGCTTGCCTACCCCATCGACAAGAAGAAGTCTGGATTCTACAATTTGGTAGAGTTTACAGCTCCTTCTACCCTGATCGCCACTTTAGAAGTGGATATGAAGCGCGACGAGCGCGTACTTCGCTTTTTGACGGTAGCCCTCGACCAACACGGTGTGGAGTACGCGTCAAAGCGCCGTGAAAAGGTTAAAAACGCTTAAGACATGAGCACGAATTTAGAACCCACCGGTACAAGCGAAATTCGCTACCTTCAGCCGATCGCTATCGATTCTTCGGTATCGAAAAAGTACTGCCGCTTCAAGAAGTACGGCATCAAGCACATCGACTACAAGGATCCCGACTACCTCCTTCGTTTTGTGAACGAGCAGGGCAAGATCCTTCCCCGTCGCCTCACGGGCACTTCACTGAAGTACCAGCGCAAGTTGGCTCAAGCAATTAAGCGCGCCCGCCACCTCGCCCTCATGCCCTACGTAGCTGATAACCTTAAATAAGCGGACGCCATGGAAGTTATTCTCAAGCAAGACGTAGAGAACCTTGGTTTCAAGGACGACGTCGTTTCAGTGAAGAACGGCTACGGCCGCAACTACCTGATCCCGCAAGGTTACGCCATCCTGGCTACCGAGTCAGCGAAGAAAGTTCTGGCTGAAGACCTTCGTCAGCGCGCCCACAAGGAAGCGAAGATGGTCGACGCCGCTACCAAGACGTCTGAAGCACTGCGCCGCGTAGAGCTGAAGATCGAAGCTAAGGCCGGTGCGGGCGGTAAGCTCTTTGGAGCCGTTACCAACCAAGACGTAGCCGAGGAATTGGCCAAGCTTGGACACCAAATCGACAAGAAGTACATTCAAATCGCTGGTGGTTCGATCAAAGTATCGGGCAAGAACAGCGCGAAGGTTCGCCTCCACCGCGATGTGGTTGTGGACTTCCACTTCGAAGTTGTTGCCGTAGAAGCCTAATCGCTGAAACGTTTGTTTTGAAGCACCCCGCCTTGCGCGGGGTGCTTTATTTTTATACCCGTATGAACGACGCCCGTCCCCACTGGGTTGCCCTTGCCCTGGGCGCAGCCTTCGCCGCGATTCCAGCCCTCCCTGCTGCCCAAAAACTCGGCGATACGTCGCATTGGCCCATGCACCTTGGTGCGGCAGCGCTGCTGTTCGGGCTGAGCATTTGGCACCAACTCAACGACCGCAACGGCACATCGACGGTTCCGAACGCGAGTGTCGCGGGAAGCATCGGTTTGGCCGCCGTCGCGTGCATCGGACTCGCCGTCGTTCCGCTTTTTGCCGCAAGCGAGGCCTACTTGGCCGTCGGCCGCTACCTAGGGTACGCAGGTGCCGCCCTTCTCGGTTGGAGGTTGGGACTGCGAAGCATTCCCATGCTTGCCTGGGCGGTCTTGGGGGCTGCTGGCGTTGAGGCATGGTCCGCGCTTAGCGACCTGGCGGAATACCGCAAGGCCCTCAGCGACCCCTACCTCGCACAAGGCATCATGGGCCACAAAAACTTTACCTCGTCGGCTATGGCGCTCGGAATCCCCGCGGCTTGGTACCTCGGCCAACGCCATATCGGAGTCGGCCGCACGCTCGCCGTGGCCATCGGTCTGCTGAGTGCCGTGGCCATCGTCTTTCTGCGCACCCGGAGCATTTGGCTGGGCATTGGACTGTGGACGCTGTTCGCCCTGGCTCAAAACCTACGTTCGTGGAAGCCCCTCGCGGGCGCCCTCACCCTCGCCCTGCTCGTGGGCGCCGCGCTCGTGGCCCAGCCGCGCGTGCGCAAGGATCTATTCGACCCGACCAACCTGCGCATCCGCGAAGTGTTTTGGTCCCACTCCCTCCAAATGATTGACGCTGCGCCATGGACTGGTGTGGGCGCGGGCCAATGGCGCATCCACTTCCCGGGCTTCGGCCTGCGCGGAATGAACCCGTCGGTAGCCGAGGGCGTGACCGCCGAAGTGCGCCCCCACAACGACGCCCTCTGGGTAACCGCCGAACACGGAATACCCGGATTGGTCGCCTGGCTTCTGCTCTGGGGCGGGCTTGCCGTCGCCTGGTGGCGCACGCGAAGCGACGACGGAAGCTCCTTCGTCGCCGGAATGGCACTCATCACGTTCTGCTACAGCATGTTTGAATTCCCGCTGGAGCGGGCGGCGGTCTGGATTCCGCTCATGCTTGGCGCGGGAATGCTGTCGAAACCCAAGGGGAACGCCGAGGCGAAGACGGCAAACCTCGCCGCGACCTGGTTGCCGACCGCGGCCATTCTGAGCCTCTTGAGCGCCTACGCCTACGCTGCCAACCAAGGTCAACGCTCCGAACAGGACCAGCAAGAACTCCTTGAACTGAACGCCCGACAAGACGCCGCGAACCTGCTTCCCAAAGCGATCGAAAGCCTCGACGAATGGACCGAACTCGACCGCTTCGGCAACCCTTCGCCGTACTTCGCTGGCATGTCGTCGATGTTCCTCGAGGCCCAACGTGGACCCATTAGGCCAAGCAGCTTCACGGAGGCCGAAGGCTACTTCAAGCAGTCGCTCGAGCTGCATCCGAACCACGTCGTGACCTGGTACCAGCTCGGCAACCTGTACCGCTACCGCGGCGACGCGGCTGCCGCCGAACAGGCCTACCGCGAAC
>Ga0315907_10000829_pt1 | contig 42508 bp, 36 predicted proteins | sample LakEriMetagenome_3_FD_203525 | JGI IMG/M metagenome (GOLD analysis project Ga0315907, IMG submission 203525) | Freshwater fungal communities from buoy surface, Lake Erie, Ohio, United States - Buoy 12 MA123 | ecosystem: Environmental > Aquatic > Freshwater > Lake > Lake biofilm | place: USA...
CATCAATAAATTTCGCTCAGGATCTTCTGTTCGAAATGCTGTAACCGATAGCGCAGTTGTTGAAGTATTCAACGAATTAAAAAGAATCAGAACTGAATTAGTTTCAGAAGAAGATCTTAAAAATGCTAAAGCTAAATATGTAGGTAATTTTGTAATGCAAATTGAAAAACCTTCTACTATTGCGATTTATGCATTAAACAAAGAGACACAAGGATTACCAGAAGATTTTTACGAAAATTACATTAAAAATATCAATGCTGTAACCGCAGAAGATATTAAAAATGCTGCCAATAAATTTTTCTTAACCGATCAAACAAGAGTGATTATTGTAGGAAAAGCTGCCGATGTATTGCCAGGATTAGAAGTAATGAGTAAAAGAGAAAAATTACCAATTTTTTACTTTGACAAATACGGAAACCCGACTCAAAAACCTGAAATGAAAAAACCGGTTCCAGCGGGTGTAACCGCACAAACTGTTTTAAACGATTACATCAAAGCTATTGGTGGTGAAAAAGCGGTGAAAAATGTAAAAACATTAGCTATTCTTTCTTCTGGTACTATTCAAGGTACTGCTCTTGAAATGGTAATGAAATCGGCTCCTAAAAAATTATCTTTTGAAATGAAAGCGATGGGAATGACAATGTCTAAGCAAATCGTTAACGAAAAAGAGGCTTATGCTATGCAACAAGGTCAACGTAAAGATTTTACAGGTGACGAATTAAAAGAAATGCAAGCCGAAGCAAATACATTCAAGGAATTAGCATTGTTAACCGATAAAGAAATAAGCCTAACAGGAATCGAAAATATTAACGGTGCCGATGCTTATGCTCTTAAAAACGGAAAAGCTACTTTATATTATGATGTAAAAACAGGATTTAAAATTGCCGAGTCTAAAGAAATGGAACAAAGAGGTCAAAAAATGACTCAAACAACTTATTTCCAAGACTACAAAGACGTTAAAGGATTGAAATTTCCTTACAAAATTATAATGAATGTTGGTATCGAAATTGAATTAACAACGACAGAAGTTAAAATCAATGAAGGGGTAACTGATGCTGATTTTAAATAATTAGTATCTCAATTAATAAACTAAAGCGCTCAAGAAATTGTGCGCTTTTTTTTATTTTCTACTCGAAAAATAAACCCCTACTAATACAATTAAAGCACCTAAAATTTGTAATAATGTTAATGATTCATTCATAAATAAAGAACCTAAAAATATGGCGACTAATGGAATAATATAGGTTACTGAAGAAGCAAATACAGGCGAAGACAATTGAATTAATTTAAAAAATAAAATATTAGATAAACCTGTACCAACAATTCCTAAAACGGCTATATATCCTAAAGAATTTTGCACTTTTTCTTGGCCAACTATTTCAAAAAAACCGGTGAAATACAATACGATTAATGCCGGAACAAACATGACCACAAAATTTCCTGTACTTATGGTTAACGGTTTTAAATCGGATAAATATTTTTTAATCAAGTTGACGTTAATACCATAAAAAATAGAAGCAATCACGATTAATATAGCATAATAATAATTTTCAGTGGTGTTTGCTTCACTGCCCGATAAGACCAATAAAGCACAACCTACAAAACCAATAATTACCCCAAATATTTGTCTTCGTTGTACGTCTAATCCAAAGAAAAACAATCCTACTAACAACGTATTTAATGGTGTTAATGAATTTAATATAGCACTAACCGAACCATCAATTTTTGAGAGTGCAATGGCAAACAAAAACGCAGGAACAAAGGTGCCAAATATAGAAGTCAATGCAATGTATTTCCATTTATACAACGGAATTTTAGCAATTTCTTTACCTCCTACTAAAAATAAAAACCCTGCTGCAAAAAGAATACGTAAACTTCCTAATTGAATAGCGCTTACTCCTTTTAAACCAAACTGCATTAGTATAAACGAACTACCCCAAACACAACCTAAAAAGGCTAATAAATACCATTTTGTACTATTCTTCTCCATTATAAAAATTTCTTTGCCAAAATTGAGTTTTTATTTTTAAAAACGCACTATGATTTTTTGTAAATTTGTTTGCACTTAATAATGAGTGGATTTAAACAGTAAATAAAATGAAAAAATTTAAAAACATAGCGTTAGCAACATTTATTACTCTTATTACCATAAGTTGTAAAAAAGAAGCAAGTACAGCAACCAAAGAAGTTGCTTCAACTAAAACGGAAATTAAGGCCGAAAACCTAGAAACGGCAAACTTTACCATTGATGGCATGACATGTGCTGTAGGATGTGCTAAAACAATTGAAAGCAAACTAAACGAAACTGAAGGAGTACAAGAAGCAGTGGTTGATTTTGAAAGCAAAATTGCTACCGTATCTTATGACAAAACAAAACAAAATGTAACTTCTTTAACTTCAACCATTGAAAAAGTGGCAGGTGGAGACGTCTACAAAGTAAGTAAAGCAGAAGTTAAATTGGTAAAGTAATAATTAATATAAGCATAAAAAAGGCACTTAAATTAAGTGCCTTTTTTTATTTCCAACTCATCGTTTCCATGATTCTTCGCATGTCGTCTTGCACATATTTGGTTGCAGGCAATATCGAATCGTAATTGGGTTTTGCATAAAAATAAACACTTCCTGTCATAAAATGTTTGGTGCTATCTGTAGCATAGAACAAGGCATTTGTGGCAGTATTTCCACCCACTTTATAAAACATTCCAAAAACCTTTTTATCATTATTAATAAAAGGCTGTTCCATAATATCGTCGGCTTTTAATGTGTGCAATTTGTAAGTCAAATTTTGTGCGTCTCGAAGCAGTTTATCAATATCATTATGCACTTCCTTATAGGTTAAATAAACGGTTGCTTTCATTTTAGGATATTGAATTTCATAAGAACAATTATTATTCTTTGCGTTGGCAATGGAATTTACTTCAAATGAAAAAGGGCAATTGGTTGTTAACGCTGCATAATGAGGCGTCGGATATTCTAAACTCAATTGACTATTAGGCTTAGGGACAACATCGTCTTTACAAGAAAAAAATCCCAAGGCAAGCATTAGGATTAAACATTTAGTAAATTGTAATTTCATAGTACTAAAACGACAAAATCTCGATTTTATGCTATTTTTTTGAATTATTATCATTAAAACGGAGCATCTTCTGGTGCGCTTCCGGTAGGAAGAGACGATTTTCCTAAATCTGTATCTTTTTTGGTCGTTAAAAAAGTGAATTCGGTAACTTGAATTTCAGTAGTATATTTGGTAGCGCCATCTTCAGCCTGCCATTGACGCGATTTAATTCGGCCCTCGATATAAATTTTATCTCCTTTAGAAAGATATTTTTCGCAAATTTCAGCGGCTTTATTGCGCACTACAATATTGTGCCATTCGGTTGAAGTGATTTTTTCTCCCGTAGTTTTATTAATATAAACTTCGTTTGTAGCTAAAGGAAATCTTCCGATACAATTTCCGCCTTCAAAGTAATGCATTTTAATTTCGTCACCTAAATGACCAATCAAAATGACTTTGTTTAATGTTCCGTTCATGGCTTATACCTTTTTTATGTTATTCAAAAGTAATAATTTATAATGAATTAAAATCATGAGATTGCATAAAATTATGAATAACAATAGGAAATGGTAATTTTTGAATCTCAGAAAATGGCTGAGAACCGCTGATTTTTTGATCAAAATTTAATTGAAAAAAACGAATGTGTAATTTTTGATGTGATAATTTATGCTGAATCAGGTTGTTATTAAGCACAAAAACTTCAACGGGTTTAAGATTATAAAAATCTTGCAAAGCAATTTGATTCAGAAAATCAATTTCAGAAACCAATTCCTCAGTTTCAATTAATGGAAATTCGTATAAATTTTCCCAAATTCCTTTCCCTTCTCGCTTTTGAACGACAAAATTTCCTTGAACATCTTTTAAAATTAAATAATTAAAGTATTTATTAGTAACCTTAATTTTTTTTGATTTTACAGGAAGTGTGTTTACCTTTTTATATTGTAAAGCGGCACACGAAGAAGAAAAAATACAATTTTCACAATTTGGATTTTTAGGAACACATTGCAAAGCGCCAAACTCCATAATCGCCTGATTGAATAGAGCAGCATTATTTTTAGGCAATAACTCTTGGGCTAAAATTTGAAATTCTTTTTTGGTTTTTCCATCCGAAATATCGCTATCTACATTAAAATAACGACTTAACACTCTAAACACATTTCCGTCAACTACGGCTACGGGTTCATTGTAAGCAAAAGAGGCAATTGCAGCAGCAGTATATTCGCCAATTCCTTTTAACTGGAGCAATTCTTTATAATTTGATGGAAAATTTCCATTCAACGATGTGGCGATAAATTTTGCAGTTGCATGTAAATTTCTAGCTCTTGAATAATAACCTAAGCCTTGCCATAATTTTAGGACTTGTTCTTCCTCGGTATTAGCTAAATCAAAAACCGTGGGAAAAGCCTCCATAAAAGCCATAAAATAAGGCAATCCCTGAGCAACTCGTGTCTGCTGCAAAATGATTTCAGAAAGCCAAATAGGGTATGGATTTACGGTGTTTCGCCAAGGCAAATCGCGCTTATTCTGTAAATACCAATTAATTAAAGAGTTAGAAAATTCCATGTTTTTATATTGGACAACAAAAATATATCTTTAGTAATTAAAATTTAATCAATTATGGTTGAATTATTATTTTTTTAATTCTTATATTTGCAAACTCAAAAAAATACACAATATAAATACGAAAGAAAATGACGAAAGCAGATATCGTAGCGAAAATTTCAGAAAAATTAGGACTTGAAAAAGGAGATGTTCAAGCAACTGTTGAAACTTTTATGGAAGAAGTAAAAAACTCTTTAGAATCTGGAGACAATGTTTACTTAAGAGGTTTTGGAAGTTTTATTATTAAAACTAGAGCTGAAAAAACAGGAAGAAACATTTCAAAAAATACTACAATTAAAATTCCTGCACATAACATACCAGCATTTAAACCTGCTAAAGTGTTTGTAGAAAGCGTTAAAGAAAAAACAGAAGTTACAGTATAAAAAATAAATTATTAATCTAAACACCAACATGTTATGCCAAGTGGTAAAAAAAGAAAAAGACATAAGGTAGCAACTCACAAACGTAAAAAAAGAGCGAGAGCAAACCGTCATAAAAAGAAAAAGTAGTATTAAACTACTTTTTCTTTTTTAGAAAAAAGTTCATTGAAATTAGTCAACTCAACATTGGCTATCGGGAAAAATCCTGTAAAATTATTATTTAATCCATCTGTGAAAAAGTTAGATGATGGATGTTAGATGATGGATAAATTAAAAACATCCAGCATTAACACGCCCAGCACCCAGCACAAACAGATAAAAATGTACCGCATGAACAAAGAATTAATTATTCGATCGGGTTCAGAAGCTGTAGATTTTGCCTTATTAAAAGATGGAAAACTAATTGAATTACACAAAGAAGAAGAAAAACAAAGCAATTTTGCGGTTGGAGATATTTTTATCGCCAAAATTCGCAAACCTGTTGCAGGCTTAAATGCTGCATTTGTAAACTTAGGTTATGAAAAAGATGCTTTTTTGCATTATCATGATTTAGGACCAAACCTTCCTTCTTTGATGAAATTTATTAAACTTGTAAGCGCAGGTAAATTAAAAGATTATTCACTCAAAAATTTTCCTTTTGAAGCTGAAATCAACAAAGACGGATCTATTATGGATATTTTAAGTCCGAATCAGTCGATTTTAGTTCAAGTGGTGAAAGAACCTATTTCTACCAAAGGTCCCAGAATTAGTTCTGAGATTTCTTTAGCTGGAAGATATGTCGTTTTAGTGCCTTTTTCAGATCGTGTTTCTGTTTCTCAAAAAATAGAATCAAAAGAAGAAAAAGACCGATTGAAACGATTGGTTCAATCCATTAAACCAAAAGGATTTGGCGTTATTGTGAGAACAGTAGCCGAAGGCAAAAAAGTAGCCGAACTTGATAAAGATCTACAAACCCTTCTAGAAAGATGGATCTCGATGAGTCGTCGTTTACAGACAGCACATCATCCGTCAAAAGTATTAGGAGAGTTAAACAAAGCTTCCTCTATTTTAAGAGATGTATTTAACGATACGTTTTCTTGTATTCATGTAGATGACGAAGATTTGTATTTAGAAACGAAGGAGTATTTGCAAGAAATAGCTCCGGATAAAGTGTCTATCGTAAAACACTATCAGTCAAAAGAACTGCCTCTATTTGAGAAATATCATATTGAACGACAAATAAAAACGTCTTTTGGAAAAACAGTTTCCATGAGCAAAGGTGCTTATTTGATTATTGAACACACTGAAGCGTTGCACGTTATAGACGTAAACAGCGGAAACCGTTCAAGCAAAGCATCGAGCCAAGAAGATACTGCTCTAGAAGTTAACATGATTGCTGCTGCAGAAATTGCACGTCAATTAAGACTTAGAGACATGGGCGGAATTATTGTGGTGGATTTCATTGATATGCAAAATCCAGATAACCGCAGAGTACTTTATGAATTCTTAAGAGAAGAAATGAGTGACGATAAGGCCAAGCACAAAATCTTGCCTCCTAGTAAATTTGGATTAATTCAAATCACTAGACAAAGAGTTAGACCAGAAGTAAATATTAAAACGAGAGAAGAAGACCCTAACAATGAACATGGGGAAATCGAAGCTCCTATTTTAATTATTGATAAAATATCGGCTGACCTTGAACGCATTATTAAAGACCATAAAAAAATTGTACTAAACGTACATCCATTTGTGGCAGCATACCTTACTAAAGGTTTTCCATCCTTACGTTCAAAATGGTTTTTTGAACATAAGAAATGGGTGAAAATTATACCTCGTGACGCTTACACGTATCTAGAATATCACTTCCTTGACAAAGAAGGAACTGAAATTATAGTAAAATAATACCGGGATGTATCCTGTGAAAAAAAACCGCTACTCGAAAGAATAGCGGTTTTTTTGTATTTTAAAAATTAGAGTGTTATTCCAACTCATACTCTAACCTCACGGTAATTCGTGCCGTTTTATTTTTACTATAAGTGTCGTTGTTTCCACCATAACTGTCTTCTTCCGTAGAACCTTGACCGGTAATTTGGAACACACCCATACTAGCCGATTTTAATTTTCCTAAATCACCATCAGCTGTTTTAACGATTTTTTGTGCGCGTTCACTAGCATCTTTTGACGCATTTTGAATCAAACTATGTTTTAAGCTTGGTAAATCGGAATAGGTGTATTGAATAGAATTAGAAGATAATTCAATTCCCGAATTAATTAATTCAGATGTTTTACTAGACACTTCTTCAATACGTTTCATTAATTCTGGGTTCTTTTTAGCCGAAAAAGAAATGGTCTGTGTTGCTTCATAACCGTCAAAAACTTGTTCGTATTTCGTTTGATAAGCGCCATCCGAACTTTCTGTTCTTATTTCTCTAAAACGCTTATTAAATTGAACCGCGCCAAAGGTGAACTCTTCTCTTTTGAATCCTTTGCTTAAAAAGAAATTCGACACGATTTTTTGATCTGAAATCATTTTGTTGTACGCTTCTTTGATATCAAAACTCTTGGTTGTAAAACTTCCCGACCATAAAATTTCATCCGAAACGAAATCTTTTGTTCCTAAACCGATGACCGAAATAGTGTCTAAATTTTCATTACGATTTTTAAATGCAGTTCCTAAGACCACAGCCGAGACAATTACTGAAATTCCAATAACTAAAGTTGATTTTAATTTGCTTTCCATAAATAAGGGGATTAATTTGTTTTTATTTTTACTATCAAAAGGTATACCAAGTTTTTATAAAAACAATTATCGTTTATTTTTAAAAAAAGCCTTCATTAAATCGCTACATTCTTTTTCTAAAACTCCTGAAACAACTTGTGTTTTCGGGTGTAATTGCGTTCCCATTTTTTGATAACCTCTATTTTCATCGGAAGCTCCAAAAACAATTTTTGAAATTTGAGACCAATACAATGCCCCAGCACACATTTGGCAAGGTTCTAAGGTTACATATAAAGTACAATCTTTTAAATATTTTCCACCTATGAAGTTGGCAGCACTAGTTATGGCTTGCATTTCGGCATGAGCCGTAACATCGTTTAGTAATTCGGTTAAATTATGCGTGCGAGCAATAACTTTATTATCAATCACAATAACTGCCCCTACAGGAATTTCGCCTTTTTCAAAAGCAATTTCAGCTTCTTGCAAGGCTTTCTTCATAAAAAATTCGTCAGTAAAAATATCGTTCATAAATACAAAAATACAATAACCAATTCTTACTTTTGTACAGATATGGAAAATTTGCTTTCAAAAATTTACAACCCTACCGATTTAAGGAAACTTCCTGAAAATCAACTACCTCTATTAGCCAAAGAATTGAGAGACCTTATTATTGATATGGTTTCCAAGAAAGAAGGGCATTTAGGAGCGAGTTTGGGCGTTGTAGAATTAACCATTGCATTGCATTATGTTTTCAATACTCCCGAAGATTTATTAGTTTGGGATGTAGGCCATCAAGCTTACGGGCATAAAATTTTAACCGAAAGACGTGCAATTTTTCATACCAACAGAACATTAAACGGAATTTCGGGTTTTCCAAAGCGAAGTGAAAGTGTGTATGACACCTTTGGGGTAGGACATTCTTCGACTTCGATTTCAGCAGCTTTAGGAATGGCACTGGCTTCGCAATTAAAAGGTGAAGTGGACAAACAACACATTGCAGTTATTGGTGATGCTTCCATTGCAAGCGGAATGGCTTTTGAAGGCTTAAATCATGCCGGAGTTACCGATGCTAATTTATTGGTAATTTTAAATGATAACGCCATTGGAATTGATCCAAGTATTGGTGCGTTAAAAAACTATTTAACAGCCGTTAAAGAAGGTAAAAATCCGAAGCAAAATAACATCATTAAATCCTTGAATTTTGATTATTCGGGTCCGATTGATGGGCATGATTTACCCCAATTGATTTCGGAATTAAAGCGATTAAAATCGGTAAAAGGGCCAAAATTTTTACATGTAATCACTACAAAAGGGAAAGGATTACAATTGGCCGAAGAAGACCAAGTAAAATATCACGCACCAGGAAAATTTGATGCCGAAACGGGGAAAATTCATCCAAAAGACGAATCGCATTTACCACCTAAATATCAAGATGTTTTCGGACATACGTTAGTAGAATTAGCCAAACAAAATGAAAAAATCATCGGAATAACTCCGGCTATGCCAACAGGGAGTTCGATGAAATACATGATGGAAGCTTTTCCAAAACGTGCTTTTGATGTTGGAATTGCTGAGCAACACGCTGTTACATTAGCAGCAGGAATGGCAACCCAAGGCATGGTGGTGTTTTGCAATATTTACTCTACTTTTTTACAACGCGCTTATGATCAAGTAATTCATGATGTAGCGTTGCAAAATTTACCCGTTATATTTTGTTTAGACCGAGCTGGTTTAGTGGGTGAAGACGGTGCTTCGCATCATGGCGTTTTTGATATAGCTTATTTAAATTGCATTCCCAACATGATTATTGCGGCTCCGAAAGATGAAATAGAATTGCGTAATATTATGTATACCGCTGCTGAAGGACTTAAACAACCCATTGCCATTCGATATCCTAGAGGTAGAGGCGAAATCGTAAATTGGCATCAACCTTTTGAAAAAATCGAAATTGGAAAATCGAAATTACTAAAAAAAGGAACAAAAATTGCCGTTTTATCAACAGGAACTATTGGAAACAATGTAACCAAAGCATTAGCTTCAATCGAAAAAGAAGCGCTTTTTTCACATCATCATTTCCCTTTTATTAAGCCTTTAGATGAAGTAACAATCAATGACATCATACAATCGCATGAAGTTCTGATCACTATTGAGAACGGCGCAATTAAAGGTGGTTTTGGTGCGCAAATAAACTCAATTATTGCCACAAGAAATTATACTATTTCAATATTAAATTTAGGGATTCCTGACACTTTTATAGAACATGGAACGGTTTTTGAACAACAACATTTTTGCAAAATTGACGTTCAAAGTTTAATACAATTATTTAATGCTTTTTCAGATGATTAAAAAGATTTGCCTCACTTTTTTATTGTTTTTTACCCTACAAAATAATGTTGCCCAGATAACTAAAATTGAAGTTAAAGATAGTACTTCAAAATGGAGTAAAGTAAACAAGGTGGGTTTAGATATTTCTCAAATTTCATTTGTAAACTGGAATGCTGGAGGAAATAACTCAATTTCTGGACTTTTAAGAGGTCATTTTATAAGATCATATGTTAATGGTAATTTGCATTGGAAAAATGAACTTATTACACGCTATGGTATTAATAAACAAGAAGGACAAGAAGTTAGAAAAACAGATGATCAATTACAACTGAATTCAACTTTTGGCTATCGAAAGGATACTATTTCAAATTGGTACTATGCCGGAAAATTTAATTTCAATACCCAATTTGCTAATGGGTATGCCTATCCAAATACCGACTTAGCCATTTCTAGAGCATTTGCACCAGCGTATGTTTTCTTGGGAATTGGTGCAGAATATTCACGTAAAGATTTGAACTTAAATTTGTATTTATCCCCATTAACCAATAAAACAACTCTTGTATTTGATCAACGATTAGCCAATCAAGGTGCATTTGGAGTTGACAAAGCGATTTATGATAGCAATGGAGATTTAATTAAAGAAGGTAAAAACACTAGAACCGAAGTTGGTATTTTAATTACCAATCAATGGAAAAAAGAAATTTGGACAAATATTAATTTAGAACATCGCATCAGTCTTTATACTGATTATATTAATAAATTTGGGAACATTGATCTCGACTGGCAATTACAATTAGCTATGGTAGTGAATCAATATGTAAAAGCTAATATTGGCACTCATGTTATTTATGACGATGATATTAAATTCAAAGAAGAAATTGCCGGAACTCAGGTTATCAAAGGACCAAGGGTTCAATTAAAACAAATACTCGGAGTAGGAATTGAATATAATTTTTAATAAAAAAGCCACTAATTAGCGGCTTTTTTATTAAAACAATATGAATTATTGAAGAATTATTTTTTCTGAATAAGAAAGAGACTCTCCATTTACATTCAAGATATAAACTCCTCTTTGGAATCCTTGAAGATTGATGGTATTTACTTTCATGTAGTCTCCTGCATTTGAAAATACTTTTCTTCCATTAATATCATATACTTCAACCGTAATGTCCCCATTATAATTATCAATAGCAATATTTACTATTCCGTTTGAAGGGTTTGGATATACTTTTATTCCTTTATTTAAAACATTGTCATCTATAGATAAAGACGTTGCCGTGAATTGTCCTGAAAAAATACCTCTACCATAAGTAGCGGCAAAAACTGTATTATCATTTCTCAAATCTAAATCCACAACTTTAACATTACTCATTCCGTTGTATGACTGATTCCAAGTAGGTGCTGTAGTATTGAAATTATTAGTATACCAAACTCCAAGTTCGGTTCCAATAATTACTTCATTAGCATTTAATGGATTTTTCAAGATACACTTAACTGGTAGGTCAGGTAAATTACCTTCTTTAGAAACCCAAGTTGTACCACCATTTGAAGAATACCAAATACTAACTACATTATAGTTGTGCATAGTAACAAAAATTTCATTTTCACTAGCCCCATATTCAACATCTGAAATACTTCCTACAAAACTTTGTCCAGTAATATCTGTCCAGGTTTGAGTAGCTAAGTTTGCATTAGTAACTTTTAATAACTTCCCTAAACGAGTACCAACTAACAAAGTAGTAGATGTTATTGTGTAAGGAGAAACAGTAAAAGCAGTGGGAGATGAAGTTAATAGTGGATTTGTTAAATCAGTTCTCCCAACTGTACCAGATTTTATGTTTGAATATCTTCTAACACTATAATTTGTTCCATTAGAATAATCAGCGTATAAAATATCCAAATTAGAATCTAATGTCATTGGCGCAATAAAGGCCCCATTATTTAAGTTAGTATCATTATCCAATACTCTTGAGTTCGTTATAGTGGACCCAGGCAATGGCCTTAAATTAATACTTTCATTATACACATAATTTGAAATATAATATTTATCAGCCCCTTGATCAAACATCGTAAATGCGCCATCTCCTCCTTGTGATTGAAAAGCCCCATTAATTCCAGCTTGAGCATCTTCAAAATATTGTGTTCCATTATCTTGAGCTCCAGCTGCAAAATATTCTCCAGTTAAACCACTAACTGAATTAGTAGGTGCTACACCTACACTATAAAATTGTGTTACATTTAAACCTTGGACCCTAGTTTGTATTGCTGAAGTTGAAGTTGGTGCGGCAGATAAACTAGAAGCAAAACTAACTCCTCCATCGTGACCAAATAACGCTTGATTACTATTGCCTGGTCTAAATACTATTGCATGTTGATCTGCGTGAACAACAGAAACTCCTGTTGAATATCCTGAAGACCATTTAGAAATTGTTTGCCAAGATGAACCACTATTTGTAGACCTATGAATATCAATTCCACCAATATAAACTATAGCATCATTAGTTGGATCAACAGCAATAGTTAAATCATAAAAAGCTTGACCTCTACAAAAATCAGTTGCAGTTGTTCCATGGATTGCTAATGGTTCAGATAAAGTAGTAACGCTTGTGAATCCATTAGTTGTTAAATAAATATTCGCTTCTCCATTTGTAGAATCTTCAGCTAAAACATATATTTTATTAATATTATTTGAGGACAATGCAATTTGTGTTCGTTTACCATTTGGTATTTCATGTCTTAAAGTAAACGTATTCCCGTCAGATGAGGAAAAAATTTTACCACCGCCATCTCCATATAATAAACTATTAGTAGTTGATATCCAAATTGAATTATCTGATCCAATTTCAATATCGTTCGGACAATGTTTATTTCTGTCAGCAGTTAATGGCATATTGACTAAGTTCCAATTTGTCCCACCATCAATTGATTTATATAAACCATAAATTGGTCCCCCTAAATAAGTTGTTTGATTTGCAGCACTATAAAAAGTATCTCCTACAGCAACATAAATTTCAGATACCCCACCATTATTTCTTACTTTAATATCATTAATATGTTGTTGACCAGGTACTAAATTACCTGTAAAAGCTCCACGAACAACTGGATTTAATGTCCCTGAAACTGTACCAGCTAAAACTGCAGCTTCTATGGTATTGCCATCTTGTTCTGAAATCATAATTGAGGGTATTGTTATTGTTGAATCTACACCACCTAGACCTGTTATTGGTCTGTTATCGTTCATCATTATTACTCCAATAGCACCAGCATCTTGAGCCGCTTTTACTTTAAATACAAATGTGCATGTGCCTCTTCGTATTAGCGCAATTTTTCCATTCAAGGCAGCTGCATTAGTTATTGTTTCACAACCATCACTTGTTGGAGCAGTTCCATCATTTACTAGGACTATATTTGCTGTTATTGGAGTAGCAACTGGGTTTCCAAAAGCTGTTGTAGGAATACACTCATAATTTCCAGCAACACCAGCAGGACTGTTAATTGTTAAACTTGCTGAGGTTTGAAAAGTAGTTGCCCCAGTAATTCCTCCAAATACTTTTGTCCAACTTGTTCCACCGTTTATTGATTTCCAAACACCATTACCATTTACGTCTCCTCCAACATAAGACTCACCTGTACCCACATAAAAAACATTACTATTATTTGGATCTACTGTAATTGCAGAAACAGCTAAATTCTCTGGAATATTGACTCTAGTCCATGTTGATGAAGCACTTGTAATGTCGGTGTTTTTCCATAAACCACCACTAACACCACCAGCAAAAACAGTTTTAAATGTTGGATCATTTGGATCAAACATTACAGCTCTTACACGACCTCCAACATTATTTGGACCTCTTTCAACCCAATTATTATCTGTACCATCGCCAGGAGTTCTCCCCGATTCTATTATTTGTTGTCTCTGATTAATTAATTGATTTCTAATAGCATCCAAATTTTCGGAATGTGGCCTCCCTGTTTCAGGATTCATAGATAATTCCCATTCTTGTTCATAGAACTTATTTGGCGGAATACCTAGAGCTTTTCTCTCATTTTTTGTTAAATTCATTACCTTTTTAAAAGGTGAATTATTTAAAAAAACTTCATGTTTTTTTCTTAGTATTTCGATCTTTGCAATTTCTGAATTTGAGGGAATTTTAGCATCACTATTTTTATGATTTATTTTTACTTCAGTGATTTTAATATTAGCTTCATTGGTTATGTTGCTTTTAATTGTTGAAGGCACAATTTGTTTCTTATCAGATTTTTGATTACTAGCAACAACCAATTTTTTTGACTGCTTATCAGCACAACTTAAGCATAAAAAAAGCATAAAGCTGATAATTAATAGTACTTGTTTTTTCATGGTAAAAATAGGGTTTAAGGATTTAATTTTCACAAATTTAGCATTTTATAGTATTTTTCAAAATTTTATTTTTTTATTATACTATTTTAACTTTTGTTTGCTTGAATAGTTTTATATAATTCAACGGCTTTTCCGTCGGTTAATAATGAAACAAAATGGCAAATATGCAACAATCTGTCATATAGGTTTTCTTTTTGAAATTGAAAGCGTTCGGGCAACAATTTCAACAATAATTCATCATAATTTGAAGCTGTTCCGTTTTCTTTTTTATTGGTTGCAGTACAAAAACAATCTAATAGCGTATTAATTACTTTATATCCCATTACTTCTTTTTGAACTACTTCTCTACTTTGATACACATTTTTAACGCTAATTTGAATAATATCATTCATTTGGGCTTTATACTGGCTTTTATCCATCAGTGAATAAGGAAATTCGCCCGCTAAAATAGCTTTTTCGTTATCCATAAAAACAGCAACTGCATCACTTATAAGACTACCAATTGCCAAAGCTCTCAAATAACTTATTCGGTCTTCTTTTGTCGTTAATTCATTGTATTTTTTAGTATCAATACCGGTTTTAACCAATTTTATTAAGTATTCTAATGCATATTCTTCCGGAATTAATCCCAAATTAATACCGTCTTCAAAATCGATAATCGTATAGCAAATATCATCGGCCGCTTCTACTAAATAAGCCAATGGATGGCGTTCAAAACCAATATCTTTACCTAATTTATTTGCAATAAGTCCTAATTCTTGTGCAACATCTTCAAAAAACTCCACATCAGACTGAAAAAAACCATATTTTTTATCACAAATTTTTGATGTTGGTTTTTTTGGTAAACTTTCTTTAGGATATTTCATAAAAGCGCCTAGGGTTGCATATGAAATACGCAAGCCGCCTTCAATTCCTTCACGTGTGGATGTCAAAACTGAAAAACCATTAGCATTCCCTTCAAAATCTATTAAATCTTGCCATTGCTTTTCGGTCAATTGTTCTTTGTATTGCAATCCGTTTCCTGTTTTGAAATATTCGCCAATGGCTTTTTCTCCTGAATGACCAAAGGGTGGATTTCCAATATCGTGTGATAAGGCTGCAGCAGCTACAATTGCTCCAAAATCGTTTGCTTGATAGCCATGAATTTCTTGCAAATGCGGATACTTTGCTATAATTTGCTTTCCAACTAAACGTCCGAGCGAGCGTCCAACCACAGAAACTTCCAAACTGTGTGTCAGTCGGTTATGCACAAAATCGGTTTTTGAAAGTGGAATGACTTGCGTTTTATCTTGTAAGCTTCTAAAAGCAGCAGAAAAAATAATTCGATCATAATCTACTTCAAAGCCTAAACGGGTGTCGTCTTGCTCTTTTCGTAACCGTTTACTGGTGTCGCCTTGTCTTTTCAAAGACAACAATTGTTCCCATTGCATCATAAGATTTTTGATTGAAGATTGCTTATTTTTGATTGGAAAATTTACTCTTTTTCATTAGCCAAGAAGAAATGTCTTGATTTTTTTGGATATTGATTATAGCTTTTATCACTCGGATTTACAATAATGGATTTGATATTCACCTCATCGCCTATTTTGAAATTTTTTTCGGTGTATTGATAATCCAATAAATATTCGCCACAAAAATAATTTCCATCGGCATCTTTTTCTATAATTCCTGTATAAACTCCTTTTTTATCTTTTGACATAATCTACTTATTTTTTTCAAATATACGAATTGCAATGGAAATTTTAAATACAAAAACAGCCATCAATCGATGGCTGTTTTTGTATTTAAATAATTAAAATTTAATTACCAAACAATTTAGCTTGTTCATTATTTTTAATTAACTCACTATTTAAAAAATCTAATGTAAAGTCATTTAAAAATAAATCAAAATTTTTATTTGCTTTTGCTTCAACATCACCATAACATAAATAAAAAGCAATTGTTTCACTTCTAACTCCATTTGAAATATACGCTTTTAACTGCATAACCGATTTACCAGATGACCAAGATATATAATTTAAAGTTATTTGAGTGTCTCCAGAAAAAACACCATAATCATCACCATACATTTTGATTTTTTTATTAAAAACACTAATCTCTTTTTGCATCTCCAATACATTATTTGACTTTCTGATAGCATCCCATTCATAAAATTTTGCTCTCCCTGAAATTAAAAAATTCTTGATTTCAGGAACAAGATCAAATGGTATTACTAAAAGTGGGACCGCATTTTTTCCTCTATGTAATTCAACTTCCTTTTTTGCTAAAGAATTTTTATCCAACATAAAGTACATAGAAAGGAATTCATCTTGGCTACCAAAATCATTCTCATAAGAAAAATCTTTAATCAATTTTAATTTTTGAGAGTACATTAAATTATTTGATATTAAAAATATCAGAATTAAAAAAATACATTTTTTAATCATATAGTTTATAATTTATTTAAAATTAATAATTCTTATTATTCTAATTTGGTTTAAAAAACTAAAAAAGTTTAAAACTCATTAAGTAAAATTACTTAAAAAATCATTTAGTTTTTGCTTTCCAAATATTTTCAACATCGCATTTTTAAATTCTTGCGATATTTCACCTTTTAATGTCAGATTAAAATCAGAAGATACTTTTAGAATAATATCACTAACAGGAAAAACTAATTCATTATATTCATTAATAGAATTTACATTTATTCTGTCTGCAAATCCTACATTAACATAATTATATATTTCATGTAATTCATTAAGCAATTTTACAGATAGTTTTGACTCTTCATCATTTAGTTCGTTAATTGTTTTATAGTACTCACTTTCATTTAATTCCCCAAATTGCTTCCGAGTCATTTCAAGAAAAAGAAGCTTCTCAAGATTATTATTCATTTTTATACATTTACAAATTAAGAACCACACATTTCACAATCTTCTGGACCCGCATTTTTTGCCAGCTCAATCATTGCTCTGTATTCTTCAGCTGTCATTTCGGCTGGTTCTTCTAAAACCGCAATAGTTTCTAGTTTTTGATCAACTGGTTGCTCTTGTACTTCAATTGGTTCTGCTTTTTTATCGTTGTTTAACGTAAATTTGATGGCATCAACCGCAGATTTTGTACGTAGATAGTACATTCCAGTTTTTAACCCCGATTTCCAAGCGTAGAAATGCATCGAAGTTAGTTTTGCATAGTTAGCATCCTGTAAGAACAAGTTCAACGATTGCGATTGATCGATAAAATAGCCTCTTTGACGGCTCATATCGATAATGTCTTTCATCGACATTTCCCAAACCGTTTTATATAATTCTTTTAAATCTTGAGGGATTCTTTCAATATTTTGAACCGAACCATTGTGACGCATAATTTCTTGCTTCAACGTTTCGTTCCACATACCTCTCTCAACTAAATCGTTTAATAAATGTTTGTTTACAACAATAAATTCTCCAGATAATACACGACGAGTATAAATATTAGAAGTGTATGGTTCAAAAGCTTCGTTATTCCCTAAAATTTGAGACGTTGATGCAGTTGGCATTGGCGCTACTAACAAGGAGTTTCTTACTCCGTTTGCCAATACTTCTTTTCGCAAACTTGCCCAATCCCATCGGCCAGAAAGTTCTTCGTCTTTTATATTCCAAAGGTTGTGTTGAAATTCACCTTTCGATATTGGAGAACCTTCATAAGTTGAATACGGTCCTTCCTCTTTAGCCATTTCCATAGAAGCGGTTACGGCTGCAAAATATAAGGTTTCAAAAATTTCTTGGTTTAATTTTTTAGCTTCGTCACTTGTAAAAGGAAGGCGTAACATTATGAATGCATCGGCTAATCCTTGAACTCCTAATCCTACAGGGCGGTGACGCATGTTTGAATTTTCGGCTTCAATAACTGGATAATAATTTCTGTCTATTACCTTATTTAAGTTACGTGTTACTCGTTTTGTTACGTTAAATAATAATTCGTGATTGAATGCTCCGTTTTCAACAAACATTGGTAACGAAATAGACGCTAAGTTACACACTGCAATTTCATCTGCAGAAGTGTATTCCATAATTTCGGTACACAAATTAGACGAACGAATGGTTCCCAAATTCTTTTGATTTGATTTTCTATTCGCCGCATCTTTGTATAACATGTATGGCGTTCCCGTTTCAATTTGAGATTCTAATATTTTTTCCCAAAGTTCACGCGCTTTGATCGTTTTTCTTCCTTTTCCTTGAGCTTCATATGATGTATATAATGCTTCAAATTCATCGCCATAAACATCATCTAATCCAGGACATTCGTTTGGACACATTAATGTCCAAGTAGTATCTTCTTCTACACGTTTCATGAACAAATCTGAAGTCCACATCGCAAAAAATAAATCTCTTGCACGCATTTCTTCTTTTCCGGTATTCTTTTTCAAATCTAAGAATTCGAAAATATCGGCATGCCAAGTTTCTAAATAAATTGCAAAACTTCCTTTACGTTTTCCTCCACCTTGATCTACATAACGAGCCGTATCATTATAAACACGTAACATTGGAACAATTCCATTAGAAGTTCCGTTTGTACCACGAATATAGGAACCTGTTGCGCGAACATTGTGAATAGCTAAACCAATTCCTCCAGCAGATTGCGAAATTTTAGCCGTTTGTTTTAACGTGTCATAAATTCCATCAATACTATCATCTTTCATGGTTAATAAGAAACATGAAGACATTTGAGGTTTTGGCGTTCCTGCATTAAACAATGTAGGTGTTGCATGCGTAAAGAATTTCTTAGACATCAATTCATACGTTTCAATAGCTGCTTCCATATCATTTAAATGGATTCCAACAGCCACACGCATCAACATATGTTGTGGTCGCTCAACGATTTTTCCGTTGATTCTTAATAAATAAGAACGCTCTAATGTTTTAAAACCGAAATAATCATAATTAAAATCTCGGGTGTATATAATATGAGAATCTAAAAAAGCTGCATTTTCTTTAATTACTTCATATACTTCTTGAGATAATAAAGGAGCTTCTTGATTGGTTCTTGGATTTACATAGTGGTACATTTCACTCATCGTTTCCGAGAATGATTTGTTTGTATTTTTGTGTAGATTAGAAATTGCTATACGAGCGGCAAGTTGAGCATAATCAGGATGTGTAACCGTCATTGAAGCGGCGGTTTCAGCTGCTAAGTTATCCAATTCAGAAGTGGTAACTCCATCATATAATCCTTCGATTACACGCATGGCTACTTTAACAGCATCTACCATGTCATTTAATCCATAACATAGTTTTTTAATTCTGTCCGTGATTTTGTCAAACATCACTGGCTCCTTATGGCCATCTCTTTTTACTACATACATAAGCTTTTAAAATTTTGAAAACAAACAATCCCTTCCTTGCTTTCGGTTAATTAACTATTGAATAAAACGTAAGTCTCCCGACATTTTATAACGTTTTGTTTATTTTTAAAAATCAGCGTCGAAACTAATTTTACTTGATTCTGAATCTGAATTCATTACCCCAGCTTTCTGATATTCCCCTACTCGTTTTTCAAAGAAGTTTGTTTTTCCTTGTAACGAAATCATGTCCATAAAATCAAACGGGTTAGATGAATTATACACTCTTTCGCAACCTAATTCTACCAATAATCTATCAGTAACAAATTCTAAATATTGGGTCATCAACGTTGCATTCATACCAATTAAACTTACCGGAAGTGATTCGGTAATAAATTGACGTTCTATATTTAAAGCATCTACAATAATTTCTGTAATTCTTGCTTTAGGTACTTTATTTACAATGTGATGTCTATGAAGATGAACGGCAAAATCACAATGCATTCCTTCGTCACGAGAAATTAATTCGTTAGAGAACGTTAATCCTGGCATTAATCCACGTTTTTTCAACCAATAAATTGAACAAAATGAGCCTGAGAAGAAAATTCCTTCCACTGCTGCAAAAGCAATCAATCGTTCTGCAAAAGAATCAGACTTAATCCATTTTAATGCCCATTCTGCTTTTTCCTTAATTGCAGGAAAAGTTTCGATAGCGTGAAATAATTTGTTTTTTTCAACCTCATCTTTCACATACGTATCGATCAATAACGAATAGGTTTCGCTATGAATATTTTCCATCATGATTTGAAAACCATAAAAGAATTTTGCTTCAGGATATTGCACTTCATTAACAAAGTTTTCTGCTAAATTTTCATTTACAATTCCGTCTGAAGCTGCAAAAAATGCTAAAATATGCTTGATGAAATATTTTTCATCATCACTTAATTTATTATTCCAATCATTCAAATCAGTATGTAAATCGATTTCTTCAGCGGTCCAAATACACGCTTCTTGTTTCTTGTACCATTCCCAAATATCTTGGTGTTTGATAGGAAAAATTACAAATCGGTCTTTGTTTTCTTGCAAAATAGGTTCTACTACTGACATAGCTATCTGATTTTATGAATAATAAATGATGAAAAATTTGATCTGTAAGGAGACTACAAAGTTTGTCATTTGAAATGAAAAAAGAAAGGCAAACTTATTCACAATTGGGCTAAGTTTTTAACAAAGCTGATTTTTGCTGATAAATCAATACGGAATAACTAATAAATTGATTATCAATGCTTTAAAAAGTCATTAAACAACTGTAAAAACCTTGCGAGAGGCTATAAAATAAGCTATTTTGACCAAATAATTAACAAAGAAAAAAAGAATTATTTTTTCAAATCTTGAGCAACTTTATCCAATTCATCAAACCATTGTTGACCAAATTTTCTTACCAAAGCTTCTTTTACAAATTGATACACTGGAACACCTAATTCTTCTCCTAAAGTACATGCATCAGAACAAATATGCCATTTATGATAATTTACGGCAGCAAAATCAGAATATTCTTTTACTCGAATAGGATATAAATGACACGAAACTGGTTTTTTCCAATCTACAATTCCTTCATTATAAGCTTGTTCAATGCCGCAAAGTGCAGTTTTTCCATCAAAAATTACGTAAGCACAATCTTTTCCGTCAATTAATGGAGTTTCTAATTCCCCAAATTCTGAGGTAACGTGGGTTCCTTGTTCTTCTATAGCTTTTACTCCTTCTGGACGAAGAAATGGTTTTACTTTTTCGAAAATTTCAGCTAAAATCTTGGTTTCTTCTGCATCTAAAGGTGCTCCCGCATCGCCATCTACACAACAAGCGCCTTGACAAGCAGACAAGTTGCACACAAATTCTTTTTCTAAAATTTCTTCGGAAACGATGGTTTTATTTAACTGAAACATATTGTAGTAATTTAAGCGCAAAGATAAGAAATGATTTAGGATTGAGGATTAACGATTGATGATTTTAGAACATTAGTTATTTTATTGATTTTTGAAATTGAACTTGTTATTGCACTTGAACTTGAGATGATAATGTATCGTTAAAATAAAAACGTACTTTATACAATATGACTATATTTGCAAAAAAAAATTAGGAATGGGTATAGGAATTATTTGGAAAGATGTTTTTACGATAGGAATGATCCTTTTTGCGGTAATTGATATTGTAGGAAGTATTCCGATTATTGTAGATTTACGCAGCAAAATGGGACATATTCAATCCGAAAAAGCTACGATTGTGGCAGCAATAATTATGATTGCTTTTTTGTTTGTAGGAGATGAAATTCTAAAACTAATTGGTATTGATGCTAATTCGTTTGCCGTTGCGGGTTCTTTTGTATTGTTTTTTTTAGCCTTAGAAATGATTTTAGGCATTCGTTTATATAAAGAAGACAATCCAAGTACCGCTTCAATTGTTCCAATAGCGTTTCCATTAATAGCTGGTGCAGGAACTATGACTACTATTTTATCGTTGCGTGCTGTTTATGCAAATATCAATATCATCATTGCCATCATCATTAACGTGATTGTTGTGTATGGCGTATTGAAATCATCTGGAAAAATTGAACGTTTATTAGGAAATAACGGATTAGGTGTAATTCGTAAAATATTTGGTGTAATTTTACTTGCTATAGCTGTAAAACTATTTGCTGCAAACGTTAAAGGATTATTTATATAGAAAAAAATACAAATGAAAATTTTTACTTACATAGCTGTTGCTATCGCTTTAGGATTAATTGGTTTTAACTTATTTCAAATTGATTATAGCCATCCGTTTGAAGGGAAAAGCACCATTGCAATTATTGGAGTAGTTGCTGGTATTTGTGCGATTTTATTATTAGTGCTTTTGCGATTTTCAAAAATGATTGTAGAAAAAACTAAACAATAAAAATGTTTGATGTTGTAATTATTGGTGCAGGTGTTTCGGGAGTTTCTTGTGCATTGGTTTTGGGCTCGGCGCAAAACAAACCTTTTGCAGTTGACAAAAAGATTGCGATTATTACCCATCAAAAAGCATCGTCGCTTCAAAATGCTGTTTTCAATAATGCGTATGGTATTCCTGCAGGGAAATTGGGCAGCGAATTACTAACAGAAAGTTTGGCACAATTAGCAACATCCTATCCACATGTTTTGCAAATTGAAGGCGAAAAAGTGTTGACTCTTTCAGGTGAAGCCGGAAATTTTACAATTTTAACTAATAAATCAAAGTATCAAGCTGAACTTGTCGTTGTTGCAGTTGGAGCCGGAAATCCATTCCCTTTTGAAGGGTTAGAAAACTATATCGAACCACATCAAAAAACACCCGCTTTTAAAAACAGAATCCAACTTAAAAATAAGGATCATTTAGTGACTGAAGGAGTTTATGTCACTGGTGTGTTGGCAGGTCACCGAAGCCAATTGAGTATAGCTGCAGGAAGTGGTGCAGCTGTTGCAACCGATATTTTAACATTGTGGAATGATGGAAATCATACAATGGTGCACGATGCTTTAGGAAAATAATTTTTATTTACTCAACACCTTATTCACCATTTTATCTTCTTTCAACAACAATTGATAATATTCTTTATCTGTAAATAATTGTTGCACAAATTCGGCATGCATGTAATACAGTACTTTTTCTTTTTGGGATTCCAAATTCAACAACAAACCACTCTCTTTTATTCGGCTTTTAAAAGCATTAAAATAGTTTTTGTTTTGAACCAACTCATCTTTAATTTCTGAAATAGTCATTTGACTGAATGCTTTTCGGTTTTGGTCCAATTGTTCGAAAACAAAATAGTTCATTAACCCAGATTGTAAAATCAAAGTAGTCATTTCATCACCATGTTTTCCTTCAAAAGGCACAAAAACATCAGGGATAATACCTCCGCCGCCATAAACGATTCGTCCTTTTTTGGTTTTAAATTTTAGACTATCCGCAATTTTGGTTTTGTCTTTTTCATACAATTCGCCACTTTCAAAACGCTTTTCAAATTCATTAAAATAATTCTCTCCTTTATCTTCATAGGGCTTTTGAATAGAACGTCCCGAAGGCGTGTAATATCTTGCTACCGTTAATCGGACTGCCGAACCGTCGCCAAGTGGCATTTCTCGTTGCACCAATCCTTTCCCAAAAGAACGTCTTCCTACAATTGTTCCTCTATCATTGTCTTGAATAGCACCGGCTAAAATTTCACTTGCCGAAGCCGTTTCTTCATTAATTAATAGGGTTACTTTACCCGATTCAAATATGCCTTTTTCGGTGGCTCGGGTGGTTATTATATTTCCTTTTTTATTTTTGGTTTTTACAATTAGTTCGTCATTTTTTAATAATTCATCTGCTATAGCTACTGCCGATTCCAAATAACCTCCTCCGTTGTCTCTCAAATCAATAATGAGTTCTTTGGCACCTTGTTTTTTTAATTGGGTTAAGCCTGCTAAAAATTCCTCATAAGTGGTTTCTGCAAAACGATTTATTTTAATATATCCGGCTGTTTTAGAAACCATGAGCGCGATGTCAACGCTTTTTATGGGAATTACATCACGTTTAACGTTGACTGCAAATTTTTTATTTTCAGATTTTCTAAAAACAGTCAATTTTACTTGCGAATTCTGTTTTCCTTTCAAAATCGAAAACAAGGTATTTGTTTCTAATTTTTTATTAAATAGTTGTGATTTATTTGCAAATAGTATTCGGTCGCCAGCCATAATTCCTGCTTTTTCTGAAGGTCCTTTTTCAATAGGCTTAATAACAGTTAAAGTATCTTTAAACATATAAAAGTTAACACCAATTCCTACAAAATCGCCTCGCATACTTTGAGTCACTTCATCTAAATCGCTTTTTGGAATATACACCGAATGTGGATCAAGTTTGGCTAGTATTTCACTAACAGTTAAGTCAACAATTGAATCGGTATTGAGGCTGTCAACATATTCTCTTTCGATGAAATCAATTAATTTATTGAGTTTTGTGGTGGTGTTTTTTCGAGCGAAAAAACCGTTTTTAGCAGGTGACTGTAGTGTACTCCCTAATATAAAACCAATGGCAAGCACTACAGAAATGAGTAGCGGAATATAAACTTTATTGATTTTCATAAATTAACTTAAATCCTCAATCAATTCAACTTCAACACCAGCTTTTCTTAAAAAATCAACCCCCGAAGTATCTTTGTATTCGTTATGATACACCACTCTTTTGATTCCCGATTGGTGAATTAATTTACTGCAATCTTTACAAGGAGAAAGTGTAATGTATAAGGTAGCATCTTCACACGACTGCGTAGAACGAGCTACTTTTAAAATAGCATTAGCTTCGGCGTGTAAAACATACCATTTGGTTACATTATCGTCGTCTTCACAACAATTTTCAAATCCAGATGGCGTTCCATTGTAACCATCGGAAATGATCATTTTATTTTTTACGATAATTGCACCGACTTTTTTGCGTTGGCAATACGACAAATTTCCCCATTCTTTGGCAATTCGTAAATAAGCTTTATCGTATTTCTCTTTTTTCTCTTTCTTCATCAGTTGTTCCAAATTTCACTTTCAATTAGCATTGGCAAAACTACACCAATTATAAATGCCGACAATACTAAGGCCCAATCTCTTTTAGAAAATCTAAAAAAAGTTTGTGCTATATATGCCAATAACAATACTACAAAAACTACAATAAGTTGAGCGCCTTCAATTCCTAACGCAAATTCTAACAACGGTAACAATTTATCGGTAGCGTTTCCGGGCAATATGGTTTTAAAGTAATTTGAAAATCCAAGTCCGTGAATAATCCCAAAAAATAATGTAACGATTTCAACAAAAGAAATGCGCTCTTTTTTTGCTGATTTTCCTGCGGTAAATAAATGATACCCCGCTGTGATTAGTATCGTAATTGGAATTAAAAACTCAACTATGGCAGCATTAACTTGTAATACTTCAAAAACAGAAAGCATCAAAGCGACTGTGTGACCTATGGTGAAAAGTGAAACTAAAATTAGTACTTTTTTCCAATCTTTGAATGCAAAAGGCACAACTAATGCCATTAAAAACAAAACGTGATCATAGGCATTGCTATCCAAAACATGCTTAAGACCAATATTGAAATACAATAAAAACTCAGACATAATTTAACATTTATTGAAACATTCAAACTTACAATTTATTTCTTAAAGTTGATAAATTGTTTTAAGAAAAGCTAAAGAATTAGTTTCAAAAAAAAGATTTTTTGTGTAATTTTGCACTATATAAAAAACAATCATCATGTCAATTTCAGATTTATTCGATAGCGGTTTTAGAAACAGAAATAAAGGTCATTTTTCAGCAATTGTTAGAGTCGCTTTATCGGATGGAGGAATATCTCCAGAGGAAAAACAATTTTTAGATAAATTAGCCATTAAGCTTGAAATTTCTCAAACAGAATATGAAGAAATTTTAGAAAATCCATTAAAATATCCTGTTAACCCGCCTTTAATGCATACACATCGTTTAGAACGATTATATGATTTAGCACGAATGGTTTATACTGACGAGCATGTTATGGCAGAAAAAGAACATCATTTATTGACTCGTTTTGCTTTAGCTTTAGGTTTTACTGCAGGAAACGTAAATTATATAGTAGACAAAGCATTAAAATTAGTGGATATGAATGTGGATTTAGACACGTTTACATACGAAATGCAACACATGAACAGATAATTCAAACTGTTTTAAATTACAAAAGCACAAATTTTTAAGAGTTTGTGCTTTTTTGTTTTATGTATTAAAAAATTTACTTCGCCTTCGCTATAAACTCTTCTGCTTTTTCTACCATTTCTTTGTTACCTGAATAAAACGGAACGCGTTGGTGCAACTCTGTTGGCTGAATTTCCATAATTCTTTGAAAACCGTTAGACGCTTTACCACCAGCTTGTTCGGCAATAAATGCCATCGGATTACATTCATACAACAATCGTAATTTACCATTAGGTGTTTTTGATGTCGTTGGATATAAATAAATACCTCCTTTGATCATGTTTCTATGAAAATCGGAAACTAAACTTCCTATGTAGCGCGAAGTATAAGGTCTGTCACCTTCTTCTAACTGGCAATATTTGATGTAATCTTTTACCCCTTGAGGAAAATGGACATAATTGCCTTCATTAATAGAATAAATATTTCCTTTTTCAGGATATTTCATATTTGGGTGCGACAAGTAAAACGTTCCAATGGCTGGATTTAGCGTAAAACCATTAACTCCATGACCTGTTGTATATACTAACATGGTCGATGTGCCATAAATTACATAGCCTGCAGCCACTTGATTGATTCCGGGTTGCAAGAAATCTTCAATAGTAACTGGGGTTCCTACTGGCGTAATTCTTCTAAAAACCGAAAAAATAGTTCCTACAGAAACATTTACATCAATATTAGAAGACCCGTCAAGCGGATCCATCAAAACCACATATTTATTATTATGAGAATTATCGGAACCGGCAACAGTAATAAAATCATCATTTTCTTCCGATCCAATGCCACAAACAATTTCGCGATTAATTAACGTTTGAATAAAAACTTCATTCGCATAAACATCTAATTTTTGTTGGTCTTCGCCTTGAATATTTTGTTCACCAGCAGCACCTACAATATCTACTAATCCGGCTTTATTTACCTTATAATTTACTACTTTAGCGGCTAACCGAATGGAATTAATAATGCGTGATAATTCTCCCGTTGAATATTGAAATGAATTTTGATGTTCAATGATAAATTCGCCTAATGTTCTGTTTCTTTCTTCCATTACGAAAACGTTGTAGTTGTATTTTTGTGCAAATATCGTGAATTTTGTGAAAAGAGCATATTAAATTGAAAAGATGTTTAAGTAAATTTTACTTTTGTAAAAAATAAAAAAATGATAATCAGAAAAGCTACTGAAAAAGACATGCCTTTTGTATTAGAATTAATACAAGAATTAGCTACTTTTGAAAAAGAACCCGATGCTGTAGTGGTTACTGTTGCTGATTTAGTTCGTGATGGTTTTTCTGAACATCCACTTTTTCAATGTATCGTTGCAGAAAAAGAAAATACAATCATCGGAATGGCATTATTTTATTACCGCTATTCCACATGGAAAGGAAAAACCATACATTTGGAAGATTTAATTGTTAAAGCAGATCAAAGAGGTACGGGTGCCGGTTTTGCCTTATACAAAAAAATCATCAAACAGGGTAAAAAAGACAAGGTGCGCCGCATCGAGTGGAATGTACTAGACTGGAACACACCAGCCATAGCATTCTATGAAAAATCGGGCGCCAAAATTATAGACGATTGGCGAGTAGTTCAAATGGATGAAAGTGGAATAGAACGATTTTTGATTGAAGAATAACGATTTAAGATTTTTGAAGTAACTATTAATTGAACTCATGAAAATATTCAAATTTGGAGGTGCATCAGTTAAAGATGCCGATGGCGTAAAAAATGTATTACATGTTTTAAAAACGGTAGGACATGAAGATGTTTTATTAGTAATCTCAGCCATGGGAAAAACTACCAACGCACTTGAAGTGGTTATTGTAAACTATTTTGAAAAATCGAAAGAGCTACATGCTTCGCTTCAAGAGGTTAGAAAATATCACAATCAAATTTTGTTAGACCTATTTGATGACGAAGATCATGAAGTATTTTTTGACGTAAATGCTCATTTTGATGATTTAGAATATTTTATCCGAAGTAATAAATCGCCTAATCACAGTTTTGTATATGACCAAGTAGTAAGCATTGGTGAATTAGTTTCAACTACCATTGTAAGTCACTATTTCAACTTCTGCGGATTAAAAAACAATTGGATTGATGTGCGCCAATTCATTAAAACTGATGCTAATTATAGAGACGGACAAGTCGATTGGGAAACCACTCAAAAACTAATCTCAAAAGGCATCAAGAAAAAATCATTGAACATTACTCAAGGATTTTTGGGTTCGGATGACAATAATTTCACCACTACTCTAGGTCGAGAAGGTTCTGATTATACGGCTGCCATTTTTGCGTATTGTTTAGGTGCTGAAAGTGTTACCATTTGGAAAGACGTTCCCGGCGTTTTAAATGCCGATCCAAGATATTTTGAAAATGCGGTTTTATTGAACCAAATATCCTACAGAGAAGCGATTGAATTAGCGTTTTATGGCGCTTCAGTAATTCATCCGAAAACATTACAACCGCTTCAAAAAAAGGAAATTCCATTGTATGTAAAATCGTTTATCAATCCAACTTTAGCCGGAACAAGCGTTTCAAAAGGCGCCGATTTAGAACCACAAACTTCGTGTTTTATTTTAAAGAAAAACCAAATGTTGTTGTCGTTATCATCGATTGATTTTGATTTCATAATGGAAAACAACATCAGTGAAATTTTTGCTTTGTTTTCAAAATATAAAATCAAAGTGAATTTAATTCAAAACACGGCAATTAGTTTCTCGGTTTGTATCGAAGATAAATACAACCAATTTGAAGAGTTACGAAAAGTATTAGCAAAAAAATTCAAAGTTTCCTATAACGAAAATGTATCGCTATACACCATTAGACATTTTGACGAAAACGCTGCAAAAGTAGTAGAAACCAATAAAACAATATTGTTGCGCCAAATTTCGAGAGAAACGATGCAAGTGATTACGAAGGAGTAGTTTAAAAATCTAACGGTAATCTTGTCATTCCGAAGCATGAGGAATCTCATAATGTGATGTTTCCTTACGTCAACATGACAAGATTGTGTTTTTTACTTTTCAAGAAATAACTCAAAACTTTCCAACAATAAATACTACTTTTGAAGATTCGGAGTTATAGTGTTTATGCAAAAAATTGTTTTTTTAGTGGGTTTTCTATTTTGTGTTTTGAGCGGTTTTACTCAAGAGACACTACAATCGTATCCTACTAAAAAAATTGCGTTTTCAAAAGACACGATTTCAATAGAAAAGTTCAGTTTAAACAATTCCTTTTTCGAAATTAAAGATAAAAGCGGAAAAGTTATTGACCCCAGTTTTTACCAAGTAAATTTCCAAAAAGGAACGTTGGTTTTTACCAAAGAAATCAATACTTCCGATTCATTAATCGTTCGTTATTCGAAATTTCCAGAGTTTTTAACCAAAACCTATTCCATTTTCGATGACGACAAAGTGGTCTCCAATGAAGCGGGGAAATTAGTTGTTTTCAAAAAAGACAAAAACACTAGATTCAAACCCTTTGACGGATTGAATACTTCGGGAAGTATTACACGAGGAATTACCATTGGAAACAATCAAAACACGGTAGTGAATTCCAATTTAGATTTGCAAATCACCGGGAAAATATCGGACAAAGTGAGTTTGCGTGCCTCTATTCAAGACAGTAATATTCCGTTGCAAGAAGGTGGTTATTCTCAAAAATTAGATGAATTTGACCAAATTTTTATCGAACTATTTTCGGATAAATGGAACATTCGTGCTGGTGATTTATTTCTGGAAAATAGAAAATCTTCATTTCTGAATTTTAACAAAAAAGTTCAAGGTTTATCCACACGTTTTACCTTTGGTACACCCGATAAAAAAACCGAAGTATTGGCAGCAGGAGCTTTAGTTAGAGGTCAATATGCTCGAAGTACATTCACAGGACAAGAAGGCAATCAAGGGCCTTATAAATTGCGCGGCAACAACAACGAATTATATGTTTTAGTGATTTCGGGTTCGGAGCGAGTTTACGTCAACGGAATTTTAAAAACTCGTGGTGAAAACAACGATTACATCATTGATTACAACGCTGGAGAAATCATTTTCACTTCTTTATTTCCAATTACTTCCGAAATGCGAATCAACGTTGAATACCAATACACCGATAGAAATTTCACACGATTTATTACTTATGGAGGCATTTCACATGAGCGAGAAAATTGGCAAATTGGCGGATATGTGTATTCGGAAAGTGATGTTAAAAATCAGCCATTGCAGCAAAATTTATCATCGGAGCAAATTACTATTTTGCAAAACGCTGGTGACGCTATTTCAGAAATGAATGGGCCTTCAGCTTATTTAGATACGTATTCTGAAAATAAAATTTTATACAAAAAAGTGCTCGTTGGTGCTGTGGAAGTATTTGAATATTCGAATAATCCGAGTGACGATTTGTACAATGTGCGCTTTTCATTAGTAGGAACAAATCAAGGAAATTATGTTTTGGTTAATAATCAAGCGGTAGGAAAAATTTATGAATATAGAGCGCCAATTGGTGGCATTCCACAAGGGAATTATGAACCAATTATTCGTTTGATTGCGCCTACAAAAATTCAAATGGCAACCGTTTTAGGAAAATACAATCCGAATGAAAAAACACTTTTTGATTTTGAATTTGCATTAAGCAATAGCGATCAAAATTTATATTCCAGTATAGACGATGCAAACAATAAAGGGGTTGCAGGAAAATTAAATGGTAAACAACGCCTATTTGATGGTAAAACAAAGTTGGATGCCTTTGCAAATTATCAATTCATTCAAGAAAATTTTAAACCGATTGAACGTTTGTACAACATCGAATTCAATAGAGATTGGAACATAACTTCGCCTTTATTGGGTAATCAAAGTTTTTTGACTTCGGGATTGGATTTTAATTTCAATAATAAAGGAAAAGCGTTGTATCAGTTAGAAAACTTAACCTTTGGCGATGCTTTTTCGGGAAACAAACACACTCTATCTGGAAGATATGCAGCCAAAAATTGGATGATCTGGAGTAATTCAAGCGTTATGAAAAGTGATTCCGAACTATCCCACTCGTCTTTTGCTCGAAGTGAAAATCGGTTGTCTTATAAATTGGGTAAAAACTGGGTGGGTACTACTTTAAATTTGGAAGATAATTCCGAAAAATTAAAAACAACCCAAACTTTTTCGGCTTTGAGCCAGCGTTTTTTAGAATATGGCGGATTTATAGGAAGAGGTGATTCAACGAAAGTTTTTGTGGAATTAGGGTTTTTACAACGTCAAAATGATAGTTTGCAAAACAACCAAATTGAGCGTGTTAATCATTCAAATTCTTACTACTTAAAATCGCAATTAATTAAAACGGAAAAAAGCAATTTGAGTGTTTTTTTAAATTATCGCACCTTAAAATATGAAGATGTAAGTCTGAAAGATGAACCCTCTTTGAACTCTCGTATTTTGTATTCCGACAGATATTTTGGACAATTGATTCAAACTACAACTGCTTATGAAACCAGCTCGGGAACCATTGCGCAGCAAGAATTTACCTATTTGCAAGTAGAGCCAGGGCAAGGCGTTTACCTTTGGAATGATTATAACAGCAATGGAATTCAAGAATTGCAGGAATTTGAAATTGCACCATATCCCGATTTAGCAATTTATGTTAGAGTATTTTTACCCAATCAAGTTTTTGTGAGAACCCATCAAAATAAATTTTCACAATCGATTAATCTAAATTTTAATCAATGGCAAAACGAGAAAGGTTTTAAAAAAATTGCTTCGCATTTCTATAATCAAACTTCTTTATTAATCGACCGGAAAATCAAAAGGAATGAAGGTAATTTTGATTTGAATCCGTTTTCAAAAGAAGCCGATGAACTAATTGGTTTGAATACAAATTTTAGAAACAGTTTGTTTTTTAATCGAGGAAAACAGCATCATTCCACCACCTATTCTTTTTTGTTAAACGAAAGTCAGAACTTACTTTCTGTGGGAAGTGTTTCGGCAACAAACAAATCGCATCAGCTGCAATACCAACATTTGGCTGACAAAAGTTGGCTCTTTAATTTTTCAGGGAGCACTACAAAATCAGCTTCAAATTCAGAAAGTTTTTCGAGTCGCAATTTTGAAATAGAAAGTTTTCAGATTGAGCCAAAAATTGGGTATTTGTTTTCTAAAAACGCGAGTTGGGATATTTTTTACGAATTTCAGCAAAAAGAAAATCAAATAGGTGCTTTTGAAACTTTAAAGCAAACTCGATTGGGAACATCTTTTACTTATAATAGCGAAAAAGGGTTTAGTATGAATGGTGAATTTTCTAAGTATTCTAATTCCTATAATGGAAATGCACTATCAGCGGTTGGTTTTCAAATGTTAGAAGGTCTTCAACCTGGAAAAAATCAAACATGGCGATTATTACTTCAGAAAAATTTAACCCAATTTTTAGACATAAATATTAATTATCAAGGCAGAAATAGTGAAACCAGCAAAACCATACATACTGGAAATGTTCAATTAAGAGCGTTTTTTTAGTTAATATTTAGATTAATTCTACATTTCTCCTTAATTTTACAAACTACACGAATAAGTCATATGATGTCAAAGAAAATATTATTTATATTATTACTGATTTCAACTGTAAATTATGCGCAATTAAGTAATAAACATTGGATTCCACCTTTGCATGCAAGGGGAGGAGAGACTTATGTTTCTGAACACTATCTATATATTTCAACACCAGAAGCGACTCCTTTTGAAGTAAGCGTAACAGACGGAAGCGGCACTCCTATTTCGGGTTCACCGTTTACTATTTCTCAAGGCAATCCACAAACAATCTTTATTGGAAATAATCAACCTTCTGTGATGATGTTGTCACAAGCAGATTTGAATATTGCAAAAACCGATAAAGGATTAATATTAGAAGGTACGGGTGAATTTTATGCTAGTTTTAGACTACGCGCACAAAATCATGCCGAAATTTTAGTTTCTAAGGGAAGAAATGGCGCTGGAACTGCATTTAGACTTGGTAGCTTACCCATGACAGATCCTGGTAATCTTAGAAATTTTGTATCTAGTTTTATGGCTACTGAAGATAATACGGTTGTTACATTAAACGATTATGATACAGGAGTTGTTTTTGCATCAGGGAGTGGGGATATTAATGATGATGTTCAAACATTTAATTTAAATGCTGGAGAATCAGTAACAGTTTCTGGATATACAGATTTTAGTCCAAATCTATCAGGATTTGTAGGAGCTTTGCTTACTTCCACCAAGCCTATAGTTGTTAATACAGGAAATGCAACGGGTGGAATGTTAGATGAAATGAGCGGCCAAGATTTTAATTTAGATCAAATAGTGCCTGTAGATATTGTGGGAGATGAGTATATTATTGTTAAAGGTAATGGTAGTTCTAATACTGAACGCCCTCTTGTAATAGCCACACAAGATAACACCCAAGTTTTTATTAATGGAAGTACAACAGCTGCAGCAACACTTAATGCTGGCGATTATTTTTTAGTCCCTAGTTCATTTTATTCTGGAACTGTAAATCAAAATATGTACATATCAAGTAACAAAGATGTTTATCTCTATCAAATTATTGCTGGGGCAATTTCAGATGCCACTTCAGGCTTAAATTTTATTCCACCATTAAGTTGTTTTTGGCAAAAAAGTGTGGATATGATTCCTAGTTTCAATTCCATTGGTTCTACAACTTATCCTAATAGTGAAATTATTGTGGTAACCGAAACTGGATCAACTGTATCGATTAATAATGTGCCTACAACTGCAACTCCTCAAACCGTAACAGGTAATTTAAACTGGGTTACTTATAGAATTGGCGGGCTTTCTGGAAATGTTAAAATTGATTCTACAGGACCATTAGCTGCTGGAGTTTTTGGTGCAGTTAGTGTTGCTGGGTTTGGAGGGTATTATTCTGGATTTGGAAGTTTACCTAGAAATACTGAAATTACCATATGCTCAAACCAAACTGTAAATTTATTTGATGCTATTACTGGAAATCCTGAACCAAATGGGGATTGGACAGTTCCTTCTGGTGCACCTCTTTTAAATGGCAATGATTTTATTGGCACAGTTAATACTCCTGGAGATTATATTTATACCTTTAGTAAAGTTTGTGATAATTCAAATTTAAGAATTCCAGTAACAGTAACTGTAGCCATTGAACAAGCGCCATTTGTAGGAACAAATAAAACTTTATCCATTTGTAAAAATAATAATTCAGTAGATTTATTTACATTATTAGACGCGGGTGTAACTACTGGAGGAACTTGGTCTCCAGCTTTAGCTTCTGGAACCGGTTTGTTTAATCCAGCAATTGATGTGAGTGGGACTTATACTTATACTATTCAAGGGAATGCTATTTGTCCAAATGTATCTGCAACAATTACTGTAACTAATAATGATTTCCCGGTGATTACCCCAATATCAAATTTTGAGTTATGTGATGATGCGGCTGACGGTAACGATACAAATGGAAGTGTTAATTTTGACTTAACTCTAAAAAATTCGGAAATTTTAGGCTCACAAACTGGAATTACAGTTACGTATCATTTAGATCCAAACGAAGCTTTAAACGGGCAAAATGCTATTACTAACCTAAACACTTCCAATAGAATAATTTATGTTCGCCTAACAAACAATGTTACGGGTTGCTTTTCAACTACTTCATTTAATTTAGTGGTAAAACCTTTACCAATTGTTAACGCTGTTGTTGCATTAAAACAATGCGATACTGATAGTGATGCAATTACTGATTTCAATCTAACACAAGCAAACATTAAAATTTCAACCGATGCAACTTTTGTTTACAGTTATCATAACTCACCGCTTGGCGCTCTAAACAATACAGATTTTGTTACAAACGAAATTATTTATACAGCTTCAAACGGCTCTCAGGTTTGGGCGAGAATTACCAATGCTTTAGGATGTTCTCGCATTGCACAAGTTAATTTAATAGTATCTGCAACTACGATTCCTCAAACGTATTCATATACCATTAATGAATGTGATGATTATCTTAATGCTTCAGATCCAGATAATGATGGAATAGACTATTTTGATTTGACCGAAATTGAACCTTACTTATTTCAACAATTCCCCTTTGGGCAATCCTATACTTATAGTTATTATTTAAATGAAGCGGACGCTACTGCTGAGCAAAATCCAATTACAAATATCACTAATTTTAGGAATACACTTCCAAACAACCAAACAATTTGGGTGCGAATTGAAAGTACCTTATATGAATGTGCCGGTTTAGGTCCCTTTTTAAAATTAGTAGTTAACCCATTGCCATTTATTGATTTAGGTGAAAATTTTGTGCTTTGTATTGATGCTGTAACCGGTTTAGGTTCTCAAACAATTAATGCAACACCTTCAACACCTGGAAGTTACTCCTATCAATGGACTCCTACTAATCCATCAGGTAATTCTGGGCTATATAATGTCACAGCCGCCGGAACTTATGCTGTTGTGGTAACAAACACAAACACTGGATGTCAATTTACTGATTCTGTAAATGTTACCACATCATCTGCACCGGCTAGTTTAAGTGTAGTACTCACAACTCCAGCTTTTTCAAGTGGATTGGCAACAATTGAGGCTATAGCAACAGGAGGATTTGGAATTTACGAATACAGCCTTAATGCCATCGATTGGCAATCTAGCCCTATATTTTCGGGATTGGAAAATGGAAGTTATACCGTTTATGCAAGAGATATCCAAGGTTGTGATTTACTAGTTTCTGATGCAATTCAGACGATTACGTATCCAAATTACTTCACTCCAAATGGTGACGGATATAATGACACCTGGGTGATTCGATTACCTTCAGAATATAACGGTTTAATTACTATTTATGATCGATATGGAAAATTAATTAAACAAATTAGTTCCTATGGAGCCGGTTGGGACGGTACATTTAATGGAATTACCTTACCTTCAACTGACTATTGGTTTAAAGTAGAATATACCGAAAACAACCAGCGCAAAGAATTTAAATCTCATTTTAGCTTAAAACGATAATGATACCACCTGGCTCAATTAGTACTGTTATTGAAAATACTGTTGCAACAATAATATTTTCACATCCAGCAAGCAATTCTTTCCCGAGTGCATTATTGCAGCAATTAACGAACGAATTAAATACAGTAGACCAAAATCCTGAAGTTGCTATTATAGTTATTAAAAGCGAAGGAAATACAACGTTTTGTGCAGGAGCTTCTTTTGATGAATTACTTTCTTTAACTACTTTAGATGAAGGAACAAAGTTTTTTAGTGGATTTGCAAATGTAATTAATGCTATGCGAAATTGTTCCAAATTAATTATTGGAAGAATTCAAGGAAAAGCTGTTGGTGGTGGCGTAGGTTTAGCAGCAGCTTGTGATTATACTTTTGCCACTCAAAATAGTATGATTAAATTATCTGAAATCGCTGTTGGAATTGGTCCATTTGTGATTGAACCAGCTGTAAGTCGAAAAATGGGAAAAATGGCTTTCGCAGAAATGACCTTAACCCCAACGGAATGGAAATCTGCGAGCTGGGCCAAAGAAAATCATTTGTTTTCAGAAGTATTTGAATCCTTAGATGAATTAGATATTCGTTTAAATAATTTTACCTCAGAATTAGTAAGTTATAATAAAACTGCATTAATCGAAATGAAAAAGGTGCTTTGGAAAGGCACAGAAAACTGGAATCAATTATTGTATGAAAGAGCTGCTATTTCGGGAAAATTAGCCTTATCCGAAGAAACGAAACAAGCGTTGAAAAAATTTAAAAAATGAGAACTTTAGCTATTGCTTTAGTACAAGTAAATATTGAAGATAAACTAAAATCTGCTCCAGATGAAAATTACCAAATAGGAGTTTTAATAGGTTCTTTTGTTCCTTTTATTGTTTTAGTAGGGTTGGCCTATTTTTTATATTATCGTGCTAAAAAAGAGAAAAAAATATTGATAAATAACATACCTAATTATGTCAAAAATAAGAATAACCAAACAATTTAGTTTTGAAACGGGTCATGCATTATATGGCTACGACGGAAAATGTAAAAACGTACACGGACATAGTTATAAACTTTCAGTAACAGTAATTGGTTCACCGATAAGCGATTCTGAAAATGTAAAATATGGTATGGTAATCGATTTTGGAGATTTAAAAAAAATTGTAAAAGAGCAAATTGTTGATGTTTTTGATCATGCAACTGTTTTCAATCAAAATACTCCACATGTTGAGTTAGCTCATGAATTAAAATCGAGAGGACATCATGTAATTTTAGTAGATTATCAACCAACGAGCGAAAACATGGTCATTGATTTTTCTAATAAAATTAAAAATTTATTACCTGACAACATTACATTACACTCGCTTAGATTACAAGAAACGGAAACCTCATTTGCAGAATGGTGTGCTGATGATAATAAATAAAAAAGGGTTTGCTAAGCAAACCCTTTTTTATTTATAAAACCTATTATTTCTTCACAATCAAGAATTCACTTCTTCTGTTTTGAGCGTGTTGTTCTTCGGTGCAGGTATCGCAGGTAACTTTTGGTTCGCTTTCGCCAAATCCTTGCCCTGATATTCTATCTTTTGAAATCCCTTTCGATACTAAATACTGAACCGTTGATTTTGCTCTTCTATCGGATAAGTTTAAGTTGTACTTATCACTTCCTCTGTTATCAGTGTGTGATTTTGCAAAGATGACCATCGTTGGATATTCATTCATCACTTGAACTAACTTATCAAGCTCTACTGCACCTTCTTGTGTAATATTACTCTTATCGTATTCAAAGAAAATTGGTTGTAAGATTACTTCTTTCTCAGTGATGATTGGCATAATTGGGGTTAATAATGCTTCAACCACTACTTCGCCTCCATCGGTTTTTGCTATTGCAAACACACCGCTTTCATAGCCTTGTTTTGATACTTGGAATGAATATACCGTATTACAATTAACGCCAAATGCCGCTTTTCCGTTTGCTGCTGTTACTTGTGTGCCAACTGTTTTCTCTTTAGCGTCAACTAGCACTACTTTTGCTTGTTCTATTATAGTTCCTGTTTTTGCATCTTTTACTACTGCGATAGCTTGTACATTACAAACTGGATCTGCTTTATAAACATCATCATTCCCTGATCTATTGCTTGAGAAAAAGCCTACTTTTTTGTTGGTATTATAGGTAAATGAAAAATCATCTTTCTCTGTATTTACTGGCGCACCAATATTGGTTACTTCTGATGCTTTATTCAAATCGATTTTAAAGACGTCTAATCCTCCAAAACCTTCTTTTCCGTTGGATGAAAAATACAATATGTTGTCTTCTGTAATAAATGGAAAACTCTCATTTGCCTCTGTATTAATCTTCGAACCTAAGTTCTCTGGTGTTCCATACGTATCGCCACTGATGGTAACTTTCCAAATATCCTCTGCTCCAAATCCGCCTGGCATGTTTGATGAAAAATACAAGGTTTTTCCGTCTTTACTCAAACTTGGATTTCTCACATCGTATGCCGCATTGTTAAATGGCAAAGGTTTGCTATTGGTCCATTGACCTCCTTCGTAAGTCGCTTTATAAAGGTAAATCTTTCCAAATTTTGATTTCTTAGCTTTGTCTTTAGTGTATTCTTTTTCATTGAAACTCTCACTTCCATAATACATCGTTTTTCCATCGGCTGAAACACTCGCTGGTCCGTCATGCCATTTGGTGTTTAGATTAGAAACGGCAACTGCTTCACTAATGGTACCATTAGAATTATACGTTGCTTTATACAAATCTAAATAAGGTTCTTCGTTCCAGTTGCTATTTCTTCTTGAAGTATTTCTAGCACTTGAGAAATAAACCGAATTATCATTAGTTAGTACTGCACCAAAATCGGTCTTATCGCTACTAATATCCGATTTACTTACATCAAACAACTTCGTTTGTCCTTTTAGTGTAGGTAAATAATTAGGATTACTGGTAAAGGCTTTGGCACGTTGATCGTTTGGAGCCATACTGGCAAACTGTTTCATTTGTTTGTCTGACTCTGCATAATTGCCTTCCGATTTTAGCATTTGAGCATATTTATAATACGTCTCTGCGTCTTGTTTTTGTGCTACTGCTTTTGCATACCATTTAACTGCTTCTTTTGTGTTAAATATTGCATAGTAGCTATCGGCTAATTGTTTAAATACATAAGTATCGCCTTTGCCGTTTTGGGTTAGTTTTAAATATTCGTTTGCAGCATCTACATACTCGTAGCGATCAAATAATTTATCTGCAACTTTTGTGTCTTTGTTTTGTGCACTAAGTAAACCACTTGCGATTACAAAACTAAAGGTTAAATATATCTTTCTCATGTCGTTTTCGCTTTTAGGTTAAAAAAATCGTGGTGAACTGGATACTTTTCTCGGGAAATTCAAATCAAACAACAATACAATCTCGTGAGAGGATGGTGTAGTCACATTTAAATCCGAAACAATATGATCATATGCATAGCCTAATTTTACATTAGGTGAAATGGCATAATTAATCATTGCTCCAAAACTGTCTTCTAAACGATAAGTAACTCCCGCTTCAAATTTCTCATTAAATAAAAAATTTGTCGATAAATCTAACGAAGTAGGCGCATTAAATGCCGATTTCATCATGAAAAATGGTTTGAACTTTATATTTTCTGATACATCAAAAACATAACCTCCCGTTAAAAAATAATGAGAAACCTCTGAACCAAATTTTCGACCATTGTAATCCAAATGTTTTGACTTCATCATATTTGGAACCGATAATGCTAAATAATACTTATTAGTATAATAAAACAAACCACTTCCTAAATTAAAGTAACTATTACTTGTGTTTTGTGCAAATGCAGGATCATTCTGATCAGGTAAGGTATGATTAATATCACTATACAAACCTACTTGGTGTAACGTTAAACCTGCTTTTAATCCAAAAGCTAATTTATGTTCGCCTCCTAATTGTAACGTATAGGAAAAATCTCCATAAATGTTATTCTCCTCAACCGGACCAATCTTATCAGATATAACCGATAATCCTAATCCTACATTCTTACCCACTGGAGCGTGTCCTGAAAAAGTAGCCGTGGTAGGAGCATCCTCGATCTCAACCCACTGCTTGCGGTATAACATCCCAATAGATAAATTCTCCTTGCTCCCAGCATATGCCGGGTTGATAACGTTCATATTATACATGTATTGCGTATAATGTGGATCTTGCTGAGCCTGTAATTCCATTGTCATGGAAAATACAACTAAAGCTACTAAATATAGTTTTTTCATTTGATTATATTCTTATTTATGATAGAAATCTATCTTTTATTGTTCTCTGTTGATGTAAACCCAACCTGATTTAACTGGACTATCGTTAAATTCTACAACATAATAATAAGTTCCATCAGGAAGTTCATTACTGTTATCTGATTGTCCATGCCATTCATCAATATAATTTGTTTTTGAGTATACTTTTGTACCATATCGGTTAAAAATTTCTACTTTTTTAACATTATATCCTCTTAAATCCCAGGTGTCATTCAAACCATCACCGTTAGGCGAAACTCCTTTTGGGATGTCGCAAGAAACTACTTCGGCATCGCTAGAAAGAGTTAGCAATTTAGAACATAAACCATTTGTAATATTAACCAAATTAATTTCTATTAATGCAGTTGTTGGATTAGTAATGGATATTATTCCAGTACCTGCAGCATTTAAAGTTAAAGTTTGATTAGCCCCATTGTTAACTGTGTAACTTACAATTTCATTAGCACCTCCAGAAACATTAAATATCAATTCTTCACCAATACAAAATGTATCAGATTGAGGAGTTATAGTTGGAGTATTTGGAACTGGATTAACCACAACTGATGACGAATTTGTTAGCGATCTATTACAAGTTCCGTCAAAAACATTAGTTAATTGAATGGATTGATTACTAGTAGCGTTTGAAACAGGAATTATACCAGTTCCTGTAGCATTTAAAGTAACATTTGTTGAGGTACCTCCATTTAATGAATATGACACAGTTGCATTAGGAGTACCCGTAATAGTAAATATCGCATTTGATCCTGAACAAATAGGAGAATTTGATGTCAATGCAGTTACATTTGGTAAAGCTAAAACAGTAACATTTGCGCTATTTGTTAATGAAGTAGTACATGCTCCATTATTAATTTGACTTAGAGTAACAGAAACGTTAGCTGTTGAATTAGACAAAGTTATTGTTCCTACTCCAGATCCGTTTAAAGTTGTAGTAATAGAAGTTCCATTATTTACAGAATAAGTAACTGTGGCATTAGCAGAACCATTAATTGTGAAAACAGCATTAGATCCAGAACAAATCGAAGTATTGGAAGTTAACGAAGTAACACTAGGAACAGGTCTAACATCTACAGTAGTTGTATTCGATAAAGATGTAAAACATGAATTTAAACTCACATTGCTTAAAGCTATAACAACATTAGCAGATGGAGCAGTAATGGTAACTGTAGCTTGTCCAGAAGTTGGAATGGTTACAGTTTGATTTGAACCACCATTAATTGTATACGTTACTACAGATCCTGCAGTGCCGGTAATTGTAAATACAGCATCAGAACCAACGCATATTGGCGTGTTTGAAATTAAATTTGAAACAACTGGTGTTGGATTTACAACTATTGTTTCTGTCAATGTTTCTACTCTTGAACAACCATTTAATGCAATTAAAGTTACATCTAATTGTTGATTATTCTGTGCGTTAGTAACTGTTACTGTGCCAACTCCAGAAGAATTTAACATAGTAGTTGTTGAAGTACCGTTATTTAATGCATAAGTTACAGTCGCATTTGGTGTTCCATTGATTGTAAAAACAGCATTAGATCCAGAACAAATTGGTGTAGTTGTTGTAATAGAAGTTACATCTGGTACAATTTTAACTTCTACCGTTGCAGAATTAGTTAATGGAACATTACAATTAGTTAATGATACATTACTTAAAGCGATAACAACATTTGAAGTTGGCGCAGTAATCGTAACCGTTGCTTGTCCAGAAGTTGGAATGGTTACAGTTTGATTTGAACCATTATTAATTGT
>Ga0315907_10000830_pt1 | contig 42453 bp, 38 predicted proteins | sample LakEriMetagenome_3_FD_203525 | JGI IMG/M metagenome (GOLD analysis project Ga0315907, IMG submission 203525) | Freshwater fungal communities from buoy surface, Lake Erie, Ohio, United States - Buoy 12 MA123 | ecosystem: Environmental > Aquatic > Freshwater > Lake > Lake biofilm | place: USA...
CAATTAATTCCTTCAGGCCATCCTCATATTCTGCGGGAACAATTTTAGCGATCGCATCTCGAATATTTCGATCACTCACCCCTTTCATTTTGAGGGCTTGTTCTATTTTTTTTACACCCCACTTATTAAAGCGATATTTATCATTTACAAATGCTTCGGCATATCGTTCCTCATTCAAGAGATTTTCAGAAATGAGCACCATCATAATTTGATCGCGTTCCTCACTATTCATACCCCATCTAATCAATTTAGATAAAACATCCTTGTGAGCCCGCTCCGCCTTGTCGCAGTAGCGTTTGGCCTTGAGTGTTACTGCTGAAAATGAATATTTTGGGGTATAATCTTCCATGTTTTTTCAAGCTGCCAAGATAGGATGCAAGGCATTAAAAACTAAAGATTCGAAATAATCGCAGTAAAAGTGTAACCAATACACCTATTGCATCCGTTAAATAACCGATAAAAAATATCCAACCTTTAACTACTTTTGTCACTTGGAACGATAAACCCGAGTGAGCATAAACACGTTTTGATGAAAACTACATTGATTGAGAAACTGCACGGTTTGCTTCAGACCGAAGACATAATGTCTATCAGAGAAGCAATTCGTGAGATCCGCAACGATTGGAAAGCGGAATCTGCAAAAGAAAGACAGCTTCAGTTGGAAGCTTACAATAACCAACCAGTTGAAGAAGGCGCTGAAAAGCCTCCATTTACATATGTTCCCCATGAATTGGAGGAACGTTTTCAAGAGCTCCTCAAAGTCTATGAGGATCGTATAGAAGAACATGGTAAATTATTAGCAGCAGAGCGCCAAAAGAATTTGGAAGCTAAAAACGCTATTATAAAAGAATTCGAAACGCTTGTTACAAGCGAAGAAAATATTGGAAAGGCATTCGGTACGCACAAGGCACTCAAAGAAAAATGGGATGCAATTGGCGACGTTCCCGGTGATAAATACCACGATCTACAAGAAGCTTGGGCTAAGCTCAATCACTCTTTCTTCTACAATATCAATATCTACAAATCATTGCAAGACCATGATTTGAAGATCAATCAAAAGAAGAAAGAAGAATTAATTGACGAGGTTAAAGCCCTTGCATCTGTCGAGCTGATTTCTGATCTAGAAATGTTGGTGAAAAAATTCCAACGTGAATGGATGAATGTAGGTCCATCTCCAAGAGAAACCTACAAAGAACTTGGCGATACATTCTTCGGAATTCTGCGTGAATCTCAAAATAGAATTCAAGCGCATTACGATGTTATCCATGCCAACAGCGAGGAAAACCTAGCTAAGAAAAAAGCCTTGGTGGAAAAAATGAAGGAAATCCTTCAAATGGAAATCACCAATAGCGCTACTTGGAACCGTTGGACTGAAGAAGTCATTAAACTTCAAGAAGAATGGCGCACAATCGGTTGGGCGAAGAAAAAAGACAACGAGGAAGTGTGGCAAGAATTCAGAGGCCTTTGTGACTTGTTCTTCAGCAAGCGCAAAGAGCAATATGAAGTAAAGCGCAATTCTTTTAAAGAACATAAAGACAAAAAAGAAGCACTTATTGCGAAAGCAAAAGAACTTCAAGACAGCGCCGACTGGAAAGCAACGACTGAGAGTTTGAAAAAACTACAGGAACAGTGGAAGTCTATTGGCAGCGCTGATCCGCGTGATGAGCAAAAGCTATGGCAGCGCTTCCGCTCCGCTTGTGACATTTTCTTCCAAAAGAAAAAAGAGCATTTCGGAGAAATGGTCAATCAACAAGAAGAAAACCTTCGCTTGAAGACTGCCCTTCTTGAAGAAATCGAGTCGACTGAATTGACAGGCAACAAGTCCGAAGACTTGAGTTTCTTAAAAACATTCAGCGAGCGTTGGCATGCAGTAGGTTTTGTACCGAAGGATCACATTAAAAATGTGATGGATCGATACAATGCTGCTTTGGACAACAAATACGGCCAAATCAATGCAGAGCGCGAGCAACGTGAAATGAGCGCCTTCCGCTCTAGAGTAGATAATATCAAATCTTCTGGAGGTGGTGATCAAGGCGTAAGAAGAGAAAAAATGGTGTTGAAAGACAAGCTCGACAAGCTTTTCCTTCAAATCAAACAATATGAAAACAACATGGGATTCTTCACTGGTAAGGGTGCTGAAGCCATGAAAAAGGAAATTGAGAAAAAAATCAAGAGTACCGAAAGAGAAATTGAAGACCTCAAGAAAAAAATGGAATTGCTAGAGCAATAAGCATTTCAGAAAGACCAAAGGCCCTTTTAGCTTGGAAAACCAAGTTGAAAGGGCTTTTTTCTTTCCCAAATATTCCATTAACAGTAGGGTTATGTTTATTTAATGAGTATTTTCGACACACCTTAAATTAATCATTCGGATGAAAAGAATTTACTCAATTATTGGAACAGTCCTAATTGCTGCCGTTGCAAACGCACAAGGCGGACTAAGACCAGCTGATCAATTTGAAATCAGCGTGTCAAATCAAAGAGGTGCTGAGGCACTTAGCGCAAATCGCGGTGGATCAGTAGATTTCTTCTGCGAAGACTTCGCAAACGGTCTAGCAGGAAACAACAGTGTTGGTGATTGGACAACTGGCGGAAACAACGGAAGTGTTTGGGCACTTGCTACGGCTAACAGCCCTGCTGGATTCTATTCAAGCTCACTTAACGCTATGGCATCTCCAACAGCTGCAAACGGTTGGATGATTTTCGATGCTGACTTGGCTCAAGGTGGTCAGATCACTGCTGCTAACCCAGCGGAAGTTATGTCTGGTTATATCCAAACTCCAGTTTTGGATATGTCATCTTTAGAAAACGTGAAAGTTGATTTCAATCAATATTTCCGTTACTGCTGCGCGCAGCTTTCTCCACTTTCTGTTCAAGTATCGAACGATGGTGGTGCAACGTTCACAGAGTTTGGTGCAACTGGTATTCTTATCACGTCTGCTAACCAACTTTCTGCTAACCCATTGAACACTATCATCGATGTATCTTGTGTTGCTGCTTTGCAATCTGAAGTAGTAATTCGTTGGTCATACAATGACGAGTTCGCAGATGGATATAGCCACTATTTCTGGGGTCTAGATGATATCTGTATCTATGAAACAGCTGTTGAAAATGACCTTGAAATTACTCAAGTAACAAACGGTGACATCTTGAACCTTTGGGAATACAAGGTGACTCCTTTGAACCAAGCAATCACTGAAGCTGATGGCGGTATGGTTGCAGGTGTTATCTGGAGAAACAACGGTCGTCAAGATCAAACAAACTGTAACATCGTTATCGAAGTTCTTGATGCTACTGGTACTACAGTGTTGAACACCACAAACGTTCCAACATTTGACATGCCAGCTCCAGCAAACGAAATCATTTGTCCAGCACCAGTGCTTGATACGATTTTCGTTCAAACAGGATGGGTACCAACAGAAATTGGTTCTTATCAAGTTCGTGCTACACTTACAAGCGATCAAACAGATGATCTTCCAGACAATAACGTTCGTACACGTGTTATCGAATACACAACAGACGAATATGGCCACAATGATGGAGCTTTGACTACTGGTGAACTTCGTGGACGTGCTAGTGTTGACAACCCAGATCTATTTGTTCCATTCGGAGTAGGTAACATCTACACTTTCCCTAATGAAGGTAGCACTGCTTATGGTCTAACTGTAGAATTCGGTCCGAACACTACTGGTGCGACTCAATCAGCTCAGGGCGCAAACTTCTTAGCTGCACTTTACTCAGATCAAAGTACTACAACTGCTCAAGTTTATGAGCTAGTTGAATTCGGATACCACATGGTTCAGCCACAGTGGGTAGACGCTGGTCCAATCTACTTCCCTTTCGATAACTCAGCTGAATGTATCGTTGATGAAGTTTACCTTTGCTCTGTTGAAACAGAAGAAGAAACTGTTGAAGAATTGACAGTAACTGCAGAACCAAACAGTGACAATGACAACTCAACTGCACGTAAGGATTTCAACTCAAACCAAGTATTGACATGGTTCTTCCGTAACAGCTACTCACCATCTGTTCGCTTGATTCTTTCTGAGCGTACTATTGGTGTAAATGAAACTGCAGTTACAAACTTGACTGGTCTTCAATTATTCCCTAACCCAGCGGTAGATAACACTCGCATTCAATTCAATTTGAACGAGGCTTCTAACGTGGCTTACGAAGTGCGTGATATCAATGGTAAATTGATCATGTGGGATAACATCGGCAAGCATGCTGCTGGATCAAACAGCTTTAACTTAAATGTATCTGAACTACCAGCTGGTAACTACGTTATCGGTGTAGTAACAGGCGGTAAGAATATTACTCACGAGAAATTGATGATCGTTAGATAATTCAATTTTTCTCCAAGAGATTAAAAACTCTCTCACTTCGGTGGGAGAGTTTTTTTTTATACCTACTCCATTGTGGCAAGCTTAAAACTACATTTGCACGGCTAATTTGACGCACATTGAAGATTCACACTGATTTTTCTAGTTTTAATAATGGCAAGCGAAGTGTTGTCACCATCGGCACATTTGATGGTGTTCATCTTGGGCATAAGGCTATTATTAATCGATTAAAAGAAAGTGCCGAGGCAGTTGGTGGTTCTTCAGTGATCCTCACTTTTTACCCTCATCCCAGAATGGTTCTTTACCCGGATGATCATGGGTTAAAGCTATTGAACACCCCAGAGGAAAAAGCGGCGCTCCTAGAAAAGGCGGGAGTAGAGCACCTTATGATCTACCCTTTCTCCAATGATTTCTCAAGAATTTCTGCTTACGACTATGTTCGCAATCTCCTAGTAACAGGGTTGAATGCACAAAAAGTAATTGTTGGATATGACCACCGATTTGGTCGCAACCGAGAAGGTGATTTCAAAACGCTTTCTGAGTGGGCTGAGCTATTCGATTTTGAAGTAGAAGAAATTCCAGTTCAAGAAATAGATGATGTGAATGTGAGTTCAACGAAGATCAGACAGTGCCTGGCCTCTGGAGATCTTGAAACCGCCAACTCTTATTTGGGATATCGCTATAGTATTTCTGGACAGGTGATTCACGGTGCCAAGAAAGGTTCTACCATCGGCTTCCCCACTGCAAATATTTCTGTTGATTATCAGTACAAATTAATACCAGCCAATGGTGTCTATGCAATCTATGCAGATGTTAATGCGTCTAGGTATAAAGGAGTAATGAATATTGGCCACCGCCCTACGGTAGAGCAGACTTCCCTGCTCCACCTCGAAGCGCACCTTTTTGATTTTAATGAGGATATTTATGATCAAAATATCCGCGTAGAACTTGTAAGCAGAATCAGAGAAGAGAAAAAATTTGGCTCGATTGATGAACTAAAACAGCAAATCTTCGTTGACGTAGCCTCAGCAAAAAGCATTTTATCATGAAATGGATTGTCTTTATTTTTCTTGGACTAATAAGCTTAGCCTCTAACGGCCAGCTTTTGTCTTTGGAAGCCCTTGACACTACCAAAGTATTTCGATCCATAGAAAGCGCTCTAATCAATCCAAATGATGTTTATCGACTAGATCTTTCAAAACAAAAACTAGTAGAGTTTCCAAAAGAAGTTTTTGAATTCAAAAACTTACAAGAACTCAATTTGTCAAAGAATAAAATCAATGTCATCCCAGACGAGATCATCAAATTAAAAAATCTCCAACGCATCAATTTTTCAAAAAATAAAATTTCTGAAATACCTGAGGCGATGTTGGTTCTATCCAATATGAAATCAGTTGATTTAAGTGATAATTTTTTAGATAGAATTCCTGAAAATATCAATCAGTTAAAGTCATTAAAAATCTTGATTCTTTGGGACAACCCAATCTCTGTATACCCTAATTCTTTAGGTCTTTTAGAAGAATTGGAAATTCTAGATTTACTAAATAATCAGATGAATTCAGACACTCAGACAAGGCTGAATAATATTCTTCCTCAGACAAGAATTATCATGTCTCCTCCCTGTCGATGTCAGGATGGTGAGTAGATGAAAAATCCTTTCCTCCGATTACGATTACAAATTCTCCTCGAGGCTCGTTCTTCTTGAAATGAGCAAGCACTTCTTCCGCTGTGCCACGAACAGTCTCTTCGAATTTCTTCGAAATTTCTCGTGAAACAGACACTTCTCTTTGAGGTCCACAGAATGTAACAAGTGATTCCAAAGCCTTCACCAATCGATGCGGCGATTCATAGAGCACTGTTGTTTTCTCTTCTTGTGCTATCGCTTTAAATCGTGTTTCTCTTCCTTTTTTATGAGGTAAAAATCCTTCGTAGACAAATTTCTCGCAAGGAATCCCGCTCTGGACTAGGGCTGGAACGAAAGCCGTTGGGCCGGGTAGTGTAAAAACTTCAATACCCTGTTTGATACACTCTCTAACTAATAAGTATCCGGGATCAGAAATGGCAGGTGTTCCCGCATCAGAGACAAGAGCCACAGATTGCGTATGGCGAATTTTTTCGACCAACGATTTTACCACCTGATGCTCATTATTCAGATGATAGCTCACAAGTTGATTATCGATGCTAAAATGTTGGAATAGCTTTCTCGTCTCTCTCGTGTCCTCGGCCAATACAAAATCAGCCTCCTTGAGCAAACGAATTGCTCTTAGAGTAATGTCCTCTAAATTGCCGATGGGCGTAGGGATTACATATAGTACTGCCACAACTAACCTTGGTGACGACGTTCGATAAGCTCAATGAAATCCTGTGTCACTTGTGATTCATTGTTCCAAACATATTTCGATTTTAATTGCTCCAACTGGCGCAATGCTTCTTCACGCGAAGTATTGTTGAGACGATCAATAGCTACTTCGTATTCTTGATTATTTCCTTTAAATAGTTCTTTTGAGAATTGGAAACGCTGGTTCAATGTAATTGCTCGCTTTAAATCAGGAATTGGAGTGTGTTCCATTTTCTGAGCAACAGTACTAGTGCTACCCACACTCTTGCTCAATCGATCATTCAATGATTCCTGAGGAGTGATGCTCTGCATTACTTGATTGATACTCTGAGCAACACTAACAGCTGGTTGAGCTACTTTAGGTTCCTCTGGAACCTCAATTGTAAACTCTATCTCGTGCTTTGCTGCAAGTTCACTAATCGTTGGCTCGTATGCAGGAGTTTCTTGCTGTACATCAGGTTCTACGCTTTGAGCAGTAACTTCTTCAATCGCATCAATCAATGAAACCTGGTTTGGCGTTGCTGCTGAACTAAGTTTGAACGGGACAGAAAAATCTCCCTCATCTTCTTTTTTTACTTCGGTAGATTTCTTTACCTCGGTATCATAAGCCTTGTATTTCAATATCACCATACGCTCAAAGAGCTCACGGCTATGATCGGTTAAACTATCGAGTTGTTCGATGGTAAGCTTGCCAATATTTAGCTCGTCCAATCCTTCTTGGAGTGCACTTACAAGCTCCTGTAGGCGTTTGAATTTTACTTGATCGTTCATGATGTGAAATTAGAAAATCCCTTAACGGTAAATCAGGGGTAGGTTAATGACTTATTAACCAAAGAAATCAACCAAAATTGTTAAGATAAAATTGCTTCTCTGACCTTTTTAGGGAGGCTCTGAAAGACGAGCTCATAGCTATGATCAATCAACTCTAAAATGAGTTCATCCGAAACAGAACCCTTTACATCCACTGTATTCCAGTGTTTCTTACTCATGTGATACCCGGGGCGAATTCCATCATAATGCTCTCTTAATTCTTCTGCCCTTTCAGGATCACATTTAAGATTCACGCCTTCAAATTTATTGATGTCGCAAAGGGCAAACATTTTATCAGCCACCTTAAATACAAGGGTGTTTTCATCAAACGGAAGATGCTCGGAAGTAGCTAGTTTGCTGAGACAATATTCTCTGAAAAATTCGATATTCATGCTCAAATATCAATCATATGCAGCACATCTAGTATGCGATTCGGAGCTTCCGCCGCACGCCTTTATTCCCAAAATAAATTCATGGGTAGGACCTCCTTCAAACCTCATCTTTGAAAGTGTTAAATCATAAGCATAGGCTGCAGTGAGAAATCCAAGAAAGTCGATTTTTAGTAAAGCCGACATTCCTGAACCAGAACGCCCTCCAATGCCGAAGGCTACTTTTTCACGATAACTCAATATCGCCTGCGCCTCCAATGAAGCCTTTGATTGGGCCACATAGTTTAATAAGAATGCTGGTTTAAATGCTAGATCATCTGTCATTTTTATAGACCTTCCATATGCAAGCGTCCAGTGATTTAATAGTTCACCGTCATTTATACCTTCAACAGATGATTTATTCATTTGTCTCATCGAGACGCCGTAAAATCGGTCCTTGTTATAAAGCCACAATCCGAAATTTACCACTGGGAAAATAAAATCGCTTGCATTATTCTGAATAACGGGATCTATATCTTGTTGCTCCATTGTAATCTGAGAGAAATTCACCCGATACTGCTTGAATCCAAGGCCTAAGCCCGAACTAAGCATGTATCCCTTTCTCATCCTCATATGATATGCGTAATTCATATTAAGTCCAGTATAGCTAAATGGTCCTGCTTTGTCATTTTCAATGACAGCGCCAATACCATGATAATTGAACTTTTTCTTGCCAAATCTTCCGTGTACACTCGCAAAACCAGTACTAGGAGCTCCCTCCAGACCGGTCCATTGTCTTCGAGCCCCCAACTTCAATTCCAAACATTCTGTATTTCCTGTCACCGCTGGATTATACTGAATGTAATTGTATGTAAAATAGGAGAACTGCGGCAGTTGCTGCGAATATGCTGACCAAATTATCATGCTCAATAGCATGGAAAGAACAATCTTTTTCATACTTATTTGAGAATTGATACTACTCCGGTTAATGGCTCTATTCGCACTGCCAACGAGTTGAGCTCGATTACATAATAATATGCACCCATTGGTAATGACTTGCCTTTATTAGTGCCATCCCACGGCTGCGCATATCCTGTTGACTTAAAAACGGACTGTCCCCAGCGATCGTAAACTGTTACAACAGCAGATTCAAATCTTTCTATTCCTTGGATAACCCATGCGTCGTTAATATCATCCCCATTTGGCGTAAGGCCAGTGTAGATAATAATTGGAGGGCCTACCGTCACTGTGGCTTCTCCTGACACTTCGCATGTTCCTACTGTCCCTGACACGGTGTAAACAGTTGTTTCTTCAGGTGTGCTTACGGGATTTTGTATAAAGGCATCATCCAAGTAATCAGCGGGTGTCCATTGATAAGAATCACCATTATACGCTCCAAGCTGAGCTGAACCACCTAGATAAATCACAAATGGCTCTACCGATGTTCCTATATCCACAGCAGTTCCAGTTATAGAAATCGAAAACTCACATGGCCCATACTGAGAGAGGTGGTCCGAACCAACTATTACCAAATAGTCTGTGTTTGATTCTAAATTATTAACGGTATGAGTATACGCTGTTTCTGAACCCTCGCAACCGCTTGGATTGGTATACAACAATGGATTACAAGGATCGGCTCCAGAAGGTATTTGAACTAAAAGAGTGAAAATTTCATTTGGACCCGTGAAGTCATCACAATCGCCTGGAGTCACTGTAATACTCACAAAACCATCACTCAAACTACCTGTAGTGAAAGTGGTGTAATATGTCATTTGCGAATTGAAGCAGCCATAACCCAATGGATTTACCACCAGCGAATCTTGAATTCCGGGGCTGTCAGCGCAAAGAATGTTGTCGCCAACTTCAGAACACGATTGTCCATATCCAATGGACGACATGAGTAGTAGTAAGGCTATAATTAATTTCGTCTTCATTTATCCTTTTCGTGCGATATATCCTACGGAAGCATCGCTTTTACGTTTCACAAATGTTGAAAAGAAGATGGAAATATTTCATCCACTCTATTTTCTTTTTAAACAAGCGGATGTGCAGCACTATGGCAAAACGAAAAACGGCTAAGCAATGTTGCCTTACCTATTCAAACTCAATCAAAATGGTGTTCTTCTCTACCGCAACACCCTGATTTACGCCCACTCGCTTAACAGTTCCGTCGATAGGACTTTTGATGACGTTTTCCATCTTCATTGCTTCAAGAATAATCAGAGCTTGATCTTTAGCAACAACAGCCCCAGCCTCAACCATGATATTGAGTACCATTCCTGGCATAGGCGCCTTGATCTCGCGAACTTTCGCTTGGCCAGCGCCTTCCATGCCCAAGCTCTTCAAAAGATCATCCAAGCGATCTTTGAGCTGAACGGTATGAAGATTATTATTAACGCGGATAATCATTTGCTTCTCAGCCTTCTTGATTTCCACGACTTCCACATTATAAGATTCGTTATTGTACAAGATATGGTAGCGTCCGTTTTCTTCCACCACATCCAATTGATAGTTCTCGCCATTTAGCTTGCCTGTAAAGCCAGAAGCATCTGGTTCTACATCCCACTTTGATGAATTATTTACCGTTGCGTGATACATTGTCTTATAATTGTGACGCGAAGCTAAATATTTTTGGCGCTGTGTCGGGCATTTATATACACATACCTTTTTGCAAGCAAGCGTGTCATTATTGCGACTTTCATTTTTCAACCCAACTGACAAGGCGGACAGAAATGGTGGAGGCTATTTGTCTTGAGCTAAAATCAAGGCATTTAGAGAATAACCGCCCATCTATTGAAACCATATACTTTGGTGGCGGCACACCTAGCCTACTTTCTTCAAGTGAAATTTCTGTTATTATAGAAACGATTCACAAGCATTTCAATGTTGGAAATAACGCGGAAATCACATTGGAGGCCAATCCAGATGACCTCACCGCAGCAAAGCTTAAAGAGCTCCGAACTTCTCAAGTGAATCGATTGAGCATCGGGATTCAAAGTTTTCGAGATCAAGATTTAAAATTCATGAATCGTGCGCACAATGCGCAAGAAGCAGATAGATGCGTAAAGACTGCACAAGATCTCGGTTTTGAAAACATCACTATCGACCTGATCTATGCCATTCCAGGTTTAGAGAGGACCGACTGGATTAAAAACATCACCACTGCTCTTGGACTAAATGTTCCACATATTAGCAGTTATTGCATGACTATCGAGGAAAAAACAGTGTTCGGGAATAGAGAGAAAAAAGGCTTGCTCAAACCAACAGAAGATGAGCATGCTCTTGAGCAATACATCTTGCTTTCATCGATACTTAGAGAGAATGGATACTTGCATTACGAAGTATCTAATTTCGCAAAAAAAGGATTTGAGTCAAAACACAACACGAGTTACTGGAGCGGCAAGCCCTATCTCGGTGTTGGCCCATCGGCACATAGTTTTGACGGAATCTCTACGCGTAGATGGAACGTTTCGAATAATGCGATCTATCTGAAGAAAATATATGATAACGAAAAACACTTCGAATCAGAATTACTCAACGCAAGTGAAAGATATAATGAAACAGTGATGACATCCTTGCGCACCGCAAAAGGCATCGACACCGCTCAAGTAAAGGCCAATTTCGGAGTTGACATAAAGAAAGATTTTTCTCAAGAAATTTCAGAATATCAATCCGCCGGTTGGCTCATATCTGACGAGAAAGGAATTCGTTTAACAGAAGAAGGCTTCTTCCGAGGCGACACTATTGCTTCTGATTTTTTTAAAGTTGAAGAAAAATGAAAGTTGAACTCTCAATAGCAAACACCACGTATAAAGCTGATCTAACAGCTCCCATTGACATTTCCATACCATTATCTCCAGAAGGTCCACGTGCATGGTATGTAGACCGAATGATCATTCGGCCAGTGCAAGGTGAAGGATTTATCGGCGATGTATCACAAGGTGGGTCTGTTAACTTTCGAGATATACAGTTTAATCCCCACGGACATGGAACTCATACGGAATCATATGAGCACGTAGCTGCAGTATCACGTCCTGTTGGAACACTGTTGTCAAAATATTTCTTTACATCGCAAGTAGTTACAATCACTCCGACTTCAAGTAACGGTGATCACATAATCACCGCGCAACAACTTAAGGATTTACCTATAGGAGAAATCGAAGCGTTGGTAGTAAGAACACTTCCTAATTCAAATGAAAAAAACTCTAAGAATTATTCTGACACCAATTTTCCATACTTCGAGGCTGACGCGCTAGCCTACCTTGCCGAAAGGAATATTCAGCATTTGCTTGTAGATCTCCCATCAGTGGATCGTGAGCACGACGAGGGAAAGCTTGCTGCACATAAAGCGTTTTGGATAAATGGCGAACTCTCGAGAGAGCAATGCACGATTACGGAGTTCATATTTGTTTCTGACCAAATACAGGATGGACTTTATTTATTGGAACTTCAATTTCCTGCTTTTGTAAATGATGCCTCGCCCAGCCGTCCTGTCCTCTATCAATTATTTGAATCCCGCTGATTCAGGACAAGGAAACATTGCCACGTCTTGCGATGGAAAGAAACACGAGCCAGTTGCTAGCAGTTGTCTGAACACCTCAGACAGTTCAAGTTCATGTCCTTTCTTTACATGTAAAATCAAGGTGACGGTACTGTTTAATACTATTCCATAATCATCAAGCAAACCTTGATGTTTGAGTTTTTTGCAGTAATCTTCGGCAACCGAACGATCATTCGGTGTGTCCTTGATATACATATAGCCAGAATTCATCAGCGGTACTTCATAGCGTCTCGGATCGATAAGCCCTACAATTGGAAAAGAATCCAGCTTAATTTTTTTTCTAAAAGCTGCTTGGCCTTTCAAAGTCTCATGTTTAAAATAATATACCATGGGGCCATCCTCACCTTCTCCTTTAATGTTGTGACACAACAAATTTTTTCGAAGAAAAACCGCATCTTGACCGCTAGTAAGCCCTTGCATTTCGGAATCCTCTCTTCCATCAGCGTAGACCATTGTTTGAAATTCTCCATTTCGAATTCCAACAGGATTAGAAAAATACACACACGCACCATTCTTTAATCTAAATGGAAAATAACTTTGTAAGTAAAGACTATCATCCAAAGGCTCATATCCTGGGATGGTACCTTGAAATCGAAAACGCTTGTAAACCGAATATTTCCAGTCCTTCTTTTCGGCAGATCTGAATACCCCTGGGCCATAGCTTCCTAGCGGGAATACGTCGCTCTTCACCATTTTGACACCATTCACAGTAAAGTTCAGGCTATCCGAATCAACATTCTTTGGCAATTCCCATTTTACATATAGAACTGAATCTAAAATTCCTATTTGACTTTGGGCTCCGAAAAAACAAAGGCTAAAAAGAAGAGCTAGTACTTTCATATGGCGCAATTTACTTGGATTACAGTTAAGATAGATATTGTTTCATTTTTCATCGCTAAATTTGTACCATCTTGTCAGACATACTCCTATTCATACCGCCACTCACGCAGCTCAATACTCCGTATCCAGCTACTGCCTATTTAAAGGGCTTTTTGGATTCGCAGCAAGTGCCGTGTAGACAAGCGGATATCGGGTTGGATATGGTACTTCGTGTTTTCAATCACCAAGGTCTAGTAAATCTTTTTGATGAAATCGAGAAACAAGATTTCAAATTGTCACCACCGCTTCAGCAGATGGTGTTCCATCGCAAAGCCTACGAGGAGACCATAGACTCCGTGATTTCATTTCTTCAAAACGCGAACTACACTCTAGGTTATCGCATCGCCAACCGACACTATCTTCCAGAAAGCACTCGATTCAGGCATTTAAAAGACCTTGAGTGGTTTTTTGGAAATATAGGTACGCATGATAAGGCTCGCTACATCTGCACGATGTATTTGGAGGATTTGAGCGATTTGATTCAAGCAACCGTAGGCCCACACTTTGGATTTTCGAAATATGCGGAACGTATTGCGCGCACCGCAGTATCGTTCGATCCCATCGAAGAAGCATTGCTAGCTCCTTTGAACTACTTAGATGAAATACTCATTTCCTCTGCAGCTAAATATTTCGAGGAAAAAATTCCAGCGATGGTAGGATTCACAGTTCCGTTTGGAGGAAACCTCTACGGGGCTTTGAAAGTGGGCCAGTGGATTAAAGCTAACTACCCCGAGGTAAAAATCGTTCTTGGTGGAGGTTATGCCAATACCGAGTTGCGAGATCTAACAGATCCAAGAGTATTTGATTACGTTGACTTTATAACATTAGATGACGGTGAAGGCCCGATTCTCAATCTATACAAAAACATCAACACCAACAATCCTAATCCTCAATACAAGCGAACGTTCGTTCGGTTAGATGGAAAAGTTGTGTTGGTGAATGATCTAAAAGGTGGTGACTTTGGTCATGCGCAATTGCCAGCGCCTAGTTACAGAGGACTTCGATTGAATGAATATCTTTCGATGTTTGATGTTCCAAATCCTATGCACCGTTTGTGGAATGATGGTCGTTGGAACAAGCTCACCATTGCTCATGGTTGCTATTGGAAGCGTTGTAGCTTTTGTGATATTTCCCTCGACTACATTGGCAGATATGAAAATAGTACAGCTGTTCATTTGGTCGATCAAATGGAACAACTCATTGCAGAAACAGGTGAAACAGGATTTCACTTTGTAGATGAAGCGGCTCCGCCGCTTGCATTGCGCGACTTGGCATTAGAAATACTTAAGCGAGGACTACAAGTAAGTTGGTGGACAAATATTCGATTTGAAAAAACATTCACTGAAGATTTATGTAAGCTACTAGCTGCTTCAGGATGTATTGCAGTTACAGGAGGCTTAGAAGTAGCGAGTCAGCGACTTCTTGATCTCATGGAAAAAGGAATTACCATTGAGCAAGTCGCACGCGTATGTAAAGGTTTTAGAGATGCCGGAATTTTAGTTCATGCTTATTTGATGTATGGCTTCCCTACTGAGACGGAGCAAGAGACTATCGATTCATTAGAAATTGTCCGACAGCTTTTTGAAAATAATTTATTGCAATCCGCCTTCTGGCATCAATTTGCAATGACGGTACACAGTCCTGTTGGATTGAATCCAGATAAATACAAAGTCATACGCACTGGTCCTGAATTCAAAGGATTCGCCAATAACGATCTTTATCACGAAGACCCAACTGGTGCAGATCATGAGAAGTATTCTGCAGGATTGAAGAAAGCACTTTACAATTATATGCACGGAAATGGAATGGATTTTCCATTTAGTAAATTCTTTGATTTCAAAACACCGCCGACAACCGTTCCAAATAAATTGATAGCGAAGCATATCAAGAAACCATTGCCAGACTCCTTCTCTACTCCTGGGTATTATGTCATGTGGTATCGGGTAAGTATGCGTCTTGAAAATGCGAAACAAAATAATGTCGACGTCATTTTCCAAAAACCAAAAGGAAGCGTCCGAATGACGCTTCCCTCTGTAGTAGCTGATTACCTCGTTAACAATAAAGATCGTTTTCCTCTCGGAAACCCCGAACCTATTGCGCTTTCAGAATTAGCTGATGCTCTTTCACAACTCACATCTTTACCACTGGATGAAATGATCCGTCAAGAATGGTGGTTGAATCTTCGCAAAGATGTGTTGTGGGTATTGAAGAAATAATCTGAATTACAGTTTTCCATTTTCCAATTTCTTCAATCTTCTTATTTGCTTCTTTGTCATTCCTACATATCGTTGGTTCTGTTTATTCAACACCTTATTCTCCTCAGATATCTTATACTGCTCGTCAGTCATGATGGTGTATCCCACTTGTAGTGTATAGAAGAATTGAATACATGGCTCCGCCACATCAGAATTCAATACTTTATCAAATTGATTGTAGGGCATACGATCATAGAAAATCGTTTTGTTTTTTTCTGAAGTTTGAATAGTAAACTCTCTATTCAACTTATCTAATTGTGCTGTTCTTTGGGCCTTATCAAGACTTGCATCTAAATCCGCTGTTATCATGGAAACCATATATGGAGAAGCTCCTGAATGAAAGGCTGTGTAAGACTTATATCGTTCCATAGGATAGGAGACATTGAATCCATCAGCAACATTATATGATACAAGATGAAATTGAAGTTGGCTATACGTTTCCTTCTTTGTCTCAATCACAGACAGAGCAGCCTTTCTGAGTTCCTCATAATAAGTTTGAGCACCATCAATGTTGTATTCCACTTTCACCATATCATAGACATTAGCATAAGCCATTTCTGAAATGATTTTATCGAGCAAATCATGCTTTTTGAAAAGAACGTGAATGTTCTTTTTCATTTCGAAACCAGTAGGGATTTCTGTTGATGTAGTGCTAAACCTCTTTCGCTCGATGCGATACTCATACGTTGGCACCACAGATACCGCATCCACATGAATGTCGGCATCTGAAATACCGAGCTGTGCTAGACCCATTCTGATATGTCGAAGACGCATCCCCATAATAGAATCCACTTCAAATGCATCGGCGCCGGATTGCGTCATAGCAAAGATTACTGTGTATGATGAAGCCTTAACATTCATCATGACCTCTGCTTTTAAATTAACAGTAGAGCCATTGCTCGTATTGATTAAAATTGGAACCTTGTCGGTGGATACAGATGATGTACCGTATAGATAATTTCCCGCTGACTGAGCTGATGAAGCTAGTTGAAGACCAATAAGGACTACTACTAGACATAAAGTTCTAAAAATTTTCATGGTTTTGATTATTTGATTTGAGAGGTCTTACCGACCAAATTCTCAAACGTTCAAATCAATCCACTAATTTTAAAAAAAAAGCAACGTAGGCTTCGTGTCCTGTCCTTCATTTGTAATAAGATCAAGAAAGAAAACAACCCCTTGCTCATCCTGAACGCACGCAGCCACGTTCGAATCAAGCGCTACCCGCTATGATATTTCATTTTTTGTAAAATAAATCATACGACTCCTCTATGAAATCCCATCCCAATTTGGACAAGTTTGCATCAGTACTCATAATGATAAATATATCATGATTCGCTATCTCTTCTGAGAGAATTAAATCTGCATGTTTTTTAAAACCACGAGAAGTTGCCGGATATATGTCATGATAGTAATACCAGAATTGACTGTTGTCAAATCCTCTTGTAAATCCTTGATCAATAAAAAGCCAATAAAAACTATCAGCAATAGTCACCATAGTGGGCTTTTGCTTTCCTTCCTCGCTTTCCCATATAATAAATGGAAAAGTATGTGTCTCGTTATCTAATGGTTCTAAAAGATTCAAGGACGCCCCTATATCAAAATCTGTCTTCTTCAATGTGTCCACACTATAGTCTTGAATGCTTGCATTCGGCATATCAATATTTCTCAATTTCTCTATATATCTGATCAATGAGTCTTGTGCCAATGCTGCGCCGTAATAACTCCAATGGATACCATATTTCGGGTATAGAGAATGAGTTGAACTATCTTTTATTTCCAAAAACCACGATTGAAAGTCTACAAAATTCAACCCCCAGTCTTCAGCATATTTCTTATGCTGGGCATAGTTGGTCTTTCTTTTCTCAGCAATTAAATTTTTTGGAATGTACTCATCATAAAATGTAGCCTTGCCCGGAGCGAAAACTATTATCAACTCCTTTCCGAGCTTACTGAGGGTGTCTGAAACCATTTTTACTTTTTCCATTCTTTGCAATAACAAAGAATCACCGATGTAATCCTTACCATAGTATGCATTGATATAGCTTTCCTCGTAAAGATAGTCCTCTTCGCCTACAATCACGCCGTTGACATGTGCGCTTCTAAACACAGTCCATCCTATTTGATGATCCAATCGAACGAGCGTATTTCGAAAACCGAATACATTAGTCAACTCCACATCTTTTTTTTCTTGATACTCACCTGACCACCACTTCTCCCATGAAAATGTGGCCTTCTCAAATGGTGGAGAATATCCCTTCAGTGGCTCTTCATGTATAACAGGAAAATAATCTTGATAGAAGATAATCCCGAAACCCAATAAAATCGAGAAAAGGAGGATTATATGTAGTGCGCGCTTCATCAAAATCTGAAATAGATAAATGAATTATAACCCAATGAAGAAATTGATGCTACACACAAAGTGAGGAAGATCATTGCCAACATGGTTGCCGAGATATACCCTAAAGAAGAATAGGTTTCTGTAAGCACTTTCTTTTGAAGGCGTTGTGCCCATTTCATTATTCCAAAGAATGAGAAAAAGCCTGCGATAATGAAATAGAATGCATACTCAGAGTTTAAATAAATAACTTCCTTCACATTCCAACTAAATAATTTAGAAACGAAACAAGTTGCTTCTGAGAACGACTCTATTCGGAAGAACACCCATCCTATAGTAATGATTAGAAAGTTATACAATACCGAACAAACATTCGGTATTCGTTCAAGATACTTTCCTAAAAACATTCTTTCGATCACCAGAAAAAATCCATGATAAGCTCCCCAGAAAAGAAAGTTCCAAGATGCTCCATGCCAGAAGCCAGAGAGTAAGAAGACCAGCCACAAGTTGAGATAAAGCCTGAATTTTGAATCAACTCTATTTCCTCCTAATGGGATATATAGATAATTTCTCATCCAATTTCCAAGGGAAATATGCCATCGTCTCCAGAACTCTGTAACACTGCGAGCAATATATGGATTGTCAAAATTCTCAGGTAATCTGAATCCCATCATTCGAGCTAAACCTAAGGCCATATCACTATATCCGGAAAAGTCAAAGTAGATCTGAAATGTATAAGCCAAGATTCCAATCCACGCTGTTGGTGTCGTCCAATCTTCATGAGGTAATGCAAAAACTTGGTCAGCCACAAATCCCATGTGGTTTGCAATCAGAACCTTCTTAGCAAGACCTATTATAAAACGGTAAAAACCAAGGAGTCGATTTTCGTTTGTCTCATACTTCTCTCTATCCATGATCTGATCTGCCATATCATGATAGCGCACGATTGGTCCCGCCACCAGCTTTGGAAAGAAAATGATATAGAGCAAATAGTCCGTAAAAACGGTAAGCGGTTTGTGCACTCTTCGATAGACATCTACTACGTACGTGATCGTTTCGAAAGTGTAAAATGATATTCCTATTGGCAGCGCTAGCTTCACCCACTCCGTTCGTTCGTAACCCCAATGAGCTAATACGGATTGAATATTTTCTATGAAAAAATTAGAATACTTGAAGTAAAAAAGCAGTCCCACATTCACCCCTACAGACCCTATCAGCAGCCACTTTCGCACATTAATGGAATCTGAAGAATCCATTTTTCTAACAATAAAAAAATCAAGAAGAGTGGTGAGGAGAATGACAAAAATAAATTTCGGCGCACCCCAGCTATAGAAGAATATACTTCCCAAAACTATGATGACATTTCTCCATTTTTTAGGTGAAAGAAAATAGACCGTAAAGAACAGTGGAAGAAAATAAAGTATAAAAACTATACTGCTAAAGACCATAATTTATGGTTTCGGTGCTTATATGCTTCTAGGAAAATCGAGGTAAAACGACGCTCCCTTCCCTTCCTTGCTCCAAAAGAACACTCTGCCTCCGCATTGAATCATTATGCTTTTTACCATAGCCAATCCTAGCCCCGTACCTGTGCTCTTAGTTGTAAAATTCGGGACAAAGATTTTTGACTTTCCTTCTTCACTAATACCGACACCCTTATCATTTACCCTAATGATGATCCGGTTTTTCCAAGCACGCATCGACACCAAAACACATGGTTTTGAGTCGAGCTTTGACGCTTGAATCGCATTCGTCACGAGGTTGATGAGCACTCGCATCAATTGCTCTCTATCAGCAGTCACCATTGGGTTTTCGATGACTCCAATTTTCAGTTGAAAATCATACTGTTCCTGATTATCGAAAATTTCGAGTGTGCTTTTTGTAAGTTCTATAATATCTAATTCTTGTAGATTAGGTTTAGGCATTTTAGCAAAATTCGAAAACTCATTTGCGATATGGCTCAGTGCGTCAATTTGCTGCGTCATGCTATCAACGTAGACTTTCAACTTTTGATCAAACTCAGGTGCTTTATCATTCCAAGAGCGCTGCAATTGCTGAACACGCAGTTTCATTGGAGTCAATGGATTTTTGATTTCATGTGCCACTTGCTTCGCCATTTCGCGCCAAGCACTTTCTCTTTCTTCTTGGGCGAGAAGAGTTGCCGATTTTTCGAGCTCTCTCACCATTCGATTGTATTGCTCTACCAACGCACCAATCTCGTCATTACTTTCCCAAGTGAGCACATCGTTCTTTCCCCCCAGTTGTACGTTTTTCATTCGTTGACCAACTTCCTGCAGTGAACTTGTAATGTATGTGCTCAATAGGTAAGCAACAAATGACGCCATCAAAAAAAGTAGTATGTAACTCTGAACTAAGTCTTCGAGGAAGACAAAGACGTCATTCCCTTCCATCTTGGTATTTTCATAAACGACAGATGTAACAGCAATCGGTTTCTGATCCTGGTCTTTGAAATGCCAATAGGCATATGAATATTGCTGGTCACCTACCGTTTTCGAAGTCACTGCTCGCTGATTGCCAGTAATCAGCTGTTTGAGGATGGTGTAATTGAGAAATTCCGGAGCTTGAAGAGAGTCTAGAAGATCTGAATTCGTTGAGATGAGGTAGTTACCTCTAAGGTCATACATCGCGATAAAGAGATCGTGAACATCACTTAGCTCACATATCTTATCGTTGAAAGCGTAGAGCACGCTATCGGATGAAATATAACCTCCATTTTGATTAAGGAAATATTCCATGCTAGCTTTTACCGCTCTTTCCTTTCTTTCGAGACGCAATTCATTGTAGCGCTCACTTTCTTCGTAGTGATCATACAGCGCAATTCCGCCAGTCACGATGAACGACACCAAAATGATGGCCATCATGGACAAATAGATACGAGTACGAAGCGTTAGATGAAAACGAAACATGCCCCGAAGGTCGCAATTTTCGAGCCAGCTACAACGTAAGAAGAAGGAATAATGTATTAGCCTTTCAATGCATCTGCTCCTGCAACGATCTCAAGGATTTCATTAGTGATAGAAGCTTGACGAGCCTTGTTATAAGTGATCTTCAATTCTTTCACCAACGCACCCGCGTTGTCAGTTGCCTTGTGCATAGCAGTCATACGAGCTCCGTGCTCAGATGCATTGCTATCAAGAAGGGCTTTGAAAAGTTGAACCTTCAATGAGCGTGGGATCAAGTCCTCAAGAATTTGCTCTTTATTAGGTTCGTAGATGTAATCTACTTTAGCAGTTGAACCACCTTCAATTGGCTTTACAGGCAAGAATTGTTCGTTTTGAACCATTTGCACCGCAGCGTTTTTGAAGCTGTTGTATACGACTACCACTTTGTCCCATTTTCCTTGCTCGAATTGATCCATGATCGTTTGAGCAATTTTAGAAGCATTTTCAAAAGTCAATGCATCGAAAATAGTGTGTGGGTTTTCGCCGAATCCTTCAGTAAAGTGATGGCTGGTTTTGCGATATGCATCACCAGCCTTTTTACCTAACGACAATATTTTCACATTTGCGTTCGCGTATTCACCGCGAAGGCTTGTACGAATTTCTTTGATGATGTTGTTATTGAAACCACCACACAAACCACGGTTTGAAGTAATAGCGACGATAAGAACATTTTTCACATCTCTTTGCTGGCTGAATTTTCCTTCATTGCCATCAAGAGTAGAACTAACATTTGCAAGAATTTCTTGAAGCTTAACCGAGTAAGGGCGCATACGGGTTACTGCATCCTGCGCGCGCTTAAGTTTAGCGGCAGAAACCATCTTCATAGCAGATGTAATCTGCATAGTTGAATTTACAGAAGTAATTCTAAGACGTATTTCTTTGAGGTTTGCCATAACTCGATCTTTCCTTTATCCGATTGCCTAAATATTAATACTTGCTAGTCAAGTCTTTTGCTACGCTTTCCAATACAGCGATGATTTCGTCAGTCAATTGACCAGCGCGAAGACCATCCAATACGTTGCGGTGTTTCATATCTAAGAAGGTCAAATATTCTTCTTCGAATGCCTTTACCTTATCAACTGGAACACGAGACAAGAGACCTTTTGTTCCAAGATAGATGATAGCAACTTGCTTCTCAACTGACATTGGAGCATTTTGACCTTGCTTCAAGATTTCCACGTTACGGCGTCCTTTTTCGATAACGAATTTCGTCGCATCGTCAAGGTCAGAACCGAATTTCGCGAAAGCTTCCAATTCACGGAATTGTGCTTGGTCAAGTTTCAATGTACCAGCTACTTTCTTCATCGACTTAATTTGAGCCGATCCACCAACACGGCTTACGCTGATACCTACGTTGATCGCTGGACGTACACCTGCGTTGAACAGGTTTGATTCCAAGAAGATCTGTCCGTCTGTAATAGAGATTACGTTTGTTGGGATATATGCTGATACATCACCTGCTTGAGTTTCGATGATTGGAAGAGCGGTAAGAGAACCACCACCTTTCACTTTACCTTTCAAGCTTTCTGGAAGGTCATTCATTTTTTCAGCAACACTCTGAGTCGCGTTCACTTTCGCAGCGCGCTCTAGAAGGCGGCTGTGAAGGTAGAATACGTCACCAGGATATGCTTCACGTCCTGGAGGACGGCGAAGAAGTAGAGATACCTCGCGGTAAGCTACTGCTTGCTTCGACAAGTCATCATAAACAATCAATGCTGGACGACCAGTGTCTCTGAAGAACTCTCCAACTGCTACACCTGCGAATGGAGCGTAGAATTGAAGTGGCGCTGGATCTGATGCTGTAGCGGCAACAACAACTGTGTATGCCATTGCACCAGCATTCTCAAGCGTATTAACGATACCCGCAACTGTAGAACCTTTCTGGCCGATAGCCACATAGATACAGAATACTGGTTCGCCTTTATCGTAAAATTCTTTTTGGTTGATGATTGTATCGATCGCCACAGTGGTCTTACCAGTCTGACGGTCACCGATGATCAACTCACGCTGACCACGGCCGATTGGAATCATCGCGTCGATCGCCTTGATACCTGTTTGAAGAGGCTCATTTACAGGCTGACGATAGATTACACCTGGAGCTTTACGCTCAAGAGGCATCTCGAATAATTCGCCTGAAATAGGGCCTTTACCATCGATTGGCTCACCAAGTGTGTTGATTACACGACCAAGAAGGCCTTCGCCCGCCATGATCGATGCAATACGCTTAGTACGCTTCACGCTAGCGCCTTCTTTCAATTCGCCCGAAGGACCGAGCAATACAGCACCTACGTTGTCCTCTTCAAGGTTCAACGCGATACCGCGAACTCCGTTTTCGAATTCGATCAACTCACCCGATTGTACGTTCGAAAGACCGTAAATACGAGCGATACCGTCACCTACTTGAAGGACGGTTCCTACTTCTTGTAGTTCAGCTTCTGATTTGAAACCGGCCAACTGCTCGCGCAAGATGGCTGATACTTCTGCAGGTTTAACCTCTGCCATGTGTCAGATTTTTTTAATTGTAAAAGCCTATAATCTTTAGATTACAGGCACGTAAGGGTTCTTTTCGAACTCTCTTTTTAAATTCTTTATTTCACCAGATACGGATGCGTCTACTCTGCTGTCTCCGACTTTGAGAATAAATCCACCGATGAGAGAAGCGTCAACTTTCTCTACCAATTCAATTGCTTTACCTTTTGCAAGTTCGCCAGCCAACTTAGAGATAACACCTCTCGTTTCAGCGTCAAGTGCCGCTGCGCTGATTACTTCAGCAACGATAATGTTCTTAAACTCTTTTACTTGACCAACAAATGCTGTAGCGATTTCACCAAGCATTGATTCTCTTCCTTTTTTAGTAAGAAGAATCATAAATGCCTTAGAGATCTCACCAATATGGCTACCAAAGATTCCTTCCAAAACTTTCACTTTCGTGTCAGTCTTGATTACGGGGCTGTGTAGAAGCAAAGACAGATCACGGTTAGCAGTGATAGTATTAGCTACCAACTCCATGTCCGCAAACACTTCATCCACTTTGCTTTTCTCTTGAGAGAGAATAAGTAGTGACTTGGCGTATCTGTATGCTATTCTTGTCCCTTTCATAATCTTAGTTAGCGCTGATATCAGCAGCCATTGATTGATTGAGTGCCTTTTGTTTCTCTGCGTCAGTAAGTTTCTCTCTTACCAACTTCTCAGCGATGTCAATAGAAAGAGTAGCTACTGAATTTTTCAATTCAGCGATTGCTGCTTTCTTTTGATTCTCGATTTCCGCGCGAGCTGCAGTAATCATACGATCTGTTTCAGCCTGTGTTTTAGCAGAGGCTTCAGAGCGAATTTTCTCAGCAACTAATTTCGCGTCCTTAAGAATTTGGTCGCGTTCATCACGTGCTTGACGAAGAAGATCTTCGTTGCCCGCTTGAAGCTTTACCATTTCAGCACGAGCGCGTTCTGCTTCGTTCAAAGCATTAGCAATACCTTCCTCGCGCTCCTTCAAAGAAGCTACGATAGGTCCCCATGCCATCTTCTTTAGAAGCAGTAGCACGATAATAAACGATACACTCGCCCAAAAGACGGTACCGACGGATACACTGAGCAAACCTTCCATGTTCTGAGGTTTTCTTGATTAAAAAAACACTAATTATTATCCAAGAGCTACGAGCAAGCACACGATCACTGCGAAAAGAGCAACACCTTCTACAAGTGCAGCAGCAACGATCATGTTAGCACGAAGGTCACCAGTAGCTTCTGGTTGACGAGCCATAGACTCAAGAGCAGTACCACCGATACGGCCTACACCGATACCAGCACCTACTGCAGCCAAACCTGCACCGATACCTGCTAAACCTTGGTTCATCATAGTGTCTAACAAAACTGTAAGAAATTCCATTGTTGTATGGTTTAAATTATTGCGATTTTAATGATGTTCGTCGTCGTGATGATGTTCTTGGGTTGCATCTCCAAAATAGAGTGCAGCCAACAATGTAAATACATATGCTTGTAAGAACGCCACCAACAACTCAATGAAAAACATGAATACCATGAATAACACAGAGCCCACGCCTACACTGTAACCTGCCACCGCGCTGTTCTGACCAAACAATAACACCAAGCTAACGAAAGCGAGAATGATAATGTGACCAGCTGTGATATTCGCTGTAAGACGGACCATCAAGACCATTGGCTTTTGGAACACGCTTACAAATTCAATTGGAACTAAAATAAACTTGATTGGAAGTGGCACTCCAGGAGGCCAGAAAATGTGACCCCAGTAATGACCATTACCACTAACTGTAGTAATAACAAATACTAAAGCCGCTAGTACCAAAGTAATACTCATGGTACCAGTGATGTTGAAACCACCTAGGAAAGGAATCAATCCTAACATGTTACTCATCCAAATAAAGAAGAACACTGTCAATAAGAATGGGACATACTTATCTGCCTTCTTCTTTCCGATAGATGGAATAGCTACTTCATTTCTTACAAATAGAATAAAAGGTTCGAATAGGTTTTGCATTCCTTTCGGAGCCTGACCTTCTCTCTTCTTATATGCATTCGCGATAGACTTGAAGATGATTATCATAAGAACCAACACAACGAACATACCGAATACGTTCTTTGTGATTGAAAAATCCATTGGCTTTGCATGATCACCATGAACAGCATGATCATCATGAGCAGCTTCAGCTACTGGAGCAGCAGCAACATGAGTTGAGTCAGTATGTAAAGTATCAACGTGAGCTACAGCTTCATGAGCGTGATCTGCATGTGCATTTGAATCTACAATGTGAATCATCTCATGGTGATTCTCATATGTTGTTCCTGAAGAAGCTGTGTAAGGTTTGAACTTCAACTCTCCGTGAGAATCGAAACCATCCCAGAAATTACTAGAGCTAAACATGTCCACATGACCATCGTGGATAAGGATTACAGGAAGTGGGATGTATATCTGACCGATGATGTGGATCTGGTGACCATCCGAGATGTGGTGCATGATCATATCACCTGGCTTGAACTCATGTCCGCTTTCCGCATGAGCATCCTCGTGCTGTCCAAAAGCTACAGTCACAGATAGCATTAAAGCCATCAGCGCCATTCCGAATTTGGTATATGTATTTTGTATGCTTGTCAACACGTTTTGCATGTGGTTTAACCCTATGAAAATTGCGCGGCAAAAGTATGCACGTTATTGATATAAAAAAGGCTTTATTGAAAAAATATTTTCAACCATCTTTCGAATGCTCTAAAACATCAATAAAATCAGGGCAATCAGGCTTTTGAATTCTTCTGCGCAAATATTATTTTCACCTTCTATATCATTCCATGGCCTTTTGTCACAGAAACTAGTTGAATTAATACTCGATTCAAGCCAAAATGTATATTTGACCCAACATTTACAGTAAAATATGAGAAATAATCACGAAATAGATTTTCGCGTCTTCGGAGAAGAGATGCAGTGTGTGGAAATTGAGCTGGACCCTCAAGAGACAGTTGTTGCCGAATCCGGGGCATTTATGTACATGGATGACGGTATTCAAATGCAAACCATCTTTGGCGATGGCTCTAAATCGGGCGGTGGATTTTTCGATAAAATTCTTGGCGCTGGAAAACGTTTGCTTACTGGCGAAAGCCTTTTCATGACCGCGTTTACACACCAAGGAGCAGGAAAAGCAAGAGTTGCATTTGCTTCACCCTATCCCGGAAAGATTATTCCTCTTGACTTACAGCAACTAGGCGGAAAAATCGTTTGCCAAAAAGACTCATTCCTTTGCGCAGCGAAAGGCGTTGCAATCGGCATCGAGTGGCAGAGAAAACTGGGAACAGGACTATTCGGCGGCGAAGGATTCATCATGCAAAAGATTGAAGGTGACGGATATGCGTTCTGCCATGCCGGTGGACACATTATAGAGCGTGAGCTCAAACCAGGTGAAACTCTTCGCATTGATACTGGTTGCGTAGTGGCGTACACTTCTACAATCGACTTCGATATCCAATTCGTTGGTGGAATTAGAAACACACTATTCGGAGGTGAGGGTGTATTCTTCGCTGTGCTTCGTGGACCTGGAAAGGTTTGGCTTCAAACCCTCCCTATTTCTCGTCTAGCTTCGCGTATCATTTCTTATGGCAGCGGTAATCGTAAGGAAGAAGGTAGTATCTTAGGCGGCCTAGGAAACCTTCTCGATGGCGACGGACGCTAATATTTCAGTGAATAATAAAATCAACATAGACGTATTTCTAGAACTCGCCCACAAGGCGAGTTCTTGTATTTTGGATGTGCGCAGTCCTGGCGAATACGCGCAAGGCCACGTTCCAGGTGCGATCAATTTACCACTGCTCAACAATGAAGAACGTCACAATGTAGGTCTTACATACAAGGTGCAAGGACAAGACGCTGCCATCAAGAAAGGATTTGACTTGGTGGGTAATAAGTTCGCTGCTAAACTCAGCGAAGCACAGCGCATTGCAAACGGACGTCCTGTAATCGTGTATTGTTGGCGAGGAGGCATGCGTAGCCAAATCATGCAATGGATATTGTCACTCGGTGGACTAGATACAAGGTTCATTGATGGCGGGTATAAAGGCTTTCGCAGATTTCTCCTTGAGCAGTTCAGTCAACGCACCAAATACATGGTTCTCGATGGTCCCACTGGAACAGGTAAGACAGACCTTCTTTTTTTCTTGAAAAAAAATGGAGAATATATCCTTGACCTCGAAGGAGCGGCAAACCACAAGGGTAGTGCCTTTGGCGGGATCAATAGAGGCGCACAACCCACTCAAGAACACTTCGAGAATTTACTTGGTTTCGAGCTTTCAAAGATACCGAACGATCGTTCGGTATGGATAGAAAATGAAAGTCGACTTATTGGAAGTTGTCGTGTACCCGATCTCATTTTCAATCGCATTCAAAATGCGCCAATTGTTGAGGTGACAAGGCCTATCGAACAAAGAGTATCTCGCATTCTCGAAGAGTATGGTAATTTTTCTAAAGAAATATTGATAGAAAAAACGAAGTCCGTCAGTCGTAGAATGGGCCCTGAGGTCAATAAAGTAGCGGTAGAATTATTAGAACAAAATAATATGACTGCGTGGGTAGAAATGCTCCTCGCTTATTACGATAAGTCATATAATCACAGCCTTCAAAAGCATGCGGATACGCGCAAGCTAAGCGTTGAGTATGCAGAAATCACTGACGAAAATAAATTACTTCAACAACTGCTTACCTTCGCCCTCAATGAGTAATACGGATGTCATTCGATTAACGTCTTTCAGCAAAGGAGCCGGCTGCGGATGTAAACTTTCATCAGCAGATTTGCATGAAATTTTAAAGGATAAGAAAACATCTATTGACACCTTTCCTTCACTTCTGGTTGGCAATCAAGGCAACGATGATGCTGCTGTGATGGATATTGGAAATGGTCAATTGTTAATTAGCACACTTGACTTCTTCACCCCCATCGTTGATGATCCTTTTACATTCGGGCGAATAGCTGCCACCAACGCTCTAAGTGATGTATACGCAATGGGAGGTTCTCCCAGTCTTGCGTTGGCAATCTTAGGTTGGCCAATCGGTAAGATTCCTTTGAGTGCTGCGGGAGAAATAATCAAAGGCGCTCAAACGGTATGCGATCTCGCAGGAATACCACTAGCCGGAGGACATAGCATTGAAGCACCAGAGCCTTTCTTTGGCTTACAAGTAAATGGAATCACAAGCAAAGAGAGACTTAAGAAAAACAACAATGTACAACTTGGAGATGTGCTATTGCTTTCGAAACCTTTGGGCACAGGAATAATTACCACTGCAGCCAAAAAGGAAAAGGCAGAAGCCTCTCATCTCGACGAAGCCATTGCATCTATGACTAAGTTGAACGATCTAGGAATTGCACTCTCAAACTTGCAAAGTGTGCACGCAATGACAGATATTACAGGATTTGGATTACTCGGCCATTTACTTGAAATGATAGGTGATGCAGAAGTCAGTGTTTCTTTGAGCGATGAGAAAATTCCAACTTTTGATTTCTTAAAATCATACTTGGATCAATTCATTTATCCTGACATGACCACTAAGAATTTTTCAGCGGTTACAAGTAAAATAACCACGCTCGACGCTCGTCAATTATTCACATATTGTGACCCTCAAACAAGTGGAGGTTTGCTTGTAAGTGTTGCTCCTGAAGCAGTCGATGAAGTATTGGAATTATTCATAGAAAACAATGTTCACTCTTCTTGTCTTACTGTTATTGGAAATGTAATTTCTAAAGAAGAAAAATCCGTTATAATTCTATAAACGATGAGCTCATTCAGTAAACTGAACAAACACCTCCTAGATCGTTTAGAAAACGACGAAACCTTTCATACAAAGGACTTTTCCTTTTTTAAGATCTTTCAACACGGCGTGATTTACGCCCACAATAAGAGTAAAAATAAAACACTAAAAACATATTTTCATTGGCCCATATTTCTTCAAAAATTGAAATATCGCTATTCGGGATTTTTCAAGAAAAAAAGTAAAATAGCGCCTGTTCTAAAAGAGAATTTGATCCTTGAACCTGGTCGGATTTTCACTAAAGAAAACGGGGATGTTGTATCTATATATTTTGATAAAATTAAAAAAATAATTGATGGAAAATACAGCACAATTTTACTGAGGAGCAATAGTCAAATCAGCTGTGATTACGTGCTAGATAATCTAATGGTTGACAATGAAGCATTGGATGAAAATGAAACTAGGATGATAATAGCTGTTAACGAAGTTGCAGCTAAATTGAAAAATTCGAATTGGTATACTACTTTAGAAAAAAACTATATCACCAGCGCACTGCATGTATTTCTAGACACCTACAGAAAATACTACCGACTCGTAAAAAATAGTTCTGTAAAGCGATTGTATTTTATCGCTCACTATCATAACGAAGGAATCATAGCGGCGATGAATGATTTGAATATCGAAGTCATCGAAATTCAGCATGGACTAATTAGCAAAGTAGATCTTTACTATTGCTACAACTCTCGTTTCTCAAAGCATCTAGAACGGGCATTTTTTTCAGACAACCTGATTCTCTTTGGAGAGTATTGGAAAAACATACTTCAAGATGCTGCTGAATGGAAGCAGAGCCAATTGATTATTGGGGGTGAATACATGGCAAATGCAAGAGAAAAAATTGTGATTGCTGAGAAACAAAATCTCATTGTTGTTGCCGCTCAAAAAGGAATGGAAAAAGAATATCTTCCATTGATATCTGCTTTGAAAAGCCAACTTTTAAATCATCCTGAATGGCATGCGATTATAAAGCTTCATCCACTCGAAAAGCATCCACATCTATATGAGCAATTTATTTCGCCGCAGATTTCTATTGCGGAGAAGGGTGTAGACATTACCGAATTGTTTTCTCGTGCTAAGATTCAGTTAAGTATTTACAGCACTACAATTTATGATGCCATTGGATATGAACTCAAAAATTATTGTTGGCTCTATGACGGCATGGGTCGTGACTATGCCGAAGCAATGGTGGAACAAGGAGCTGCGAATGGTCTAGAAATTTCTGAAGACCCTATTGAGCTGTATCTTAAAAATGGATCAGTCGAAAAAGAACCTAAACGCATGTACTTCTATGCGCCATTCGCGCCCTCAAAATTCTTGGTTCAGTAGGCGTGCATTGAAAAAATAGCTATATTGCACTTTCTTAACCTTTTATGTAATGAATGAGATGCGTTTCATTTTAATGCTGGTGATGCTTATTTCAGTGAAAGCCTTCTCCCAGGCCACAAGCGCGACAGCTATAGTTCTCACTCCAACTTACTACTTGGACGCTACACCTGGTGTACCTGCGCTTACGAGCTCATCACTTGTTTTAGGAACTGCTCAAACTTTCCCATCATGTGTTGGGTCGCAATCTGTTGCTTGGTTCAGAGTTAACATTCCTGCAGGAGCAAATAGCACTCTTGATACACGCTCACTGAAAATCACTGTGAACACTAGTGCTTTTAGCCCAGTCATTGATTTTTATGATGCATCAGTTACATGGAAAGAATGTGTAACCGGGGGTATTTTAAGAACCAACCCTACGACCAATCCTATTCTTCCACCAAGCGATTACTATATTCGTGTAAGTTCTACGTCAATCGCAACTGGCGCGGCATTCAGTATCGGAGTTGAAATGTATCCAGTGGCTGAAGTGCGCTCTGGTTATTGGCCAACAGCCACAACTAATGGCGACACAGATGGCTACAACTCATGTGACCAAATCAGAAGAAACAACGTTGCGAACGGCAATGCCCTCATTCAAAATCAGCGTTGGATTTTTACCCCAACGACTACACCGAATAATGGATCCTGCACTCACATTCTAGCTGGTTCTGGAGGAATTCAGTTGATTAGCAATTTTCCTTGTGTTTGTTACGGTATCAATTTTAGCGTTTCCGTTGAGTTTCAAATTGATGGGCATTGGTGCGGTGTTGCTTTAACAAGGCCCGTAAACATGCAAGCAGCGCCAACTACAACTATTACTACTCCTTCAGGCTCTACTGTGCCTCTTGGAAATACTGTTAGTGTTGCAAGCTTCTGTCCTGGTGCCTCAGTAGAATGGGAGTTCTTGACTCAGAATGGAACGTATATCTACATCACTACTCCAGGAACAGCTTTGCCGCTTTCAGCAGTGAGCTGTATTCAATTCAACAGAATCTACCAATTGAGAGCACGCCTCACAGAATGTGGCATCACAGGACCTTGGTGCGGTGTGGCTGGAGCGAACTCCAACCCTTGTATCATTTTTACTCCTCCAATGCCAACTATTCCTGTTCCAAATGGACCAGCACCGAATGACTTCTGTTTCTCACAAGTTCCACTCAATTCATTCATCGATGTGGACTTCTATGCGGGAGTTACTCAATACATTTTCCAATTTACACGCGTTAACAACGCGTCTCCTTTCACACCAATAGCTACTCCAACAATCGTTTTCTCTAATACTTCTGGCTGCTTAATTTCAGCTGGTCAGTGCGTCGCTAATCGTACCTACCGTGTTGGTATAAAACCTGGATTAAATACATGTAGTTCTCCTCAGCAGGGAGACTATAGCCCTTGGTGTTATTTCTCAGTAGCGCCTGCCGCTGCTCCAATTCAAGCAATGCCTACAATGATGGACGAGTTAGAAAAAGTCTCTGAAGAGTCAATTAAGTCCTCTATTGCGGGAGAAGATTATTTGGACATAGAACTCTTCGGTTATGGAGAACAAAAAATTCTGAACATTTCTACCAATGGTCAAGAAGTTTTGAGAAATGGAGATGTAGTTCTTTATGACTTGAACGGACGTAGAGTGTATCAACAAACAATGTATGGCGCATCTGGTGTCACGATGATTCAATTAGAATTACCAGCAGATCTTGCTTCAGGAATATATATTGCTCGCGTGAAGTCTGATTCTCGTGTACAATCAGGAAAGATTTTTATTCCAGGAGCGACTAACTAAAGATCAAGCTTTAGTTGTTTGGGTAAAAGAGCAAACGTCATTCTATGATGTTCGCACGGACCTTCTTTAGCAATCGCTTTTCGATGATCTGGTGTTGGATATCCCTTATTCTTTTTCCAACGATAGGCAGGGAATGTAGCATCCAGCTCATTCATTATATCATCTCGGAATGTCTTTGCCAAAATGGATGCGGCAGCAATATTCATCAGCTTGCCATCACCTTTAATCACGCACTCGTGCGCTATATCTGGGTAAGGGATAAAGGCATTTCCATCAATAGCAATATACTCAGGACGAATTTTCAATTGATCTAAAGCCCTGTGCATTCCAATAAAACTTGCATTGCGTATATTGATCTCTTCGATCTCGCGAGGCCCCACTACCGCCACTCCCCATGCAATAGCGTGCTCAATGATATAGGGACGTAATTCTTCCCGTTGCTTTTCTGTAAGCTGTTTGCTGTCATTTAAAAGTGGATGAGAAAAATCAGGAGGTAAGATCACAGCCGCAGCCACTACGGGTCCAGCGAGGCACCCCCTTCCTGCTTCATCACATCCAGCCTCAAGATTATACTGACTTATTTTAGGAAGTAATGACGCCATTATTTCTGCAATGCTTTGGTGATGCAATTCCACATGGCCTCTGCTGATTTATCCCAATGAAATATTTCAGCTCTTTTGTTTCCTCGCTCAATGAGTAATTTTCTCAATGCTTCATCTGTCGCGATCCTTTCTAATGCGTTAGAAATTTCATCTATGCTAAATGGATCTACCAGCAAAGCCGCGTCGCCCGCCACTTCCGGCATGGATGTAACGTTTGAAGTAATCACCGGTACTCCGGCATAAAATGCTTCCACAATCGGAATTCCAAAGCCCTCAAAGTAGCTTACATATACAGAGGCAAGCGCCCCACCGATAGCTCTTGTTAGATCACGAGAGCCTAGTCTACCCTTGAGTAGAATACTCCCTGAAGCAATAGCCTCAGCCATCGTCTCCTTCAATTGATCATCTTGCCAGAAAATATTTCCAACAAGTACCAATTTCACAGTACTATTTGTTCTCTTCTTATAAGCTAAAAAAGCGGGAATAAGGCGTTGTAAATTTTTTCGAGGATGGATAGACCCAACGAAAATAAAATAGTCCTCACCCTGAGCAAATTCTTGTTTTGCCAGGACTTTCTCTTCGCTTGAAAGCGTTCTGTAGTCAGTATTTGCGCCGTTGTAAACGACATCTATTTTATCAGGATCAACTTGATAAGTCTTTATCAAATCTTGTTTACTGAACTCACTAACCGTAGCAATTCGTGAGGCTTTTTCAGCAAAGCGAGGAGATCTTTTCTTTAAAAAATCGGTGTAGACTTTCGGAATATCTTGAGGAAAATGTTCAAAGTTGATGTCGTGAATTACAACTAGTTGTTTGACGCTAGAAGTAAGAGAAATCTGTGCGTCAGGAGAAATGAAGATGTCAGGCTTAATTCTTTTTAGAAGAGCTGGTAGTGACCAATCATACCAAATCTTCATCAGCATTGGGTGTCTTGCTGGTGGGGGAATTACATGCGCCTTTACGTTTTTTCCAAAAATAAATTCAGATGAATATGGACGATCGAAGATGAAGTGAAATTCCACTTCGGGATGCGCTGCTACAATTCTTTTGAAGACCTCAAAAGTAAACCAGCCGATGCCATCGAGTCGGTCGCGAAGCAGAAGTCTGGTGTTTACAGCAATTTTCATAAGAAAAAAAAGGGCTGTCCGTATTGAACAGACAGCCCGCAAATATCTTGAATATTTCTATTACAGACGAACGATACCCTTGTGACGTCTTTCGTCAGAAACCGTTAATTTTTTGCGGCCCTTGCGGCGACGTGATGACAATACTGCGCGACCTTTAGCTGAAGCCATGCGCTTACGGAAACCATGTTTGTTTCTACGTTTTGTATTGGAGGGTTGGTATGTACGTTTCATTTCTCTTTTGGTATTAACCGTTAACTACTTTTCCTTGTAAAAGGGTGGCAAATATACTCCGATTTTTTTTCTGAACAATAGAAAAGTCCATTTTTTCAACAAAATTACTCACGAAGCTCTAGAACCCCATATTTCATTGATAATCTAAGACTTTACAATCCTATATCCTCCTTGTCCACGGACTCAGATACACTGATATCAATTCTCTTATTGATGAACAGAGCTTTTCCTTTTGCGTATCCCTTTGCTTCAATTTTCAATTCGCTTTTAAAAAACAGCTTAATAGCGCTTCCTAGGAGCTTTTGAAAAGCCTCTGGCTTTGCCTTAACTCTGAGTGCTTGCGTCGTTTTCGACTTCTTTGGAATTAGGATTTCTCCGAATTGATCAATTGTTCCGAAAAAATCACCTTCAATGAAAACATCCACCTTGGTTTCCTTAAGTTTCAAGTCATACCAGTTAGGGTTTTCAATAGTAAAATAAATCTGAGCTTCAATTCCATCGGAATTGAGTTCGCCCATCTTCACTTCTTGAATATCCGAAACACTCACTTCCTTGTACATTTTACAAGAAGAAAACGAGCACAGCGCTACAAGCAGTATGAATGCGAATTTCGATTTCATATTATTCCGCGAAATACTTGTGGAAGTATGGAATCGTTTCAATGCCCTTATAATAATTGAATAAGCCATAATGCTCGTTTGGAGAGTGAAGTGCATCACTATCCAACCCAAAGCCCATCAGCACGCTCTTCAAGCCTAGTTCGCGCTCAAACAATGCTACAATAGGAATAGAACCACCACCTCTTGTAGGAATTGGTGTTTTACCGAATGTAGTTTCCATTGCCTTGCTTGCTGCGATATATGCCTTGCTGTCTGTCGGAGTAACAACAGGCTCACCACCGTGGTGAGGTCTCACTTCTACTTTCACTCCTGCAGGAGCAATGCTTTCGAAGTGATTCTTGAATAATTCTGTGATCTTATCAGATGATTGATTTGGCACCAATCTCATAGAAATTTTTGCAAATGCTTTTGATGGAAGAACCGTCTTTGCACCTTCACCGATATAACCACCCCAGATACCATTGCAGTCCAATGTCGGACGAATACCAGTTCTTTCTAGGGTAGTATATCCTTTCTCACCATGCACTGCATCGATATTTAGATCCTTCGTGTATGCTGCCTCATCAAATGGGGCTTTATTCAATTCAGCGCGCTGTGCAGCATTCAACTCTTCAACAGCATCATAGAAACCAGGAATAGTGATATGATGATTTTCATCGTGCATGCTTGCAATCATTTTCGCAAGAGCATTGATTGGGTTGGTAACGCCACCGCCGTAAACACCAGAGTGTAAGTCGCGATTTGGTCCAGTTACCTCCACTTCCACATAGCTCAATCCACGAAGACCGCTATCAATACTTGGGCAATCATTTGCGATGATCGAAGTATCAGAAATCAATACAACATCAGCCTTCAATCTTTCCTTGTTCGCGATACAGAATGGACCAAGGTTGTTACTACCCACTTCCTCTTCCCCTTCAATCATAAACTTCACATTACAAGGAAGGCTTCCAGTTTTCCACATCGCTTCGAAAGCTTTTACGTGCATAAACATTTGCCCTTTGTCATCACAAGATCCGCGTGCGAAAACAGCTCCGTCAGGGTGAATCTCTGTTTTGCGAATAACAGGCTCAAATGGCGGGCTTGTCCATAGATCAATTGGATCTGCTGGCTGCACGTCATAGTGTCCGTAAACCAAAACAGTAGGCTTAGAAGGGTCTATTATTTTTTCGCCATACACGATAGGATATCCAGCGGTTTGGCAGAGTTCAACTTTATCAGCTCCAGCATTGCGCAAGTGTTCTGCAACTTTCTCTGCAGTGCGGATAACATCATTTTTGTATGCTGGGTCAGCGCTAACGCTTGGGATTCTGAGCAAATCAAAAAGCTCGTCTAGGAAACGCTGTTTGTTCTCAGTAATGAAAGACTGTACTTGTTCCATGAAAAATATTTTGGACAAAACTAATTGGATTTGCGCATCACAAATACCTAAATAGTAATAAATACAGATTCTTAGAAAGTATAGAAAACAAAAAAGCGAGAAGATCGCTATTGCTCTCATTCTCGCTCTGATTGTCTGTGCGGGCGGAGGGACTCGAACCCCCATGCCGTGAAGCGCTAGATCCTAAGTCTAGTGCGTCTACCAATTTCGCCACGCCCGCTTAAGGGACCGCAAAGATAATCAAAATTCTGAATATCCAAAATTCCCAACTTTAGCTATCTTTGCACCCCTTTTTTCAGGGCGCATGGCGAATGAAAATCAGGGAATTATACACCGACATTTTTTTATCAAACATGAATATCGTTCAAAACAACATCGACGCATTGAATGCAGAGCTGACGATCCAACTAGAACCAAAGGATTACAGCGATCGTTATGAGAAAGCATTAAAGGATTACAAGAAAAAAGCGAACATCCCTGGATTCCGTCCTGGACACGTTCCAACAAGCCTTATCAAACAGCGCTTCGGTAAATCGTTGTTGGCTGAAGAAATCAATAACGTATTGCAAGATGCAATCTACACGTACATCAATGAACAAAAATTGAATGTACTTGGAAATCCTCTTCCAAAAAACACGGATGAAGAAGTTGGCAACTGGGACAATCCTGGCGATTTCAAATTCATCTATGAATTAGGACTTGCTCCAGAATTTGATCTCAACTTGAATGAATCTCAATCATTCGACTACTACAAAGTAGACGTTAATCAAGAATTAATTGACCGTCAAATGAAAGATTTGGCGCGTCGTTACGGCAAACTTTCTTCCCCTGAAGTAAGCGAGGCTGAAGATATGTTGATGGTTGGTCTTGCAGAATTAAATGCAGATGGATCAGTTAAAGAAGGTGGTATCACTAGCAAGACTACTGTTACTATCGAATACATCAAGGACGAAGCAACAAAGAAATCATTGGTTGGACTAAAGGCAAATGATGTTGTGACGGTTAATCCACACAACTTGTCTTCTAACCACGAGGACCTTGCTCAAATGCTAGGTGTAACACACAATGACGTTCATGACTTGGCTTCATCTTTCCAAATGACGGTGAACGAAGTTCGCCGCATGGAAGCTGCTGAATTGAATCAAGAATTATTTGATAAGCTTTTCGGTGAAGGCACTATTTCTAGCGAAGCTGAAATGCGCGAGCGTGTTAAAGCGGATCTAGAGAAAATGTTTGCTCGTGATAGCGATTGGATGTTCAAGCGTGAATTCGTTAAAGAAATCGTTGCGCGCGTTAATCCTACCCTTCCAGATGCTTTCTTGAAAAGATGGATTGCAATGACTAATGAGAAGCCAATTTCTGAAGATGTATTGGATGCAGAATATCCAAACTACTCTGGCGGTCTTCGTTGGCAGTTGATCGAAAATAAAATCATTCGTGAGAATGAAATTAAAGTTACTGTAGAAGACGCAATGGCTCACGTGAAAAACTTGATGTCTGAGCGTTATGCGCAGTACGGCATGAACCTAGAAGAAGAGCAATTAAATGATTTGGCTAAAAAGACATTAGCTAATCGTGAAGAAGCTCAGAACGTATATGACTTCTTGTATGAAGATAAAGTGGTTGCTTTGGTTAAATCAAAGTGTACCATGGTTGAGAAGCCATTGAGCTATGACGAATTCGTTCACAGAGTACAGCACTAATTTTTTTATCTAATAAAAAAAATACCCTCGTCAATGACGAGGGTATTTTTTTGTCCTTATGTGAAAGCTATTACTGCTTGATCACGCGGATTGATTCTCTTGAATCTCCGTTTGTAATCATCATAGTGTAGCAACCACGAGCAAATTCATTCATATCAATATTTGTGATATTGAATCCAGTTACCACTTGCATTTGAGAGTTGTGAATTTCACGACCCATCAAATCAAACATCTGAATTCTAACTAGAGTGTTCTCTGAGCTTTCAAATGTCACATCGATGTTATCTGATGTTGGGTTAGGATAAACATTTACTGTATTGATTACAGCGTTTTCTACTACAAATGCATCCTTTTCAGATTCAACAACTTCTTCTCCTTCTTCTAACACAACGCCTTCAGCTGCAACACGGAATGCAGTGTTACTGCGATTAGCGCGCAATGTGTAGCACAAGCTATTATTAAACGCACCATTGTAACCATAAACTTGAAGTCTATATGTTCCTACTGGACCGTTATTGTAAATGATTGTTTCATTTGCAGTTCCTGTAGTTTGAGAGATTCCTACTTGAACACCACTTGGATTGTAAAGAATCACATCGTAGTCAGCAGGAAGGTTAGTCAAATCAATCTTGATATTTCTATTCGACGTTGTCGTAGAGAATCGGAAGTAATCCTTATCTGTTGATGAACTAATCTTCGCTGTAATGTTTGAGTTAACAGCAATAGACTTCGCTTGGTTATATGTATTGTTAGTCTCATAACTGTCTGTACAAGCAACCACAGCTGTAGTTGTGAAATTCACTTGTGTGCTATTTGCACTAGTACCAAACGAACATACAGTAGCTACGCGAGTGTTATAAGCTGTTCCCGCTGTTAGACCTGTAAATGTGTAAGTATTAGAAGTTGTGCTCACAGTAGTCCAAGTAGTAGCTGTGTTTAGCTTAAACTGGAAGTTGTAAGAAACTGCACCGCTTACAGCAGTCCAAGTTGAAGTTGCACCAGTCTGTGTGATACCTGAAGTAGCCAATCCTGTTGGAGTTCCACAAGTTGGAGCAGCAGTAGTTGTGAAGTTCACTTGTGCGCTATTAGCACTAGTACCATTAGAGCAAACTGTTGCAACACGAGTGTTGTAAGTTGTTCCAGCAGTAAGACCAGTGAATGTGTATGACGGAGTAGTAGTGCTTACAGTAGTCCAAGTTGTAGCTGTATTGAGCTTAAACTGGAAGCTGTATGAAACCGCACCACTTGCAGCAGCCCATGAAGCTGTCGCACCATTTTGTGAAATACCAGAAACAGCTAATCCTGTTGGAGCGTTACATGGCGTTGGAGCAGTACCTGCAATAATATTTACAGTGTAGTCTTCTACTTCACCATACTGGAAAGATTCGCATTGTGTAGCAACTGCATTGTACTTCATGCTTACACGCATACGTGTAGAACCGATTGTAGCAGTTGATGGAATAGCGATAGTACCATTCACAGTAGTAGTAGATCCAGCAGAAGTGTAAACTAATTCACCAGCATCGTCAAAGTCAAGATCCGCGTTGAAGTCGATCCAAACTCTCCAGAATTCAGTGTATGCAGTAGCAGTGTAGCCTGGAGTTCCGCTGAATGCATAGCTATTATTAGTTGCAAGCGTTGTTGCAAGTGAAGTGAAGTTTGCGTAACCACTATTGTTGCCACTAGTATTATCAATTGTTCCTATAACAACACGGTTGATGAATTCATCAGCAGTGCTCAAACCTACAGAAGTGCAATAAGAAGGAGCACATCCAGTAGTAGAGAAAGTTGTAGATGCAGAGAACGCGCTTGACGTAGAAGCATCACATACCGACTGAACTTGCCATTCGTATGCAGTGCAACCTGTAAGACCAGCCACAGTGTATGTAGCAGAAGTCAATCCAGTCACATCAGTCCAAACTGTTGCACTTGATGCCTTATATCTTACATTGTAAGAAGCAGCAGAAGCAGCAGCTGTCCAAGTGAATGTTGCACCAGCAGCTGTAATAGCAGACGTTGCTCTTCCACCAGGAACAGCGCAAACATTGCCTACTGGTCCGCAAGCTGGAGAGTTGAGCAATGGAGCTCTAAATCCGCCTGTCGCGAACAAAGCAGCCATACGTGCAGCTTGTGCATTAGAGAACATGTACATACAAGCATCATCAGTGTAGTCCATGTAGTTCATGAACATATCACCGTTAGGACCATTTGAGCAAGTAACATTTGGGAATGTTGGGCAGCCATAGTTTGGACCAGCAGCGTTTGGGGTATCTGAAACTTGGTCAGAACCTGTACAGCCTGTACCGTCGTCACCCCAAATGTGGAATAGATTTAACCAGTGGCCTACTTCGTGGGTAGCAGTACGACCTTTGTTGAAAGGTGCAGTAGCCGTTCCATTAGTACCGAAATACTGATAGTCACAAACGACACCATCAGTGCTCGCTGCTCCACCTGGGAACTGCGCGTATCCAAGGATACCACCGCTGATATCACACACCCACATATTCAAGTATTGATCTCTTGACCATGCATTCACACCACCAGTTGAAGCAGACTTCACTTGGTCATTGGTGCCAAAAGCAGTTGTAGCTGTTTGTGTTCTTGTGATACCATTTGTTGGATTGCCATTTGGATCCACAGTAGCAAGACAAAACTCAATATTAGCATCAGCTGCAAGTCCAGCAAAAGCGCCAGGAACTGAAGAAGCATCAGCATTTAATTTTCTAAAGTCAGCATTCAATACATCGATTTGAGATTGAATCTGCGCATCACTGATATTCTCAGTAGCAGTATTCCAAACTACGTGAACAACGACTGGAATCGTAACTAGAGCGCGGTCTAGACCACCTCCATGTGCGATAAATTCATTAGTGTAGTTTTCAATTTGTTGACGACGTAAATCGTACTTTTCATCATTTGAACGTACAAATTGCTCTGATTCTGTAGTACCGCAAATACGCTGCGCGGACGCTGCTTGGAAGAGAGCAAACGCTGTCAAAAGAAGTAGAATTCTTCTTTTCATAATCTGTTTGTTTGGTTTTTTAAGTTACTATATCAAGGGCGGAAGGCTAAATTAACAATATTTCTCACATACACAACCTAGTTACTCAAAATCATCCTATAGACTACCATTATAGGGTCATGAATGTGAAAGTAGTCCTTTCGTATTTTAGCCGCATGGCCAATCTTTCAAATTTCTCAAATCGAAAAGAACTCATTCTGGAGATTTTGGCTGTAACCAGCAATCTACTTTTCACCTTTTTATACCTAAGAGGCGTAAAAGAGTGCTTTGTTTTCGGATTGCTAGGCCCAATGCTTCTCGGGATTTTATGTTTTAGAAGGAAGCTTTACGCAGAAACATTTTTGCAGATCATATACGTATTGTCAACCATCATCGGGTTGATCAACTTCTCAAACTCAGGATTCAGTGCTCGTGAGTTTTCTGGCATCAACCATTTAATCCTCATTTCATCGGGGGCAATCATAGTTTTTATTTCTGGCTATTTTCTAAAGAAGAATACAGATGCTCAATTGCCGTACATCGATAGCGTGACCACTGTATATGGGATCATTGGAACTATTCTGATGATGTTTTTTATTCATGAGAACTGGCTCTACTTCATTTTCATAAATGCCATATCCATATTCATGTATTTTAAGAGACGAATGGTATTGAGTTCGTTGATGTATCTCCTCTATCTCGTGATGAGCCTGGATGGATATTTTTATATCGGAATTTTCACATGAAAATAATATCCATTACAGGCCCAGAAAGCAGCGGCAAATCAGAGTTTGCGACCTATCTCTCCAAGCGACTGAAGAATAATATTCTCTGCCCTGAATTTGCTCGCACATATATGGAAGAGCATTTGCCAAACGGAGTGTACACCAAGGAAGACGTAAAAAAGATGCTCATTGGCCAAATAGAAGTTTGGAATGACCATCACGCTAGACCAGCTGAATATCTCATCCTAGATGGTGATGTCATCATCTATGACGTTTGGGTAGATTATGTTTTCGGAGAAAAATGGGATGAAATAGATGGCTACTTAAAAAAGCATCGACCCCACATCACTGCTTTATGTACCCCTGATTTACCATGGCAACCAGATCCTCTGCGCAGTAATCCTACCGATAGAGATATTCTTTTTCAGAAGTACAAAAAAATAATTCTTGAAAACAACCTTCCTTTTATTGAAATAGCAGGCGTTGGAGAAAAGAGGTTTGAAAGCGCGTTTGAATCAATATGCAGCGCACTTTCCATAGATAAATCTGAATACCAATAAACCAATAAAAGCTCCAAGCGTATTTGCAATAAAATCGTATGGATCTGTGGCTCTATCTATGAACCATTTGCTTTGATAAAACTCAAGTACCCCACCATAGGCCAGCGCGAATGAAACCGCTATAAGACGTGCGTTCTGCTTGAGTTGCCTAGAAGTCGACTGCTTTTTAAATGCAACAATGAGCATGTT
>Ga0315907_10000832_pt1 | contig 42428 bp, 33 predicted proteins | sample LakEriMetagenome_3_FD_203525 | JGI IMG/M metagenome (GOLD analysis project Ga0315907, IMG submission 203525) | Freshwater fungal communities from buoy surface, Lake Erie, Ohio, United States - Buoy 12 MA123 | ecosystem: Environmental > Aquatic > Freshwater > Lake > Lake biofilm | place: USA...
CTTATCAATCGCAGCAAGAAGCTTTTGATCTTCCGCATTCAATTCCTCAAGACGCATTTTCGTTGAGAGTCCTGTATTGTTCTGGATCGAGTCCTTACGTTCAAAATAACCCGGTGCAAGGTCGGTGATCAGTTCTTCAGTTGTCACACCAGAAGAAGTCACGTCAGATCCGTCAAGTTCCTTGTTTCGCTGTTCGATCGCTACCTCTGTGTCTGATTTTATCTGCTGGAGTTTTTCCTGCTTGGACTTCAATACCACATTATTCGGATCTTTTTTCAGATCAGCATCTACCTGTTTCAGTTCTTTATCAATCGCGGCAATAAGCTTTTGATCTTCCGCATTCAATTGATCAAGACGCGCTTTCACTGATAGCCCTGGATCGTTCTCTATTTTGTTCTTACGACTGTCATAACCTGGAGCAACTTTGAGTATAAGGTCTTCCGATGTTGGACGCGTAGTCTTAATGTCAGATTCACCAAGTTCCTTATTGCGCTGTTCAAGCGCTGCTTCTTTATCCGATTTGATCTGAAGAAGCTTGTCTTGTTTCGCTTTAAGTCCTTCATTCTTGATATCCTTCTGCAACTGCGATTCCACTTTCTTTAATTCGAGATTTAGGGCAGCCAACAATTGTTGATCTTCCTTATTCAATGCAGCCAGCTTCTCATCTCGAGAGATCGTCGTGTTGGAATTGATCGCAGCAACACGGTTCTTATATCCGGACGCAACCTCTTCGATCAACTGTTCAGAAGTAAGATTTCGATCAGACTGTGAAACGATCTCTTTGCTGCGGTCTTCTATTGATCGCTCAGTTTCCGACTTTATCTTATTGAGTGTCTCCTGCTTCGTCAGTAGGGCTTTATCGCTTGGAGTTTTGATGAGTTGTGAGTCCACCTTTTTTAACTCCGTCTCTACCGAATTCAGTAATTTTTCATCTTCCTTATTCAGGGCCAGTACTTTTTCTTCAGCTGACAGGTTATTATTCGTTTCAATATATTGTTTGTTGGATTGATAGCCAGGATCGATCGATTCGATAACCTTGCCTTTATCGGCAACTCCATCCTTCGCAACCAAGGCTTCCACCTGCTTTTCATGCACCTCTATTTGCGCTTCGATTTCCTTTTTGTACGACAATAACGACTGTTTTTCTCGATTCAGGTTCTCGTCGAACCTATTATCTGCCTTTAATTGTTCGATTTCCTCAAGGCGCATTTCCAGCTGTCGGATCGCTTGTCTTTCGTTTGACAACAGTTTATATAGCTTGTCCTCCTTAGAAAGAGCAGGATCATCCTGAATACCTCTTTCAGAAGACTTGAATTCTTCATAGATATTCTGTGCTTTCAGACCAGATGAAACAATAACCCTATCTTTGAGTGTCGGATCTTCCTTATCCAGCAAAGAGATCTGCTCAGTAACGTACGCTGTTAGTGTATTTGAATTCGTTTTTTCTGTTTCCGAAAGGGCTTTTGTGGCCTGTTCTTTTGAGACACTTGCTATAGATCTATTCGAAATTGCATCTTGAAGCACTGAGATCTGTTTGTTAAGTAACGATTTCTCAATAGCCTTTTTATCTATCATTTTTTGAATTTCAGCGCGTTCTTCGCTGATTAGTTTCATCTCCTGCTGTTTCTGAGCGATCCTTGCCTCAATAGCTGGAACTTCTTTTTTCTTCGCGGAGTAAATGGAATTCTTTAAGGATCCTATTTCGATGTCAAGATCTTTAAATTCTCGATCATAGGCATCTACCTTGGCTTTTTGAACCGTGATCTCATCATCCAGCTTGACTACCTTGTCAACCAGATTTTGAACAAAATCAGTTGAATTGTCATTCAAGACTCCAAATAAAAAATCTTTATTTGCGACAAGCAATTGTAATGCCTCGGATTCCTTACCTTCTTTGTATAAGAACTCAAATTGTTTGCTGATCTCTTCGATTTTACGATCATCCCCTGAATTTGCCGAGTTGGCAACCACTCCTTTTATCGAATCATTCAGACGAAGAAGGTTTTTGGAATATTTCTTAAGTTCCTCTTGTTTTCTTATCATGGCTTCTGCTTCTTTCAACAGAATGTACTTGCTTTCCGTATTCTGTACTTTATTAGCCTCAGCCACCTTGTTCTTGATCTGTTCTTCCAGTCGGATGAAATCTGCTGAATTCTCAACGACGATTGTATTTATATTATTCTCGATCGTATTCACAAGAACTTTACCGTCTTTTTTCTTTTTCACTTGCTGCTGTAAAACATCGGAAACTTCCACAAGTAAAAGGTCACCTATCCCTAATTCATTCAATATCTGCTTACTCTCCTTTTCTTTCTGAAGCTGTTCCATGTCAAACTCTTGCACATTGACATTAAGCTCCGAACGCATCTTGATCACCTCGGCAATCACAGCTTGCGGGTCTTCAACTTCCTCGTTGAACAGGTTGATGATCTTTACAATTTCACGACCCTCTTCTAAAGCATGTACAATCTTCTGTTTTAAGGGCTTGAACTCCTTCATAAAAGGCAATGATACAACCGATCGGAATTCCTGATCACTGCCATCTATAGTCATGATATACTCATATTTGCCACCCTTCGGGAAAGTAATAAGGTATACGCCCTTATCATTGGAATTGAATTTGCCGATCACATCACCATTTGCATAATCGCGGATCTCGAAATTGATCTTTTTTATATTCGGATCAATCTCAGAAACAAAATTACCTTTGATCACAACTAGCTGGATCGGAACCCGGTCGACCTTTACTTTATAAACATAAATTTTACCTTTTTCACTTTGACGGGCGGAAGCAAAATAAGCATCCTTATTCAACGAATCGACAACGTAAAAAAGATCATCGTCAGGGGATGATATCGCAAAATCCATATTCTCCGGAGGACCGAAGGAGTTGTTATCCGGATCGTACTTGCTTCTGAATACATCATACCCACCCATTGAGTTATGCCCCTTAGACGAGAAGTACAAGTAATTTCCGTCTGGGTGCATGTATGGAAAATCTTCATCAAATTTAGTATTCACATTGCCTGGAATAGGTTGTGGCAAACCCCATGATCCGTCCGGCAATTTACGTCGAACATAGATATCTTTTCCATTTGAACCATTCTCGCCATAACTTGAATAATAGATCACGGATGGATTTTGTGGAAAGTGTATCAACGGTGTGTGATTATTCTTCTTATCAAACTTGGTTTGAAACTCAGCTGTGACAAGCAAACTACCACCAATATCCTTCAATTCATAAATCCGGAAGAACTTGTCAATGGATATCTCCTTTTTATCGGAAACGATGATGTCAGATATTGTCGTCATCAAGCGTTTTCCATTCTGACACATTTGTATATCCCGCTCAGCATCGTACAACTTTCCCGTACCGGAGCGTTTTTCAAGATAGGCCTGATAATTCTTTATCGCTTCGTTGAACTGATAATTGAGGTGAAGCGCTCGTCCAAGGAAATAATATGCCTCGGGAAGAACTGCCGGATCATTTACGGCATAACCCAAATAACGGATCGCCTCCTGTTTTCGGTTAGAATTATAGAGCAGGCACGTACCGTATTTATAATTGTAGTCCAGCTCACGGGGCTTGAGAGAGAGGAGACGCATGTACAAAGGCGCAGCCTCGATATACTGCTCATTTTCGAACAGTTTATCAGCCTGAACCTTCATCTCCGCCTCTGTCTGCGCACTCAAAATGATAGGCAACAGAGCGAACAAGAAGAAAAGTACACTATGTTTAAAAAATTGCACTTAGTCTTGCCTCACACATTAAAATATCAAGAAGATAGTACGATTATTTCTTGAAAAGGTTCATTTTATTCTCTTCTCCCTTCATCAGTCGGTTAATGTTCTTTCTGTGCGCAATGATGACAAGTGCACTTAAAAGTAAACTGAAACTCAATAACCAAAACGATTTTTCTCCAAGCATAAAATAATTGATCAGCGGAAAAGCAATCGCTGCAGTGATGGCACCGAGTGAAACATATTTGGATGATACAAATACCACAAGAAATAAAGACACACAAATAAGGGCAGCGATTGGTTGCAAACCGATGATAACACCTAATGAAGTCGCAACACCTTTTCCTCCTCTGAATTGGGCAAAAATCGGAAAAACATGACCAGTCACAGCAAAAATAGCGGACAAAATCCTGATCTGAATCAGATGGTCAGGATCCTGCAAATTCGATTCAAGAATCATTTCAGGCAATGCCGTGGCAAGCGCGCCTTTCACAATATCGATGAAAAGAACTAGTATACCCGGTTTTTTGCCCAGCACCCTGAAGGTATTGGTTGCTCCTGCATTTTTACTTCCATGCTCACGAACATCAAGTCCATAACGGTATCGCCCAATCCACACTGCCGTGGGAATAGAACCAAGTAAATAAGCAATGATTGAAAATAGTATAAAATCCATTGTTACTGTTCAAATAAACGAAGGAACTTGCTCAGATAAACTCGCTGCGTGGAGGCTTCATACCTGAAATTTTTTGTTTTGCGTTTTTCTTCCTTAATAGAGCTTACTGAATTGTTAAATTCTGCATCTCCAGAGATAATGCGCATTTCTCCTTCCTTCTTGTTCATGGAATAATCAAAATAATAATCCCTCAGTGGCACATCAATTTGTAATCCAAAACGATCACCACCTGCCTCAGAATAGATCTGTTGAAAGAAAGCCCTGAAAGGAACATACTTCATAACAGGCTTTCCATACATGTTTACGATAACTGCAGCATCTGTGCTGCTGATTAATCCTTTTTCCTGCATGGACATCTTGTCGAAAGAAGACAATCTCAAACCTGTTAATACAAGAGCTGTTTCCAATTCATCCGGCATTTTTTTGATCTCACCCTTGATAGCATAATCCGATTTGATACGGTCAGCTGTTTTCTGATCAGTCCACTCAACCAATGCCTGTTCCAAGGTTGTCATGCCGAAATCCATGGCTCTCAATCCTTCTACCGCATTGATCTTCATCGCTATATCTTCCATGATTCCTTTATCTATAGCCATTTTAAAACGAGTGGTAAGATTCATGGAGGTCTCACCTGTTGACTGATTATAATTCACAACACCAACTGCATCCACTACAACATCACCGAAATCCATTCCAAGATCAACAACACCTTCACCATTCATAGAACAGCTTTCGGTATGTAAAGCTATGAAGTTTCCTTTTTCTGAACGGTTCAATAGTTTTTCCTTGGATCCGATCTGAAACTCTTTTGCATTCATGTTATACTGAAGAAAACCACTAGCAGTCATTACTTGAGGATCTGAAGCAACAACGAGCTTGGATAAGAAAGTTGGATAGAGTTCGATGCTGTCAACTATTGGTGAATTGCGCCATACGATTCCTGCAGAAATGGATTCTCCGTTAAGGTTCTTAATCTTCGCCGATACAGGGATCTGAATATTCTTTGGATCGATCGGTGCCGAGAATGTCATCCAGTTTCGATCAAACTTTTCGCATCCGTGATTGATCCTCGTCGCTCCGTCGAAAACGATGAATGGATTTGAAGCATTTACTGCGACCTTACCATAGAAGTCAAACTCCTTACTCAATGTAAATCCTTGGTTCTGGTCAATTATGCCACTTGCAATAGTCTGAAACGAAGTATCTACCGCAATCTTTTTCATCTGGAAGTAAGTTAACGAACTATCCTTGTCATAATATGGGTAATCACCCTTACCGGTATATGACCGTCGTGCCGAAATCTTGATGTCCGCCTTGATAAAAGTGTGATACTTTGTAATGTAGTTAGCGACTACCCTTGCATTTGAAAACGGCGCCATATCCGCTTTCTTACGAATGACAACCTTCATACTATCCGGATAGATCCGTGCATCCGCAACTTCAATATACTCCACCTGTTCACAGAAGATGGAACGTTGCTTCAAATCGTATCTGGCCTTTGGTGAACGAAATTGCAGCGAATCCTGGTCCGGATGTGTCGAGAAAAAGTTTGGTCCTACAAGGTCCATATCGGTATCGATAGTAACATCCTTTTCTCCTGACTTTTCCATTTGCATTTCGGCATAATCCATGAACCAGGAGAACTTATCCATTCTGCACATGTATTGGTTAACAGGGAAGTTGATCTGGGAAGAACCTTTATTGGATATGAATTCACCTTTTCTTTCTTTGAACGAAATATTCGCCCTAACGTTCTCAGCGGCAAACGCCAGAGGATCTTCGCCGGGTTCTGCGAATGTATTTTTCAGACTGAAACCCGAAGTATCGGCGAGAATATCCCATCTGGTGAACCGATAATCATCAGATACTGTTGTTGCGGTCTTGAAGGACATTAATCCAAATCCACGCATCCCCTTCGGAGTAACGACGGCTGTTCCACGTAATTTTGCATCAGCCTTAAAGAAACTTAATTCCGTTTTTGGAGTTGATGCAGCTTTGAGCATGTTCTTTTTCGGAATGTATGTAATGAATGCTTCTTCAGACTCAACATCAGGGAACTGTATGCCTTCCTCGATCGGTTTATTCGAAAACTTAGCCAATCCGATGGCTGAATCCGGTAAAAAATTCAACGCTTTTGAAATGGAGGTAGAATGCACGAAATTAATGGTCCCTGCTCCTTGTAATCCATTGTTAGACAAAATGATTTTGTTGTCATATTTCGCACCTGTGCCATAGAAATCATAACCTCCATCCGGAGCTTTGGTCGAAAAACCGAAGGAATAATCCGGCATGATCTTCAATTCCTCTGCGATTTTTGGGAAAATACCTGCCGAGGTTAGTTCTCCCTTTAAACGGAAAGTCTTCTCATTGAAATTGTCCAAACTGTCCATTTGGAACGGAGCAACTGTGTAATAAAAACGTGAACTGTCATACGCTCCTCTGAAAATATTCTTAGAATTGTAATAAACAAAGGAGGCTTTAGTTGTTATCAGCTTTGGAAAATCATGGAACTTCTTGTTGTTCCCCGAACGGTTTGTTGGATCATCGATCTGCAATTCTCCTTTGATGCCGTTTATATTACTTTCCATTGCTATCGGCTTTTGACCGTCTGTTTCCTGCAGGGGTTTTACTCTTAAAATTGATTCACCTGTTTTGAGCAAATTGAATTTATTATCGCGATAATTGAAATTGGCGGAATACGTATTGATCTCCATTTTTCCGGAATTCAACCAGCCTGAAAACTCAAAATTTCTATTTTCTTTGACAACAACTCGGCTTTGATCTGGGAAGACAACCGTATTCTGAGCATCTGAGATCTTTACTTTATCTATTGCATTGAGATCAATATCCAAGGTTCCAAGGTTCATCTTACCGAAGTATGACATCAATCGTCGGTCTTCCGATTTCTTTTTGAATTCAGCTTGGATAGCTTGGAGGTTCTGATCTTCTTTAACCTGTTCTTCTGTATATCCTTTCAATTCTTTTGGTCTCAGATCCGATTCAAATATCAGGTTATCATAATCCTTCCTACCTGCTTTCCCCAGAACAAAATTGTCCAGCTTTGGATTCACCGTAACCATTTTAGATTCTATATCATAACTAATGAAACCGTAATTCGACAATTCAATGAGAATAGGCTTTGCCTGTTCAATTGTTTTTCCGAGAGCCGTTGCTGCAACACCTTCATTAAAGATATATTCGTCATACTTATAGCAATATTTAGAGATCTGAACAAGAGGATGGACAGCTTCCAGACCCTGAAGGCGGTCATATAAACGCTCGTCGAAAAATGCTTTCGATTCAAAACGGGCTATTCGCTGTTCTTGTGATGTACCAAAGTCATAGGTGAAATAAATATCCGCGTCATCTACTTTCCAAGTAATCTTGGCTACATATATATCTAATTGATGGTACGAATCCTGAAATGGGGACTGACCATTTCCTGAGCTCGTCCGTAACATTTCAACCACCTTTTTTTCCAGGTCATAACCAAACTGAATTCCAGCGTGCGTTATCGAATCGCCTGTATTCATGTACAAAGCAGATGCTGCACTGTTTGCTGAGATCTTTTTGGGTGATACATAGATCAACTGAGCAGCGGCTTTAATGAAAATCACATTGTTACGATAAATTAGAATCTTCGCAGGATCCGTCGGAGTGCCCTTACCCACAAAACTTGCCCCCTGCATGGAGAAACCGCCATCATAATCGACATTCTCTTTAATATTTTTGATACGTAATCGTTTCTCATAGGAAAGGAACTGCGGGTAAATCTTATCTTCTTCGCGATTGATCGTAAAGGCACGGTCTGACAAGGAACCCATGATAGGCGTTGTGAAATACTTTGTTGTCAGCGCTACTGAATCAGCTGTTAAATTGGGTGTTTTACATGAAACATCGTACTTTCTGACTGTTGCAAAAGTCTCCGTCTTTGGGAGACCAACTTTTTCCCAGGTTAATGTTCCACCTTCTCCTTCCCATTTCTTCAAAACCGGGTCATAAGTACCCGCTGTTTTAAAAACAACAAGACTGTCAATGTGCAGCTGGTCATTTTTCGTTTTGGAATCCCTGTTGGCTACCCGGCAAATAAGATTTCCATTTGAACATTTGATCAAAGGCTTATCCGTAAATTCAAATGAATAGTCTCCCCCTTCATAAAACCACTGAAAACTTGATGATTCTGCTATCTTACGTTCAGAAAAGAAACCTGCAGAGAGTTCAATAAAATCCTCGAACTTCTTGATATTGCGGTTGTCAAGTAGCTTATCGACAGAACTATGCCATGCCTGATAAGAGGCCGCAGACTGTTTACCTTTTACAAAAGAGTAAACTGAAAAAACATATTGATATATCTCAGGATAGGGCTTAAGTTTCTTCAATTCCATCTGATTAACGGTTTCAACCATCTTCGAGAAATAATTCTCAGGGAAATCACTTGTCTCCATAAGCATTTGAGGAAGTTGCTTTTTGGCAAAATCATGAAATTCACCTCTGCCATAGTCGGTAAGTGCTTTCTGAAATTCTTTTACAAATTTTTCCCTGTTATTTGAATAGGTCGTAACCTGAGAAAAAGCGGTGAATGTCAGCATCATAACACACGCGGCAATACATCCTCTGATCATAGTCGGCAAAATTTTAACTTTTTTGTAGCTCAATAGCAGCCCAATTATCTTTGTTCAAGACACGCATTTTTGTGAGACCGAACTGCTCTGCAAATGTTACAAGTTCGTCCACATCAGTATCAAAAAATCCACTGAGCAAAAGGATTCCATTCTTTTCCAACATCCACGAATAGTTTTGCATGTGTGCTTTTAAAACATTTTTGTTAATGTTGGCAAGAATCAATCCAAAAGTTCTTCCATGCAGAATATCAATGTCTCCACAAAGTGCCTCAATGCAAAGACATTCGTTTCGCTCAGCGTTTTCCAATGTGTTCTCTACAGACCAATCTTCTATGTCCACAGCGACAACATGTTTTGCTCCCAGTTTTTCAGCAATTATGGCTAGAACACCTGTTCCCGTTCCCATATCAAGAACCTGTGCAGGTATTTGTTCTAGCTCAAACAATGCTTTCGCCATCATCCACGTTGTCTGGTGGTGACCAGTACCAAATGACATTTTAGGTAGGAGCTCAACGATCATGTTGCTATGCTCCTTTTTATCATGGAAAGGGGCAATTATACTGAGATATTGCTCTACAATTACCGGTTGAAAATCTGCCTCCCATACTGCATTCCAGTTCTGCTGAGGTATGATCTTGAATTCAATATTTGCATTCACTTCAGGATGTTCCTTCTCAAGAAAAGTGTTGTTCGTTGGATTATCAATGTTTATTGCCGAAACTGGAGCATATGCAAGGATACCATCCTCCGTTTCTACAAAACTCTCGTAACCGGCTTCCGCCAATTCCGCAGTAACAATATCAGCCCAGGGATCTCTTGGTTGAAGTTTTATGGTAAGTTCCAAGTAATCCATCAGAAAGATTTTACAATTGTCATGAATGTTTCCAATTGAAGCGATGCTCCCCCTATCAACCCCCCATCCACATTCGGACAAGCAAATAACTCCGAAGCATTGGATGCGTTACAGCTTCCTCCATATAAAATAGATAGCTGATCCGCCGTTTCTTGTCCATAAACCTCACTGATCCAACTCCGAATTTCAAAATGCATAGCTTCTGCTTGCTGTGCACTTGCGGTTCTTCCTGTTCCGATTGCCCATACGGGCTCGTAGGCGATCGCACACCGAAGTATGTCTTCAGGTGTCAAATGAAAAAGGCTGTCCTGCAACTGTTTTTTGACGAATACATTTTCTTCTCCCTTTTCACGGACATCCAGCGACTCTCCACAGCAGAACATGATGCCTATATTGTGCTTAATAGCCGCGTCCACCTTTTGTTTCAAGAGATCTTGCGTCTCTCCAAAGATAGCCCTTCGCTCACTGTGTCCAATCAATGCCCAGGTTGCTCCGGAATCCTTGATCTGAACAATAGAGTTTTCTCCGGTAAAAGCACCGCTTTCAAGAGGATAAAAATTCTGAACTCCGGTTTTGATGGCTGTCGTATTCTTGGCAATATCTGAAACAAAAAGAGAAGGTGGAAAGATTATAACTTCCACCTCATTGACAGAAACAGCTTCATGATCGATCTCTTTTGCTAATTTGATCGCTTCATTTGAAAGCAGGTTCATTTTCCAATTTCCGGCTACAATTTTTTTTCTCATTACTTTCTAAGTAAGTTTTTCTTCAGCGCATCAAATGTTGGTGTCGAGCGATGCGGATATTTCGCCGTGACAACTCCTTTCTCAATCACCATCAAAGAAGGATTTGATCGCGATATCGCTTTCAATTCTGTTTCGTCGTTCAGGAATACCGGTACATTGAATCCGTTCTTCTTTCGAAAATACCAGATTTGTCCCTTGTCAGCATTGGTGATCATTACAAATGGAATCCCTTCCTTCCTGCACCCCCTGTAAATTGTCTTGTATCGTTCAATATTACTCCAGTCCCCCTTCAGCAGATTCTTTGATGTCAATACAACGATCTGATCGGCATTCACAAGGTAGTCACGAATACTTACTTCTTCCAAGTCAGGATCATCAAGAAGCATTTCGCGAACAGCCTGAAGGTCATTTTCCGGAAAGGAGAGATCCCTCACATCACGGAAAGGATTGAACTGTTCTGTGATTGTTGGTAATTTTGTAGGAATGATCTCCTCCTGATCATTCTTCAGGAATTTGTAACGTTTTTCGTCCCACAACTTCTCTTTACTCATGTACTGTTCCTCCGAGTATGATTCAGTTTTGCCTGTACTGAGATTCTTCAGCACAAATGTATTCTCATACTTCCCTTCCTTTCCGTCATTCATTTGATAGATAAGATTCTTACCAACGGCATATGGTCGGTAATCCTTCAAAGGTTCATATAGCAAAACATAACCAATGAAGATTCCCGAAAAAACGGCCACTATCAGGGCACTCCCATAATGATTCCCCAGGAAATAGCCACCTGCTCGAAGTATCCACAAAGCACCCACAATTGAAAGACAAGCGAAAACGATCATGAAGTACCAGTCAAAAATCCAGGATAAGGCACTAACCATGACTATTGAAAATACAAGGAACTTTATATTTTGTCCGGAGCTATTTGGACGAATAATCCACTGTGCTGCAAATAACCACAAGGAAAAATAAAGCAGCACGAGATCTTTCCACATCGATTCTGAAGGTGTCAGTGAGCGTCCAACAGAACCTTTCATGGCATCGCCGAAGCAACCGCAGTCACTCACGCACTGTGGCTGTTTCATTTCTTCCACTATCACTTGTGCATTTGTCCTGGAGACAATCTTAATTGTTTTGTCTGATTTAGCAGCATCGATCTTCATCTGAGCTAGAGGATCCGTCACTGAATAAGTATCGCGATCTACGAATTTACTCGACGGGTCACAATCAGCAGTATGCCAGGTCAAAAAAGTAAAGAACAAAAGCATCAGAACGGTAAGCCAAGAGGTTAGCCTGATCTTTCCACCAATAATAATAAGTACCCCCAGAACTATCTCTGCAATGCAAATAAACACCGAAAGTGTCAGAGCAGAATCGATCAGAAATTCCAAAGAAAATCCGGGCGCACCAAACAATTCCTTGATCCGATAAGCCAAAGCACCATCCTCGAAATACTCTTCCAGTTTATAAGAAAATCCGATGGGGTCATTTGCTTTGACCAACCCCGATACAATGAATAACCCACCCATCAGGGCTCTTGAAACATTGGCCATCATTAGCCTGCCCTCAAAAATAAAAAGACCTGCAATACTTAAAGCCATCAACACATAGCCAATGAAACTGAACAAAAGAAAATGGTTCTCAAAATTCTTGTGGTAGCCCATCACCAGCATTGTCAGGCCCAGAAGATTAAGCGTCACAAAAAGAGCATTGAAGACAAAAGATCTCCCTTGAACCGAAGGTTTGTTCTGTTTTCCGATAGTCATATCCTAACCTTTGTTCGTTAAATGAATTAGAGAAAAGATTGCATAATTCAACATGTCAAAATAATTCGCATCGATCCCCTCACTGATCAACGTTGTTCCTTGATTATCTTCGATCTGTTTAACACGAAGAATCTTCATCAAAATGAGATCTGTAAGTGAACTAACACGCATGTCGCGCCATGCCTCACCGTAATCATGATTCTTTTTGGCCATGAGTTCAAATGCTTCCGTTGAATATTTATCATACAGTCCAACAGCCCGGTTTTCTTCCAATTCCGTTTCCTTCAATTCTGTCTCGCGTAACTGGATGATCGCCATTATACAATAATTTACGATGGCAATGAATTCGCCTTCCACATCCTCGCCGACTTTGTTTTCACCTGTCTCCTGAATCGTTCTGATCCGCTGCGCCTTAATAAAGATCTGATCCGTCAGTGAGCTTGGCCTCAATATTCGCCAGGCGGTTCCATAATCTTTTGTTTTTTTGAGAAAGATATCTCGGCAAACATTGATTACATTTGTGTATTCTCTATTTGTTTGATTCATTTATAATTTGATGGACTTTTCAAGGGTTGAAGATACACATTTTCCAGTTAAACGATACTTGCGTTTCGGTGATAAATTGTTGGATCTGTCGACTCCGAAAATCATGGGTATTTTGAATGTAACACCTGATTCTTTTTACCATCCCAGTAGAGTTGCCAGTGAAAAGAATGTGTTATCGGTCGCCGAAGAAATGCTCGAAGATGGTGCTGATATCATTGATGTAGGCGGATATTCAACACGTCCCGGGTCAGATGCCATAACAGAAAAGGAAGAGTTGGATCGCGTAATCCCGATCGTTACGATTCTAAAAAAAGAATTTCCGGATATCATCCTGTCTGTGGATACCTTCCGTGCAATGGTTGCTGAACAAGCTATCCTGAAAGGAGCAGATATGATCAATGACATCAGTGGATGGCAATTCGATCCAAAAATATTGGACGTAATCGATCAGTACAAAGTACCATACATTCTGATGCATGCAGAAGGAAATGTCGAAACACTCCACAACTCAAAAGAATATGTAGACTTTTTCAGAGATATTGTGTACTATTTTTCCGAAAAATTACAGGAATTAAATACGCGAGGAATAACGGATATCATAATAGACCCGGGATTTGGATTTTCAAAATCGCTTGAAGAAAACTATTCGCTGATCCGAAACCTGGAGATGTTGCATTTGCTTGAGCAGCCCATTTTGGTTGGACTTTCCAGAAAATCTATGATTTGGAAAAAACTTGGCGGTTCTCCGGAGAGCGCATTGAACGGTACAACCATACTCAATACACAAGCGATCTTAAAAGGAGCATCTATCCTTCGCGTGCACGATGTTCCGGAAGCACGGGAGATAATAAAGCTTCTTTTCTAAAACCTTTTTCTTCTTTTTTTCGTACCAAGTCGAAATGAATTTTTATTTTGGTAGGAACAAAACAATGCTATTGCTATGAATAAACTAATCTTACTGGTTAATCTGGTAGTGTTTTCCGTGTTGGGTATGGCACAAACAACCATTTGGACTGAAACGTTCAGTAACGGCTGCACTGCTGCTTGTACAGGAAGTTCATACACAGGGCCGAATGGAGCATGGGATATGACTATCACCGGAGTAGAAGGAGCCGATCCGAATGATTGGTATGTCTCGTGTGCCGAGAACAATACGGGGATTGGGAATTGCAGTGCAGGTTGCCAGGCAGTCCCGAATCCAACACTGCATGTTAGTGCAGCCATTGGGAATCCTTTTTGTCCGAACGACTGCGGTGCGGCATATGATGCCGGAGGATTTTGTGGAATTCTGACTTGTCCGCAGACCGATAGGAGAATTGAATCACCAACTATCAACTTGGCAGGACAATCCAACATCACACTAAATTTTTCTTACATCGAAACAGGTCAAGGAATTAATGATAATGCAACTATTTGGTATTTTGATGGTTTGACATGGTCTTTACTTATCGATGAACCCGCAACTAATAATACAGGATGTTCAGGACAGGGCCGCTGGACTGCATACAGTATCCCTCTTCCGGGATCCGCTAACAATAATCCACTTGTGAAGATAGGATTCCGATGGGTAAATAATGATGACGGAAACGGTGCTGACCCATCTTTTGCTGTTGACGATATTACCTTGACAGTTCCTTCAGGAGGAACACCACCGGTGGCTTCTTTCAATACTGCAAATACGAACTTGTGTGAGGGTGATTGTATCAACTTTAACAATACCAGTACTTTTGCAACCGGAGCCATTTTTAACTGGGACTTTGACGGCGGTGCTGCCAGCTCAACAGCTCAAAATCCAACCGGCGTGTGTTTCAACACCCCCGGAACTTACACGGTAACACTTGTTGTAACTGATGCAAACGGAACAGACACAGAGATTCGAACGGATTATGTTTTAGTGACTGCAGCGCCGAATGCAGGGGCTGACGCAACTCAAATTGTATGCGACAATACTTCGCTGTTCCTGAACACTTTACTATCTGGTGCTGATCCGAACGGAACATGGGCGGAAACCTCTGCCTTACCGAGTGGTCAGTTCAATTCAACCACAACGGAGTTTAATTCGAGTGCCTTGGCCATCGGGAATTATACATTTACATATACTGTCCCGGGCACAGGACCCTGTGCCGATGATGTTTCCACATTTACGATGACGGTTCAGGATTGTGCCGGTCCTTCAGCAAACATTTCAGCTTCATCGCTTACCGTTTGTGCCGGTCAGTCAATTATTTTCAATGATGCGAGTTCAGGAACAAATATAGATACCTGGAGCTGGTCTTTCGGAGGTGGTGTTCCAGGCACAGCCAACACACAAGGTCCTCACAGCATAACGTTTAATACTCCCGGGATCTTTAATATTTTGTTGGAAGTTTCAGATGATACGGGTACAGATGACCAGATTATTCAAATAACGGTTGCACCATGTAGCACACCAACCGCTGCTTTTGCAATTTCGAACAACTTGGGAATTGATGGGACCATCTGTGAAGGTGATTGTTTGACTTTCTTAAATAACACATCTACAACAGGACCGACAACGTATACATGGACATTCACCGGAGGTTCTCCTGCTACATCCTCAAGTTCTGCCCCGGGACCCATTTGTTGGTCAAACCCCGGTAGCTATGCAATTACACTTGTCGCGACTAATGCATTCGGTACAAGTACTTACAGTCAAACCATTACTGTATTGGCAAATCCGATTGTAACTACTTCGGGTGATGCCGTGATCAGTCCGGGAGATATTGTGACGATTGGCGCCACAACAAGCGAGGGTGATCTTACATGGTCAGCATCACCATCAAGTCAGCTATCCAGCCTTGAATGTATTGCCTCCGATTGTTCAACAGCTGAAGTTGCTCCTGTTCTAACAACGACATACATTGTAACCGCTACAACAGATGAGGGATGTTCGGCTTCTGAAATTGTCATCATTGCTGTAGATGCACCATCAGGAGGCTTTAACGTGGGGGTTCCAAATACCTTTAGCCCGAATGGAGATGGAGAAAACGACATACTGTACCCAAGAAGTTTTGGTGATAAACTCATTTCAGAAATGACATTCCGAGTATATAATCGCTATGGTCAGTTAGTTTTTGAGTCCACCGAACCCGGAGAGAATTATGGATGGGATGGAACATTCAAAGAAGAACCTGAAGCACCTGCAACATTTGTTTATACGTTAGAATATACGTTAGTCGATGGTACAACAGGATCGATGAACGGTAATGTAACACTTGTAAGATAATAACCATGAGAAAAATAGTTATCATAGCGTGCATGCTGACATTGTCAGTAACTTCTATCGCGCAACAAGACAAACATCTCACAATGTGGAATGAAAATGCTGCACAGATAAACCCGGCAGCAGCAGGAGCAATGGATGAAGATCTTCGCTTTCTGACCAATTTCCGTTTACAGTGGTTACCATTGAATGGGGAAGGTTTCCGAACGAATACCTTTACGTTTGATGCCAAGATGTTCAAGAACAAAACTTCAGGAAGTCATTTGGGAGTTGGGTTTAACTTTACGAACGATCAGACCGGAGACAATCGAATGACATCGAACTTATTCTCTGTGCCAATATCTTATACCATTGGCTTGGACAAACAAAGTTTCATGAGTTTAGGAATTGCCCCGGGTTTTTATTCTCAAACACTTGGAACAGGAAATCAAACATGGAATAATCAGTGGGATGGCAGTGCCTTTAACGCAACCTATGCAACAGGCGAGGAAGGAAATTTTCAGAACAGTGTATCTGCACTCGACATTGGTGCCGGAATTCAATATGAATACAAATTTGATGCTAATTCCCACATCAAAGTAGGGGCTAGTGTGAATCATATTACGCAACCGGATATGGGATATACGTCCCTGGAATCGACAATCTATCGAAATGCTAATTTTTACATTTCAGGAACAAAGTTCAATCCGGAAAGAAGGTTTGGTTTTTCTCCTCAAGCACTAGTTTCACTATATGGCCCGAATGCTAATGTTTTACTGGGTACATATTTTGATCATGAATTGTTCGAAAGTTCTCAACGGACGGATTACGTTCAACGGTCATTCATTTCTTACGGCTTTTTCTACCGTTGGAAGGATGCCTTGGCTGTCTCCCTCTCATACAAGTTCTTGGGATTCAAATTGGGAGTCAGCTACGACTTGAATATTTCGACATTGAACACTGCTACCCGCTCGATGGGTGGACTTGAATTCTTCCTCAAATATTCAATGATGGCAGACAAAAGTGCTTATATCCACGATCGCAAACTATTCCGTTGGAGAGGTGGGCGTGGCAGACTTTAATAATTTTGGAAGGTAAATAGAAAGCAGGGTCAGAAAAAGGTCCTGCTTTCTTTTTGGGCAATACTTTCTCCACCCTGTATTCCTCCTGTGTGAATAAAAAGAATACGTTGTCCGTCATGATGACCCTTCCGAATTCTGTCCATCAAAGCATAAAGTGCCTTCCCGGTATAAATAGGATCCAGCGGAATAGTTGTTTGACGAAAAAACTCCTCCATGGCATCAAGTAATTCAACTGAGTATTTTCCGTAACCACCAAAATGATATTCATCGCAAACAAGAACTTTTTCGAGAAGCTCTTCGTAAAGCGATGGTTCTATTCCGGAATAATTGAGTAATGCACGCATTTCACCGATCGAATCATATCCTTTGAGCACCGGGACCACATGCAAACTTGTCTTTTGTGCAACTGAAAAGAGAATTCCAATACTCGTAGTGGTTGTGCCTTGTGCAACATAGACAGAGTCGAAATCATTCGGAGTTTCGTTCAAAATTTCCTGACAACCAATTATTCCATAATAATTCGCACCGCCTTCAGGAATAATTAGATGGTCGGGATGTTCTAAGAGCAATTCTTCCCAATAATATCGTTCATTACGTAGTGCATATTTTTTGCGCGAAACAAATATCAGATGCATTCCCAATGCAGCGCACAATCTTAATGTCTTGTTGGACTGCGCATTCAACTCCCCTCCTCTCACTATTCCGACCGAACAAAGTCCGGCTTCTTGAGAGGCTGCAGCAGTTGCAACAAGGTGATTGCTATAAGGGCCACCAAATGTCAGAATCCCAATTCGTCCGGAGCGCTGTGCCATTTCAAGGTTGTATTTCAGCTTTCTCCATTTATTACCTGAAACGAAAGGATCTATCAGATCATCGCGTTTAATGAACAATTGTACCAAGTGCTTGTTAAGGATTGGTAGATCAATGTGTTGTAGGACGGATCGATTTGGATCAAACATACTTCTTCATTATTGAAAACTGTAACTTTGCGATATGGATAAGGATATGTCAGGTTTTTCTAAAAAGCCGAATCTTGAGGAGGAAGATTATTACCTTAGTCCCGAAGGCTATATTATTTTTACTGAAAAGTACCACTTGAAAAGGGGATACTGTTGTAAAAGTGGTTGTAAACATTGTCCCTATGGTTTCGATAAAAAAACGGGTTCCTTAAAGAAGGACCATTAATAAATCCCTTTATCAGGATATTTTCCTTTGAACTGACTTAAAACTGATTTTATATAAGTGATATCCTTGTCAACATCTCCTGTTGGTGTTAATAAACTGTGAAATCCACCGGTTTTCGTTGAGTAATCAACATAACAAATATAGATGGGTACTTGTGCCTTCTGAGCAATATAATAAAATCCTTTTTTCCAATTTGGATTGTAGCTGCGCGTACCCTCAGGTGTAAATACCATATACATCTCTTCATTTTCCTCAAAGATCTTGGAAGCAAGGTCAGTAATGTTATTGTTCTTCTTTCGATCGACAGGGATTCCCCCCAAAGCCATCAGAATCCATCCCAAGGGTGGGAAAAACAGTTCCTTTTTTATAAGTATCTTTGGTTTAAGCCCGTACATAATGAAAGCCATCCGACCAATTATAAAGTCCCAGTTCGAGGTATGCGGCCCGACCACGCACACACATTTTTTCACACCTTCGGGTGCATGCTGATCGATCTTCCATCCAGATATCCTCAGAATGAAACGTACTAAATATTTCATGATCCAAAGGTAGGTATTAAACAAATAGCTTACTTTTGTTTTGTGCAAATACGCAAGGCCATACTACGATTTATTGGAGTCATCTTTCTGATAGTATTCAGCTGGGCAATCGTCCTTACGTCACAAGCAGTTCTTGAATCAAATACCAACAAAAACCTTCATCACGTTCCACGAGATGTCACATTTGCCATGCGTCTTGACGGACGAGAGATCGCTGAAAAAACACTTTTTTCCGTATTTCTTGAATCCAAGGACGGAGATGTCTTGAAACTGATCCAAGAATCACTGAGAAGAGACTTGAAAACTGATTCAAAAATCAAGAATTACGGAGTCGATTATTTGTCTGACATTGTTTTTTTTCAGATCCCGGTGGGAATAACCACCGTTGAAGGCTTACTCTTGAATGTGAACAGTGAACCTCTCTTCGCTCAGAACCTAAAGGAATCAAAATACGTCTTTTCTGTAAAGGACAATGTAGGTGTGATCCTGACAATCCCCCCTCAAAACAAGGTGAAAAGGTCTGATTTGCAGTTGATAGCAGATCGCATTGTATCTACTGAGAACGACCATAAAATGGAAAAATTCTTCGCCAACCATGACACAGGAAAGTTCATTGAAACATACAATAAAGGATCGTTCTTTGGGAAGACATCAGTGTTCGGTCAAACAAATGTATTGTTCGAATTACAGGACAACAGCCTGTTACTTGGAGGAAATATTGACTTCAATGAAGGTCAGGAAAATAAAGCAATGGAACTAAAAAAAATCCTTCAACCAAAAGGACTCCATTTCTCAAGCGCAATAGTGCCAGCTGCATTGAGTGACACGCTTAACCACTGGCTGAAACAATTTGGGATCACAATTCCGGAAATATCTTCTGTATCGATGAATTACATGGGAGCGAACATTGTTAATCATTCATCCGGCTATTTTGTAGTGCCTCAGATAGAATTACTGATCGATTGCAAAGACAATGTTGACATAGAAAGTATTGTGAACAATGAAGAGCTGAGCCATTTTTTTGATTATTCCCAAAAAAAAGGGCAGATTCATATTCAGAATGAGATACTTTATTACAAAAAAATCTCCCCTACTTCGTTTTATGTCGGTATAAACCCAAGCCCTACTTTTGCATCCGCCAAGAAAAAAGAAATGATGCTCTTGAACGGTGGGCTCAGTCCGATCATGAACATTCATGGTGGTGGTATGATGATGTCGTTCATCACTATTATTCCAGAGTTCAGAGCAGCAAAATTACTGGCTGATCACACAAAAGAGATCAATGTTCGATTTGTTAAGATCAATAACCGAAAGGCTTATTTGAAAGGAGAACTTAAGTTCAGAGAAGGATACTACCCGATGAATGAACTAATGAAGATAGCGCTGATCACTCAGGCAGAGTGATCTCATTAAACAAATCTCTGAAATACCGCGGAGCCAATCGCATCCTCGAACCGTACCAGGAGAACATTTCTCCATCCACAAGCATCACCTTAACACCATTGAATTGATCCTTCAACGACTCAACATCATCTTCCTTGAACGGGAATGGTTCAGTGCTCAAGAATAAAAATTCTGGCAACTCAGTAAGTTCACTTTTCCATTCTGGATAGCGCACCTCCCGAATCGAATTTTGAAAACCGATACGTGCGATCACAGAGTGGATAAATGTATTTGTACCAACCGAAAGGTAAGGATCCTTCCAAATGAGATAGACTACCGTCCGGCCTGCCATAGGATTGGCCAATTGATCAAACCTTGTTTGGATCGTTTTCGCAAGTTCAACTGCTTTCTCTTTACAGTCAACAATCTCGCCAATAGAACAGATCATTTCCAACGCATCCTCGATGTTATAGATATCACTCATCCACACCGGTGCAATCTCCTCCAATGCTTCAATGTCCTCTTTGGTATTCTCCTCCTTGTTTCCAATTATCAGGTCTGGCTGAAGTTTACTTACCTTTTCGATGTTCACCTGTTTGGTGCCTCCGACGCGTGTTTTGGACCCGAACCATTCGTCTGGATAGATACAGAACTTAGTGATTCCGACAACCTCATCTTCAAGCCCGAGATCATGAAGCAATTCGGTCTGTGAGGGCACCAATGAAACGATCCGACGTGGAATTCCTTCCAGTCGGACCGTTCGATTCATTTGATCTGTAAAGATCCTTTCCATCAAGACATTGCTGAAATGATATCGTAACGGGTCACAATATGGTGACCGCCGCTTGGCATTTCAACCAATACGGCAGGTGTATTTTTATTGATTAGTTTGCACACGTCATCCAGATGAGCCGCAGCTTTGACGATCGGGAACGGCTCATTCATGATAGAAGAGATCGGTGCATCGCGCAAATCAGGATTATCAACCAGCAACTGGTATACCTGGCTGTCGTCTATGGAACCTGCAAATTTGTTATCTTTCAATACGGGGATCTGAGAGATTCCAAACTTGCGCATCTTAGCAATTGCATGAGAAACCAATTCCTCTGCGTAAAGAGTAACCAATGGAACATCTGCATGTTTGGCCACCAATTCTCCTGCCGTTTTGAATTCTTCCTCAAGGAATCCTCGTTCACGCATCCAATCATCGTTAAAGATTTTTCCAACGTATCGCGAACCGTGATCATGGAACAATACCACCACCACATCATCCTCTTTCAATTCTCCCGAAAGTTGCAATAATCCTTTGATTGCAGCTCCTGCAGAGTTCCCTACGAATACACCTTCTTCACGCGCGAGTCTGCGTGTGTAAACCGCAGCATCCTTATCCGTTACTTTTTCAAATAGGTCGATCACATCGAAGTCTACGTTCGCGGGAAGGATATCCTCTCCGATTCCCTCAGTAATATAAGGGTAGATCTCATTCTCATCAAATATACCTGTTTCCTTGTATTTCTTGAAAACGGAACCATAGGTGTCGATCCCCCAGATCTTGATGTTAGGATTCTTTTCCTTTAAATATTTTCCAACTCCTGATATCGTACCACCTGTTCCAACTCCAACTACAAAATGAGTGATCTTCCCCTCTGTCTGTTCCCAGATCTCTGGTCCGGTCTGCTCATAGTGCGCCTGACGATTTGATAAATTATCATATTGATTCACATACCATGAATTTGGTGTTTCCGCAGCCAAACGACGTGATACTGAATAATAGGACCGTGGATCCGTCGGTTCAACTGCTGTTGGACATACGACTACTTCCGCCCCAACCGCGCGAAGGATATCCATTTTTTCTTTTGACTGCTTATCGTTCAACACACAGATCAGTTTGTATCCCTTGATGATACATCCCAATGCAAGTCCCATCCCTGTATTACCTGATGTACCTTCAATGATCGTTCCGCCAGGTTTGATCAACCCCGACTTTTCTGCATCTTCTATCATTTTGACTGCCATTCGGTCCTTTACGGAGTTCCCAGGATTCGTAGTTTCTACTTTTGCAAGAATTGTTGCCTTTACGTCCTTCGTGATCTTGTTGATCCTAACCAATGGCGTATTTCCAATAGTTTCAAGTATGTTGTTGTAGACCTTCATCAATTTTGTTTTGCGTAAAGATAGGAATACCTACAATTATTTGATGTTCGGGATTTGGAATTTGGAATTCTGAGTAATAATTTCTGTTTAAGTTTACGTCTTCGGCACAATTCCTGTAAAACAGAATTTTAACAAAATGAAAACCATGAAAAATCTTTACGCTACCCTTTCATTTTCGACGCTCTTGATGTTGATCATTTCCTGCGGTGGAACGCGAAATATGCAAGTTGAAGTAATGCGCCCTGCGCAGATCACGATCACACAGGAAATAAAATCAATAGCGCTACTTAACCGATCGGTACCCACTGCAAAAACCGGAGCTGAAGCTATACTAACCGGAGAGACACCTGTTCAAGACAAAGAACTTTCCGAAGAATGCCTCCGCGGATTGAGTGACCTGTTGAATACCAGCAATCGCTTTGTCGTGAAGCGCTGTGAAGGAACAATGAACGCTTCGGACGAAAAAAGTCTGCAATTCGGTGCTCCGCTCGACTGGTCTATCATTGACAGTTTGTGCAATAAATATGGAGTAGAAGGAATACTGGTTCTGGAGTATTTTGACACGGATTTTACGGTTGCTAATCCGGGTGCCACTGCAGCTGCAGCTGTTGGAAATGTACTTAGTGGAAATCAAACAACTTATGAAGTGCGCGGAACAGCCACTGCAAACGCAGGATTCCGGGTCTATTACCCAAAAACAAAATCGATTTTATACGAAGACCGCTTTGATTTCAAAAAGTATTGGACACAACGCTCAACAAATCTTTCGGAAGCGATCGGTAAAATGATAAAGCGTAACGCAGCTTTAATTGACGTCAGCTACGAAACAGGTGAAGAGTTCGCAATGGCAGTCGTTCCATTGTATTACTGGGAACACCGTGATATGTACAAAGGTAAGAAAGGCGATATGGAACGTGGAGAGCGTCAGGCTTTAACGAAGGATTGGGAAGGAGCGATCAAGACCTGGACAGAAGTGTATGAAATGAACAACAAATCAAAGATCCGCGCCAAGGCTGCCTTTAACGTTGCATTAGGTTACGAAGTGATGGGTAAATTGCAAGAGTCTCAGGTTTGGGTCCAGCGTGCTTATGTCGAAGGCGGTAAGAAAGCAGCAATGGAATATTCGAACATAATTGATGGTCGACTGCGCGAGCAACAGAAACTGGATGAGCAGCTGGGTGAATAGTTAATTGTCAGTTGACAATTAGCAATTGTCTATTGTCAATTTATTGATGGATCTTTTGCAATCCCATATTGATCGAAATAGCACTAAGAGTGTATCAAGCAGCATGAAAAGTCTCATGCTGCTTTTTTTGCTCTTTGCGTCCCATGCTCTCTCGCAGAATTGCACCTTCAATTACCACAACAAAAAAGGTGGTCATTATTTGTTCAGCACCTATTACGAGAGCGATATGATGACGCGCCGCGAAGGCGTTTGTGAGTCATTCATCAATGGGAAATTATATGAGAGACGTGTTTTCAGCAAAGGTAGAATCATTGAAGAAGAATTGAATCATGTTGACCTAATTCCGAGAGTTCGATACAAACTTGATAGCAACCCAAAAGATTCGATCATATCTGTTCTTATCATATATACTGAAAAAGGAACGCTAACTGAAAAATGGATCTTCTATGAGAACAAGGAGAAACGACGTTGCCAGAAAACGATCCAATATGGTGTAAATGGAAAAGAGCACTATATCACACACAGAGCCTGGGTGAAGGATTCGGAGATCGATCAGTACCTTCGACCAAATAATCCGCCGCACACGATCGATGAAGAAGGCTACACATCCATGAGTGTTCCTTTTGGTGAAGATATCGCTTATCACAGCAACGGTAAACTGGCATCGATCAATTACCACCGATTCGTGATCACCAATTACCCAGATGAAGTTTCAAAGGAAGGTCCGATGATGAAGTATTTTGACAATGGACAACTCCATGTCAAAGGTCAATTTAAGGAAGGAAAAGCAGAAGGCAAATTCCTCAATTACTATCCGACCGGAGAAATTAGCGAAGAGAAGTACTTCCATCGAGATATACATGTGGGAACATGGAAAGGCTGGTATTCGAACGGTAAAACCAAGTACCTGGAGTTCTACGATTCGCTGTCAAGGGATCCTTTCAATCCTTCGTTTCTGAAGTGGTGGAACGAGAATGGAGTTCTCGTGAAAGAACGGATCATCGACCGAGACGGAAAAGGATATGAAAAGATCTGCTATGATGACGGAAAACCCATGATGCATGAGGATATCATCCATTTTCAACGCTATGACGGTGAACGCTGGGACTGGACCCAACAAGGGCTTCTGATCCGTTATCAGGATAAATCGCCAAAAGCAGACACCGTGTTGATCATCAATTTTGAAAATGGTTCGCGATACAAACTGACTGTGAACAAAATGGAGGATCCAAATTCCGTTTATGAAGAAAAAGAATGGTATCCGGGTGGCATTCTGAAGATCCATGTGATCGCCCAACGCAATGCTAAGGAGCCTAAAAGTGAACGAAGGGAATATTATCCGAACGGGAAACTAAGTTCTTTGATGATCTATGATGGAAAGACGATACAGGAGACGTCTTACTACCGGAATGATCAGAAGAAACGGGAGATCCATTACCTTAATAACTTAATAGAAGGCAACTATCTTTTTTATGATAGCCTGGGGCAATTACGGGAAGAATCCTCTTACACAAATGGACTTCGCAACGGGACCTGTACCACATTTGATTCTTTGGGTAAAGTCATCCATCGGATGAATTATCTAAACGGCTGTCCGGATCATGCTCAGAAAAAAACGGTCAACCTGCCAAAAAGAAACATTAAGGAACTTGATGATCAACTTTCCGATATGATCATCCGAACTGCCATACAACTGCATATAATGAACTTGAACGCATATGGCAAAACGGAAATGATCCCGAAGGAACGGATCGATTCCACCGCTCAGCAATTGTTGTACTTGTACGATGAATGGAACTCTCATTTACCAAAGGATCCGTTTCCTTTTCAAAATGAAAATATCGTTGCTCCAAAATTCACCTTTGTACTTCCTGCAGCTGAATACGGTTCCTTGAGTACGGGCGATCTAAGTCATCCCAATACACAGATTTTATTGCATGTATTCGATTCACTCGGCTGGGTATTTCCTACTGACTGGAAATTAACCGGGACTGATCAAATAGCCACCTTCAGCAACGGAAACATTTACAATCATTATTTTTTAAACCGCATTTTCCAATACTGGTACCAACGGGGTCAAGTTGATTTTGGACCAATAGGTCAAACTGTGATCGATTACGGTTTACGATGGAGAACCGAAGCAGAACGGTCGGTTCAATTTGGCACTCCGTCGGGTTCTCCGTGTGTACAAAGTTTCAATGTTCCCGGGTATTCGTCCAATGGAGTCGCTTCCTTCCTGGTGTATGACGACGGCACGGTGGAGTTTCGTAATTGTCACATGAAGTGGGAAGACATGAAATACATTCCTGTTATTGGGCATCCAAACATGTACAAGGATTGACCATGACAATTATCAATTGTAAATTGTAAATTTATTGATGGATCTTTTGCAATCCCATATTGATCGAAATAGCACTAAGAGTGTATCAAGCAACATGAAAAGTCTCACGCTGTTTTTTATATTGGTTACTTCCCTTGCTTTCTCGCAGAATTGCACCTTCAATTACTACAACAAAAAAGGTGGACATTACCTATTCAGCACATATTATCAGTCAGACATGCGGACCAAAATGGAAGGGGTATGTGAACAATCTATGAACGGTCAATTGTACGAAAAACGTATTTTCAAAGATGGTCATCTCATCGAAGAAGAACTGAACTATGCCGACCTGAAGAAACGTATTCGCTACAAATTGGATGGGAATCCGAAAGATTCCATCATTTCTGAGTTAACCGAATATCAGGAAAATGGCCAAATCAAACAAAATTGGATATTTTATTATAATCGTTCGGGACGCCGCTGTCAAAAGACAATGGAGTTTTTTCCGAACGGGAAATTGCGGTCTGTAAAGCACTATGGCTGGGTAAAAGAAACAGAACTGGAGGAACACAGTAAAAAGAACTACCCGCCTCACACAATCGACGATGATGGTTATACATATTTAAGCGTTCCGGTCGGTATCGAAGAATTGTATCATGACAATGGAAAATTGTTATCGCGTGTATCACACACATTCATTGTGAACGATTATGGTGGTGACGTTTCAAGGTCAGGGCCTTTTGCACAATACTATGACAACGGAAAACTTCATATTAAGGGTCAATATGTCAACGGAAAAGCCAACGGAAAATTCCAGAATTATCATTATACCGGGGAGTTGAGTGAAGAAAAATATTTCAAGAATGATGTTTCAGTTGGTACCTGGAAAGGTTGGCATCCAAATGGAAAGCAATGGTACCTCGAGATCTATGATTCTACGGCCAGTAACCCTTTTCAATCCAGTACTTCAAAATTCTGGAACGACAAAGGTATCCTGATAAAAGAGTATTCGGTCGACAGGTACGGAACCGGAAAAGAGAAAGTCTGGTACGACGACGGTACACCGATGTTGGAAGAAGACCTGAGTTATTACCAGCGGTACAAGGGAATTAAAAAAGAATGGTATCCCAATGGCATCTTAAAACGCTGCTACAATAAATCGGCAAGCGCCGATACGTTGGTTATCGAACACTATGAGAACGGCACTCTCAAAATACTCTCTACAAACAGGAAGGATAATCAGTTCAACATCAGTTCATACAAAGAATGGTACCCGAATGGGGTATTAAAAAACGAGCGCACCCATGACAATGCGATCAGTAACGGAAAGATCACTGCGTTAAACTACTACCCTTCCGGAATTCTATCAGAGTATCGCGAATACGAAAGCAATCAACTCATTGAAGAGCTTTACTTTCCAAATGGCAAAAAACAACGTTCCGCCTTTTATCTTGATGGTAAACTGAGTGGTAACTTTCAATTGTTTGACAGCCTTGGAAATGTGTTGGAAGATATGACCTACCTATACGGTTTGAGACACGGTGTATGCAGGGTATACACGCCGAACGGCTCGATCCTTTTTTCTGTTGAGTACAACAATGGGTGCCCGGTACTTGAAACCAAAGAATCGATCCATCCACCGAAACGCAAACTCTCAGACCTCAAAGAAGACGAGCAACAAGCATTTTACAGCATAGCCAGAGAAATCCTCATCCGGGAATTGTTCTCCGAAACATCGGCAGATATGATCACCGAAGATCGATTGGACAGCATTGCTCAATCCATATTATGGCTGCATGATGAATGGGTAAAGCACGATCTTGCTATCGATTTTCCCTTAGAAACAGTGCCAAGTAAACACCCTGAATTCACCTTTACCCTTCCCGTTTTACAACATGGAAATTTATCCAGTGGCGATTTTAGTCATGAAAACACCAAACGCCTGATCCATGTGTTCGACTCACTGGGCTGGAATTTCCCAAGGGACTGGAAACTGCAAGGAAATTACTTTGTGGCGACGTATCAGAACAAGAATATCTACTCCATGAACTTTGTTTACCGAACATTCAGTTATTGGTATACTTATGGACAGATCAGTTATTCTCCGCATAGTCAACTGGAAATCGACTATGGCATGAAGGGACATCGTATGCAACCGCCATCTTTTATGTTGAACCCGGCAGTCAATGCTCCCTGTGTGCATGCTTATTCATTATCAGGTTACGTTTTTCAATCTACGGCACCCATTTTCCTCGTTTATGATGACGGCACAGTGGAGATCTACAACCGACAAAAGTCCTGGGAGGAGCTTAAGACTATGGAACAGGATCAGCACATAGACATTGGCTGGGACTAATGGTCAACGTGTATGGAAGATAATCAATCTGCCAGAAAAAAAATGCTCGTTACCTGATCGCATTCAACCAAACTCCCTACTTTTCAACTATTCGCCTGAAATTCGTATTTTCACCTGAATTCAAAAGATTTTTTACCATCATTTGCGCTAAAAAATGATCGATCAACAAGGAATAAAACGACCTTCCTCCTCCTTAAATGTCCTTTGTATTCTGACACTTATTGGAAGCGTTTTCATTCTACTGAAAGGACTCATCACCTATTTTATCTTGGTCGATTCAAATGATACAAGGAGCGAAAGTGGTATTCTGTTTATAAATCTGGTTTATTTTTTAGAATTCATGTCATGCATCGGTTCGATTGTTGGCGCAATCTTAATGTTGAGTCGCAAAAAAGCAGGCTTAGTTGTCTACCTAATCTCATCCATTTTGTACATCGCATTGACAACCGTATTCGCCATTTTTTGTTTCTTTTCAATCATTGGTATCCCTGTTGGAATCCTGCAATTTTTCTATCTGGCACCCGCAATCCTATTTTTGATTCTCTATCTTAACCAGGCAAATCACCTTTCTTGAAAAAGATTAGTGATTCGGTTTACTGAATTGGTGTTTTAATAGTGTGAATTCGATAATTTTGGTAAGAATAGCCTCTAACCGAATCCATCTGAAGAGTTAAGTATGTTTTTACTAACAACTTTCTGATCTGTCCTCCCAATTGAGAATTGAGAAATGCCGAAACTTTCTGAAAAAGTTTCCGTTAAAATTCCTCAGACATTTAATTTTTGATGCGGAAGATATTTAAAAGTAAGTGGTTCAGGATCCCTTACACCATTTTATTGTATGGCTTTGCCATTTACGGTTTTTTTCTTGTGGCAACCTATGTTGCAATGCGCCTTAACTGGACCAATGATGCGGGCATGGTCGATGCCAACAACCGCTATTTCCAGGATATGCACGATAAGTACAATCAGAACTTTAAGGTGGACAGCGTTTCGATGCAGAAACACCGTTTAGAGATGATGAACCGCGTGATCCTGCTCAATGAATTCTATCCGCAGAATGCCCAACAAGTGTTGATCGCCTACAACAAAACACAGAGTGAAAAACTGGCACTGCAGATGCTCGATGCGGTGGATCTTCGACTGATGAAAAATGGAAAATACCGACGCGCTGTGCAGAAGATGCGTTCGAACATGAACAAGAAAAACAACAAGACGACCGGTCTAAGTGTCTATGAGTGGATGAACATCTATGAATGGAAGCACTTCAAGGAAGCAGTTGCCAAAGACAAGAAATGGATCGACTCAGCAGCACGGGTAACGGGAGTCGAATCGCGGTTCATAGTTGCCTGTCTGGTTGGTGAACAGGTGCGCCTCTTCAATTCGAGACGTGAGAAGTTCAAGCACTTGGTAGCACCGCTGAAAACATTGGCCTTGGAAAACAACTTATCATATGGTGTAACCGGTATCAAGGAAAATACAGCCATTCGAATTGAACAATACTTGAAGGATTCAACAAGTGTCTTTTACCTCGGGAAAGAATTTGAGCACCTCCTGGATTACGATAGTACAACGAATTATACGAACAACATCAATGACACTATGAACGTGCGTTTACAGCGTCTGGTTCAGTTCAACAATCACTATTACTCCTACTTGTATGCTGCGGTCTTCATCAAACAGATCAAAATGCAGTGGGAACGTGCCGGCTACCCGATCGATGATCGACCGGAGATTTTGGCTTCATTGTTCAACCTGGGATATTCGAAATCGAAACCAAAGAAAAATCCAGGTGTTGGTGGATCTGTATTTAAAGTGCGGGAAACAGAATACACCTTTGGTGCACTGGCGTATGAGTTCTATTACTCGGGAGAATTACAGGATATTTTCCCGTACGAAACGAAGCACTTCGACTGGCAGCCCCTTCCTCCACCACCTGTGAAACGGGAAGAGCCTGTGCGTCAGCCTGCCGTGTTACCTGAACCGTTAGAACAATGATCCCTCTCAACTTATAGACACGCTACAATCCCGGACAACTTATGTACTAAATGGCAGGAACTTCTGAAAAACATACATTCCTTGCTCGGAACCATTCCTGAAGAAAAAGCTGACTCACAAGTTTTTGAGCATAAGATCTATATCTCCATTATCAATTGTATAGTTCCCTCCTCCTCTTCCGGGAAACCGCTGATCTGAAACCCGATCAAACGAACAGGATGTTCCAATGGCAAGAATTGCTGTTCGAGTTCTGCAGCAATTCTTTTCAATTGCGTTAACGATTCTATTATTCCCAACCCTGTTTTGGAGCGGTTGCGCACAGTAAAATCGGCATACTTCACCTTCATGGTTAGCGTGCGCCCTTTTTTATCAGCCCGTTCAATTCGCTTCCACAGCATCTCCTGGATGTGCTCCGATTCCAATAAAAATCCGTTCGTATCGAAGATATCCTGCGCAAAAGTGTTCTCTGCGGCTATGCTCTTGCGTTCACGGTAGGGTACAACAGGTCGTTCATCAATTCCCCGACAGATCTCGTAGAGGAAATTTCCGGCTTTTCCGAAATGCTGGGTCAACTGCTCACGCGAAAAGCCTTTCAAGTCCTTGCCCTTGTAGATCTGCAATTCGTGTAGTTTTTCCGCAGTGACCTTCCCTACTCCGAAAAAGCGTTCTACCGGCAAGTTATCGATGTAAGCCTGAGCTTCCTCCGGCGTGATAACAAAAAGTCCGTTCGGTTTGTCTTGATCCGATGCCAGCTTTGCCAGGAACTTACTGTACGAAACACCCGCCGAAGCGATCAATCCAAGTTCATTCCTGATATCGGTCTTGATGGATTGCGCAATAAAGGTAGCAGAGGGTAATTGCAACTTATTTTCCGTGACATCCAGAAATGCTTCGTCCAGAGAAAGCGGTTCGATGATGTCTGTATACCGTTGAAAGATCTTATGAATGGCAGTAGAGATCTCCTTGTAGCGCTGAAAACGTGGCTTCACAAAAATGAGATCGGGACACATACGCGCCGCCATCTTTCCGCTCATGGCTGATCGCACACCAAATTTTCTGGCTTCGTAGCTTGCTGCAGAGACAACACCGCGCTCTTCACTGCCGCCAACAGCAACGGGTTTCCCGATCAACGTTGGATCATCCAATTGTTCGACGGACGCATAAAAGGCATCCATATCAATGTGGATGATCTTGCGCATGATGACTTAAACAGGTTCTTTGTCCTTGTGAAAGATAGAATACAAGATACCAAGTACAAGCGCCCCTAAGATAACTACCAAAGAAACCATTGGTGGAATGTGGACCCAATGCATGATCAGCATTTTGATCCCAACGAACATTAGGACGAATACGAGCGAATATTTCATGTACTCGAACTTATCCAGCATATTCGCAAGGAAAAAATACAAATTTCTTAATCCGAGGATCGCAAAGATATTGGAGGTAAAGACGATGAACGAATCAGTAGTAATAGAGAAGATCGCGGGAATGGAATCAACCGCGAACAGGATATCGGAGAACTCAACCACTACAAGCGTTGCCATTAGACTAGTTGCAAACCATTTCCCATCCTTCTTGATGAAATACTTTCCGTTCTGTGCATCCCAATCGATCGGATAGATGCGGGACAGGAACTTCACTCCTGCACTGTCCCTGAAATCCTCGTCCTCTTCGCCTTGCTTGATCATTTTGTAAGCGGAGAACAACAGAATTACACCAAAGATGTAGATCGTCCATTCAAAACTATTCACGAATGCTGTTCCCAGCAAGATCATGATCAAGCGGAAGAAAACGGCACCAATGATTCCCCAAAAAAGAATATTGTGCTGGTATTTCAGTTCGACTTTGAAGAATCCGAAGATCATGGCCATAACGAAGATATTGTCCAAACTGAGAGACTCTTCGATCACATAACCTGTGAAATAATCGATCATCGCCTTCGCCGGTTCAGTACCAAGCGTATTGATACCCATGAAGTTTACATCATAGATCCAGTAAATGGCCCCACCGAACAACAGGGAAATTGTAACCCATACAGCGGTCCATGCCAGTGATTCTTTCATTGAGACCTCTTTGTTTGCCTTGTGAAAAACGCCCAGATCAAGCGCTAGCAAAGCGAAAACGATCGCAAGGAAGATCACATAAACCATCATTCTTGATTACAATTTTGGAATTTAGAACAAAGATAGCTGTTTGTTTCGATCAGGGACAGCCGATCAGGTGATATTGCTTAAATTTGTGAAAACACTCCCATGGATTTTCAGCTTGTATCCGATTTTGTGCCTACCGGGGATCAACCGGAAGCGATCCGACAATTATTGGCCGGGTTAAAAGCAGAGATAGAACATCAAACACTACTGGGAGTTACGGGAAGTGGAAAAACGTTCACTGTTGCCAACGTGATCAAAGAGATCAATCGACCGACCCTGATCCTTTCACACAACAAAACGCTGGCAGCTCAGCTGTACGGTGAATTCAAGCAGTTCTTCCCGGAGAATGCCGTGGAATATTTCGTTTCCTATTACGATTACTATCAGCCCGAAGCGTATTTGCCGGTAACGGATACTTACATCGAAAAGGACCTACAGATCAACGATGAGATCGAAAAATTGCGTTTATCAGCCACCTCTTCTCTCCTGTCCGGGCGAAAGGACGTGATCGTGGTTGCATCGGTTTCGTGTATCTACGGTATCGGAAATCCGAACGAATTCACGAACAGCATCATCAATTTGAAAGTTGGGCAGACCGTTTCTAGGAACAAGTTCCTGTTCAAACTGGTAGAAAACCTCTATTCAAGGGCCAACATCGAATTCAAACGGGGCATGTTCCGCGTAAAAGGAGATACGGTCGATATTTACCTGGCTTACGCCGATTATGCGCTGCGCATCGAATTCTGGGGAGATGAGATCGAAGCCATTTCTTCCATTGACCCGATCTCAAATACCAAACTGGACACCTACAAGGAGATCAACGTTTATCCCGCGAACATCTTCGTTTCGAGTCCGGAAAACACCAAACAAGCGGTAGATCAGATCGGTGAAGACTTGGTGGTTCAAGTGGCTAATTTTCGTCGCGAAGGGAAGATCGAAGAGGCAAAGCGACTGGACGAGCGCGTCAACTATGACCTTGAAATGATCCGAGAACTGGGCTACTGCTCCGGGATCGAGAATTATTCCCGCTATTTTGATCAGCGAAAACCGGGTGAACGTCCTTTCTGCCTGATCGATTATTTCCCGGACGATTTCCTGATGGTGATCGATGAAAGTCACGTCACCGTTCCTCAGATCCGCGCAATGTATGGTGGTGACCGAGCACGTAAGATCAACCTCGTGGATTACGGGTTCCGCTTACAGGCTGCCATTGACAATCGACCGCTGAAATTCGAAGAATTCGAGTCACTACTGCACCAAACGATCTATGTTTCTGCCACACCGGCAGATTACGAAGTTGAAAAATCCGAGGGAATACTTGTTGAACAGGTGATCCGTCCAACGGGATTGCTGGATCCGATCATCGATGTGCGTCCAAGTCTGAACCAGATCGATAACCTGATCGAGGAGATCCATGTGCGCATAGGTCTTGATGAACGAACACTGGTCACTACGTTAACGAAACGCATGGCGGAGGAGCTCCAGAAATACCTCGATAAACTCGGTATTTTATGCCGTTACATTCACAGCGATATCGATACCATTGAACGTGTGGAGATCTTGCGCCAGTTGCGTTTGGGTGACTTTCACGTGCTCATCGGAGTAAACCTACTGCGTGAAGGCCTTGATCTTCCGGAAGTATCATTGGTAGCAATCCTCGATGCCGACAAGGAAGGATTCCTCCGTAATGAGCGATCGCTGGTACAGACCGTAGGCCGCGCGGCACGAAACGTGAACGGTACAGTAATTATGTACGCCGATAAAATGACCGATTCCATGCGCAAGACGATCGATGAAACCGCACGAAGACGAGCGCTGCAGATCAAATACAACGAAGAGCACGGCATGGTTCCAACGGCGTTGAACAAGTCAAAGGAAAAGATCCTGGAATCAACAAAGGTGGCAGATAGCGATATTGCAAGTCGCCATTTGAAATACGAATACACCGAAGAATTGCCATTAGCAGCTGATCCTGTAGTTGCCTATATGACGCCCGAACAACTTGACAAAGCGATCGTATACACTCGAAAGCAAATGGAGAAAGCAGCAAAGGAACTCGATTTCATTGAAGCAGCGCGTTTACGTGATGAATTGTATGCCTTAGAGGAACGAAAAAAAAGCAAGAAATAGTCACAAGGATCAGTCTGCCTTCATTTTCTTGTTCGTTTTTGAAGCATATCCGTTACAAATATCTGCCCGTAAGAAAGGAATGGAAATTGTGTAAAAGACGAACTAACTGGACTCGAAAGTGTTTATTTTTGCGGTCAGCAAATAAAAGCATATGAACATCAGAACGATCCTCGGACAATTACAACTGCTTGCGATCCTGGAAGGGATCTCCTACATTTCATTCGGATTGACAATGCCTCTAAAATACATGATGGACATAAAAGGACCGAACTATGTTGTCGGGATGGCACACGGTGTTCTGTTCATAGCATATTGCATGTGGGTAGTCCTGTTGCACAATGATAAGAAACTGCCTGTAAAAACGACTGGACTTCTGTTAATAGCATCTCTTATCCCCTTCATGACCTTTTGGGCAGAAAAAAAGATCCTGAAAGGATTGAACTGATCTTCCATAACTTACTTCTCATCGAACAGTAAGCAGGCAAACAGCTAATTAGCTAAAAAATGGCTATCTTCGTAGCCGACTATGGATACAAGAAAACACGTTGAAGTTTGTTTCACCCCGGGTGAATACGCCTATTACAAAGATGGCTACGAGATCGTCGTTGTGATCGATGTTTTGAGAGCAACATCTGCAATTTGTGCTGCGTTTGACAATGGGATCGAAGCGATCATTCCGGTACCTACGGTAGAGGAAGCATGGGAATACAAACAACAGGGATTCCTTGCCGGAGCTGAACGAAAAGGTCAGATCGTCGAAGGGTTCGACTTCGGGAACTCCCCTTTTTCCTACATGAAAGAAGATTTCAAAGGCCAGGAAGTTGTACTCACTACCACAAACGGAACCAAGTCACTCGATGTAGCAAAGGATGCAGAAGTAGTCGTTGTCGGATCATTCCTGAACATGACGGCACTTTCAAAGTGGTTGGCAGAACAGGATAAGAACGTACTTTGCTTGTGTTCCGGATGGCAGGATAAATTCAACCTGGAAGATACGATCTGTGCCGGAGCCATTTCCGATTACCTGCTTTCAACCGGAAGATTTACGTCGGATGAAGATTCATCGATCGCAGCAAAATATTTGTATCTTTCGGCCAAGGATAATTACTTTGGTTACCTCAAATCAAGTTCACACAGAAGGCGTCTGAAGAACCTTAATCTGAACGAAGATATCAAGTATTGTCTCACACCGGATCAAACTGATGTCATTCCGATCCTCAGAAATGGGAAACTGGTCAAATTATAAATACGCGCTTGTACTTTTTCTCCCTCTGCTTCTTGCCGTAGGGACTAAAACGACCGTTACCCAGAAAAAATGGGGTTTTTATGGTCACAAACGCATCAATCGGATAGCCGTTTTTACGCTTCCACCTGAAATGTTTGGCTTCTACAAGGAACACATTGAATACCTGACCGAGCACGCTGTTGATCCTGACAAACGACGCTATGCCGTTGAAGGAGAGGCCCAGTGTCACTACATCGATCTGGACCATTATTACAAACCGGGAGAAGACCCATTCGAGATCGTACCAAGAAGATGGTATGATGCCGTTGCGAAATTCACGGAAGACACCTTACAGAACTACGGGATCGTTCCATGGCACATTCATGTCATGAAGATGAAATTACAGAAGGCTTTTGAAACGAAAAACGTCGATCTGATACTGAAGTATTCTGCTGACATTGGTCATTACATCGGTGACGCGCACGTTCCACTTCATACTACCGAAAATTACAACGGTCAGCTAACGGGACAGAAAGGAATCCACGGATTATGGGAAAGTCGACTGGTTGAGATCAATGCAGAAAGCTATGATTACTTTGTCGGTAAAGGTCAGTATGTAAAAAATGTACTGGATCTCGCCTGGGACGCGGTCAAAGGTTCACACAAATCACTGGATTCAGTGCTGAATATCGAAAAGGAATTGACGGCAGAATTCCTCTCAGATAAAAAATACAGCTTCGAACAACGTGGTAACACAACGATCCCTGTCTATTCCTATGAGTTCTCTCAGGAATACCATAAGCGTATGAACGGCATGGTTGAACGTCGTATGCGTGCTGCAATCATCGCTGTTGGTTCCATCTGGTATACTGCGTGGGTGGATGCCGGACAACCTAACCTCTCCGAGCTTCAGAATGTACCTCCGAGTGCAGACCTTTTAGAGGAAATGAAGGAACTGGATGACCATTTCCACAATGATAAGCACAAAGGACGTATTTGTGAATAATAAACTACACTGAAAAATGAAACGATCGATCTTATTAATTGTGTTCGCAGCACTCTCCTTTGGATCATTTGCACAATTGACCGACTACAAATTCCATCTCTACGGGCGTGCCGGAGTTGGATCGGTTCAATCAGTCATGTACAACAGCTATTCTCTCAATGCGGAGTTCCTATTCAAGAATAAGTTCGGGATCAATTACAACTTCGATTACGTGACGCGTCAGGATGACCTTCGAAATATTCACCTGACCATGGGTATACTTGGTGCGCCTGTGCTTTTTGGTATTGGGCTTGTCAACTCTTTGGATAGCGATACAACTGATTCAGGAGGCTTTGGCATAGTAGCAGGGATCGCTCTTCTTGCACTTCCAGACGGGATAAGTTATCACATCACACCGAAATATGGATGGGATATTTCACCCTATGCAAATATGTTGGGTTTAGACTTCATAAAAAACAGGAAAACAGGCGAAACTTATCTGAAATATGCTTGTTCGTTTGGTTTGAAATCAAGTTATCTTTTTAAAGAACGATTTACACTATCAGGATTCATCGAAACCAGACAGGCAGCCGGATTTGGCTGGAGCATCGGAGGTGGAATTGGAGTAGGAGCAGTATTCGGTAAAAGAGAACCTTTAGGAACGGGCAACCCTGAATAATTTAAAACTACCTGCCTGCCGGAAATACTATTGAAATAGGCTATTTGTCCGGAATACAAAAAGAACCTAACGAACAAAGACAACCTTTCCACTTACAGGTTCACTGTTCAAATCCTCTGACTGCAGACGGAAAAGATATTCTCCCGGCTCAAACATCGAACTTTCCAAAACAAAATTATCTGAATTCGTTTTAAGACGTAAATATTCGTTGCCAATAAGATCGTAAACAAAGAGGTTTACCTCGAGTCCGGAATCATTCTTGAATCTCAACGTTGCACTTTCTCTGACCGGATTGGGTGAGATGAAATAATCCTTTTCAGAAAAATCGAAATACCAGATTGAGATCACGTGTGAAAAACCGTTACCTCCCAGATTCAGTCTGTAAAAGTTCAGTGAATTCGGGACTGGCGACTCATCAAAATACTCATAATCAACTGGAAATGATAGATTTCCACAAATACCCTCAACGTTGCCAAGCAATAAAAAGTTAACTGTATCAGTTGACCGATACACCTCTATGCCGTCACAAGTGTTTCCTGCCTTGATCCTCCATGCGAGCAACACCTTCTCTCCAACAACATTCGCATTAAACTTAGAAAGTAGTGTGTCACTCTGAGCATTAACATCATGGAACAGATTTAGAAAAAGGAGTATAAGGAGTGCTTGCTTCATATTTTCATAAAATTAACCATTTGTACTTCTAAAAAGTGCTTTACACACAAATTAAACGGAAGAAACTACTTTAAATTTTAAATTTAACGATCAAATGAATGGTATGATAGAAGTCCGTGACCTACGCAAAGAATTCATCCTTAGTAGGCAGCAAAAAAAAGAACTCAACACAAAAGCCGATAAGGCTGTCGCCGTTGAAAACGTTAGTTTCACCTGTCAACCGGGACGCGTATTTTCGCTTCTCGGACCAAATGGCGCAGGAAAAACGACTACGATGCGTATGCTTTCAACAATCTTCAAGCCAACCAGCGGAACAATTCGTATCGCAGGTCTCGATGCGGTATCGAATCCACAAGAGGCAAGAAGGAAGATCGGTTTCTTAACTGGATCAACAGGCTTGTACGCACGTCTGACCCCCAACGAACTCATTCAATATTTTGCAGATCTGTATGGTGTTCGTCCACAGGATTTCGAAACAAGAAAGGAAAACTTGTACAACCTTCTTGGCATGCATGATTTTCAGAATAAACGAATCGGCAAACTGAGTACAGGTATGAAACAAAAAGTATCTATCTGTCGCACGATGATCCATGATCCGGAAGTAGTCGTTTTTGATGAACCGACAAGCGGATTGGATGTCATCACTGCCGAAAACATCATTCAACTGATCAGTGATTGTCGTTCCCAGGGTAAAACCGTGATCTTCTCCAGTCATATCATGAGTGAGGTGGATCTGTTATGCGATGATATGGCTATCATTCACAAAGGAAAGTTGCTGTATTCCGGTACGATGGATGAATTCCGCGCTAACATGCAAGCCGATAATCTGACAGCTGAATTCATTCGTATTGTTCAATCTTCTCAAAACAGCTGACCATGATCTTTACTATTTTCAAAAAAGAACTGAAGGATACGCTGAGAGACCGACGTACCTTGATGACCATGCTGGTGATCCCGGTACTGGTGTTCCCCGTGATCATGAACATCTTTGTATCTGTTTCGTCCAGTTTTCAAGAAGAGGCTGCAACCAAGAAGATCAAGATCGGTATGGTTGGTAAGAAAGATAATTTCCTTGAAAAAGAACTGAAGGACATACCTGAAATGATGGGACCGAAGGAGATCATTTATTACAAAGATACAGCTACGATGATCGCTGATCTGAAGAAGGACACCATTCAGCTGGGTTCGTTCATTTCAGCTGATTTCAAGAAGATGATGGACTCACTGAAGCCCGCTCCGGTGGTTTTCTATTACAACGCCACCGACATGGGGATGATGGAGCGTGCAGAATCCTATATGAAGATCATTGTAACAAAGGCACAACAGAAGCGATACGACGAACTGAGGATCGATCCGTTCACGATCAAACCGCTCGAGACCAGTTACCGTAATATTGCATCAGACAAAGAAATGATCGGGAAACTCGCCGGTGGAATGCTTCCTTATCTTTTCATCATCTTTGCGTTTCTGGGATGTATGTATCCTGCGATAGACCTGTTTACAGGTGAAAAAGAACGCGGAACGATCGAGACTTTGCTAACGACACCTGTTGCCCGCTGGCAGATCCTGTTCGGTAAAATGGGCGTAGTCGTACTTTCAGGTCTTACCGCCGCATCCTGTGCTTTACTGGGGCTTTTCCTTTCCATCGAAATACTCGATGTGGTGGAGAATGAAGCGTTGCTGAAGATCATTCACAGCATACTTAGTCCGGGATTTGTGCTCATGTTGTATGCATTGCTCATCCCGATGACGATCTTCTTTGCAGGAGTGATGATCCCGATCGCAGTGTACGCAAAAACCTTCAAGGAGGCACAGAGCATCATTACACCGCTGAACATGGTCATGATCCTTCCTGCGATGGTTGGATTTTTCCCGGGCATCGAGTTGAACGTAATGACTGCGTGCATTCCGGTGGTAAATGTTGTACTTGCAACGAAAGAACTGATAGCAGGAACACTGGAATTCGGACTGATCGCACTGAGCTTTGCCGTCATGGTTTCTCTGGCACTGATAGCCGTTTTTGTGTCTTACAAACGTTTTGACAAAGAAACAAACGTTGTACTCTAATTAGAAACGTATGAAGCAACTTCTTTTCATTCTTTGTTTGTCGTTCAGTGGAATGCTGTTCGCACAAGATCTGAGAACAACTTTTTCGAATGATTTCTCCCGCTGGGAGTTCGACGGGAAGACTTTCCGCACGGTATTCAATAATGATTGGGACAACTGGGAATTCGGAAGTCTAAGGATCAGAACAACTTTTTCTGAGGATTGGGACAATTGGGAGGTTGGAAGCAACGTGAAGATGCGAACCACGTTCTCGAACGATTTCGATAGTTGGGAAATTCGTGGAAACGGCAAAACGGTCTATGTAAAAACGACCTTTTCAGATGATTACGAACGTTGGACCATCTCCGGTGATGCATCCGGTACAATGCGAACCGTTTTCTCTGACGATTTCAGTAAGTGGAATATCTCGATGGATACCAAAGGACTGCCTGATGATGTCAGAGCTGCGATCGTTTTTATCGCCGTTTTCAGCAGTTTTCATTTCAAGTAGTATGAATATGAAGCTTCGTCCTTTCACCATGGATGACCTTGACGCTATGGTCCATCATGCGAACAATCCAAAGATTGCGGCAATGTTAACCGATGCTTTCCCCTCTCCTTACACAAGGGATAGCGGACTGCTTTTTTTGGAAAGGGTAATGGCTCAGGAACCTGCTGAAGTGCTCGCGATCGAAGTAGACGGTGAAGTGGTTGGAAACATCGGGATCCACCCACAGCACGATGTGAACAGACTCAATGCGGAACTCGGTTATTTCGTAGGAGAAGAACATTGGGGCAAAGGGATCGGCACGGAAGCCATTCGACTGATGGTGAAGTATGCATTCGACAAGTTTAAAATCGAACGGATCTTTGCCCGTCCTTTCGGCAGTAATCTTGCATCTCAGCGCGTATTGGAAAAGGCTGGGTTTATTTTCGAGGCAAGAATACCGGGGATTCTAATCAAGACTGGCCGAACTGAAGATGAATTATTTTTCGGAATTCGAAGAAAGCAGTTATAAATAACTGATTTTCATCATATTTTAATTCATCATACTCGTATAATTTAGTGGGGACTATTAAATAGCCTGCGGGTTCACAATTCCGATAAGACGAATTAGCAATGAATGTTGAATAACTTTTATTCAAAAAGATATCCGAAGGAAGTCATTGGATCGACCAATGAGATCATTGTGTTCGAAATCCTTCCTTTGGTGGTTGAATAATTGGTTTTATTCAAAACAAAGAGGGGAAGCTTTGCTTCCCCTTTCTCCATATATGTTCCGAATAATCAATTATTAAGGCGCTACCAGCTTCCACCTGATCCACCACCGCCAAAACTTCCGCCGCCAAATCCGCCAAATCCGCCGCCGCCCCAACTACTGCCTCCGCTGCTTCGGTAACCGCCGCCCCAGCCGCCACCCATAAAGACTCCACCACCACCCATGGTGAATCCGCCGCCACCTTTTCCGTTTCGAACGATCACGACGATCACAATTACAATGATGATCATCACAATGATTACTGTTGCAACGCCATTGCGCTTCTTGTTCTTGCTGGAATACTGATCCGAATTATATTCTCCTTTTGATAATGATTCAAGCACATCAAGCGCTGCAATGATCCCGTTGTAATAATCACCGTTCTTGAAGTTCGGTAGCAACTCATTGTCTACGATCTCTGCGCAAGTGTATGCTGGAATAGCTCCTTCTAAACCTCTTCCTGTTGCAATAAAAACTTCTCGATCTCCTTTCCCACCTGTCGGCTTAATTAGCAAAACGATACCGTTATCTTCCTTTTCTTGTCCAACCCTCCATTTCTCACCCAATCGAGCAGCAAAATCCCACGGCTCGTAAAGAGCAAGATCATCCACCACCACCACCACTATCTGGTTAGATGTAGACTCCGCGAATTGCACCAAACGGTCTTCCAGTGCTTTTGCCTGACTCGCATCCAGAAAATCCGGCATTTCGTTGGATAAGTTGTTGTACAGCCTCTCAGGTGAAGGTTTTTCGGGAATATCGCTCTGAGCCAACAACGCAGAACTCAACAGCGCTAACGTTAGTAACGATGTAAGCTTCATAATAGATGTTCTAATCCTATTCCTCATCACTTCCAAATGTTACGTCATTACTCAATTCATTCGCATCGTTCTCAATGTATGGGAAGAACTGCTT
>Ga0315907_10000837_pt1 | contig 42276 bp, 62 predicted proteins | sample LakEriMetagenome_3_FD_203525 | JGI IMG/M metagenome (GOLD analysis project Ga0315907, IMG submission 203525) | Freshwater fungal communities from buoy surface, Lake Erie, Ohio, United States - Buoy 12 MA123 | ecosystem: Environmental > Aquatic > Freshwater > Lake > Lake biofilm | place: USA...
CAACAGACTGTCGGCGGGCCGCTGCAGGTCCGGTCTGTCACAATGGAAGTCACAAGCTGATGGGACAGTCGACCCCGCTTCTCTCCGCGATCATGCAGGTTGGCCAGGGCCGCGCTCAGGCCAAGCAGCTCGGCATGGAAAGCCTGATGCTGAAGCGTCAGGCGGGCGACGTTGACTTGCAGTCGGTGCAGGCCTCGGCCCGTCGCCGTGAGGAACTGCGTGCCGGTATCGCCGCATGGACCGCCAATCGCTCGGCCAAGGGCCTGTCGCTGGACAGCCCGTCGGGCATGGCGATCGAGCGGGAGCTGCGTCGTCAGTCCGTGGTCGACGAGGGCGCCGAGAACCTGGGTTTCCGCAATCAGGCCTATGCGCTACGCACTTCCGCGACGATGCGCCGACGCGCGGCGTCCAACGCCAACCTGTCGGGCTGGCTTCAGGCCGGCGGGACGCTGATCGACGGCGCGGCGAATGCTGCGTCTGCCGGTGCAGGCGGCGGAGGCCGATAGATGGCAACCGGACAAAGCGCACAGCAGGGCAGGGGCATGGTCCTGTCCAACATCACACCGGGCGCGGACTTCCGCACGGGCGAGGGTGAACTGTTCCAGCAAGGCGAACGCCTGCTCGACAAATATGCCGAAGCGAACAAGACGAACCTGATCCGCCGGGCGCAACAGCGCGGCGCGATCGAGGGCGCGGCCGTGGCGGACGGATCACCCATGCCTGAGCGCGGGTTCCTGTTCACAGGCGACGTGGCTGAGGCGCGCACCACGGCTCTGCAGACGGCCTATACCGCGCGCGTGCGCACGGACTTCGACACGCGCGAGGCGCAGGTTCGCCAGCAGTTTCGGTATGACCCGGAGGGCTATGAGGCCGAGATGGGCCGCGTGCGGTCGGGCTTCATTCAGGGCGCTCCGCCCGAGTTCGCCGTCGACGTCGAGACATACGCCGGCGAGCGTGTGCAGCGCGGGCTGGAGGCCGTGTCGAGTGCGCGCATGGTGCGTGACGACCAGGAGGTCGTGCAGTCCATAACTGTGCGCCGGGCGCAACTGGGTGAAAATCTGGTCGCGCTCGCGGCTCGTCCGGGCGGCATGGATTCGGTGGAGTTCATGGAGGCGCAGGCGGACTACATTGCCCTGCAGGACCAGAGCGAGGCGAACCCGGCGATCCTCTATTCGACCGAGCAGCGCATCGCGGACGACAACAAGCTCGGCGACGGCATAATGCTGGCGACGGTCAACCGCAGCGCTGTCGAGACGTATAACGACTCGGGCCGTGGTCTGGCTGGCAAGGCCGCGGCATTGCGGTTTCTTGAGAGCGAGGTTCTGAACGGCGAGGAGTTCGCCGACGTAGATCCCGGCCGCCGGGCGAAACTATACCGCGATGCTGTCACCGAGCTTAACGCCTTCACGGTCGCTGACACGGCAGAGCGCAGGGCTGTTGAGGAGCAAGAGCGCCAGCGTCAGGCAGACATCCGCGAGGAGCGCGACAGCCTTGTGCTGGCTGCGTCCCTGGGAGAGCTGACCGAGACCGAGGTTCTGACGAACACCAATCTGGACGATGCCGCAAAGAACCGTGTGCTGGGCGCAATCCGGGCGCGCGAGACGCGCGAAAGGACCGAGAGCCGAGCAGCCGCTGCGGCCGAGGCGCTGGCCAACTCTGCGCACTACAACACGCTGCGGGACGACGCTCAGGCCGGCACGCTGAGTGCCGCCGAGGTGGCTGAGGGCGTAAACGCGGGCCTGATTTCCGATGGTCAGGCGCAGACGCTGCGAACCATGAATGACCGCACGCTCAAGCCGAAGGTCGACGACGTGATGGCGCCCGTTCGCGATGCAGGCGAGCGTCGTCGGCGGCTGGTCCGTGACTTCAACGAGCGCATGGCCGCTGCTGAGGCGGGGGCCGCTGCGTGGGTCCGCGAGAACCCGAATGCCACGCTGGAACAGCGCCTGCAGGCAGGCCGCTGGTATGCCGAGCGCCACTTCGGCGCGGGGGCGAACAGCCCGGCGGCGGGCGGTGGAGAGACGCCGGCTGGCGATCAGGCGCGCGTCGCCCGCATCCGCGCCGTGAACGAGCAGATCAGGGCCCGCGCCGCAGCGGGCCGACCGTATTCGGCGGCTGAGGCCAACCGGATGCGCGCAGAAGCACAGGGACGATAATGGCCATCGACACAGTCAGAGACGTTCTTGGCGCGGTTCCGGGCGCGACCCCGACGAGCACCTATCGCGATCCCGCCACGAACCGCCGTGTTGGTGGAGCGGCGAACAGTTTTCACACCCGCGGCACGCCGGACAACCCGCGCGCCGTCGATCTCGTGCCTGCGCCGGGCGAGAGTATGGATCAGCTTGAGGCGCGCCTGCGGTCCAGCGGCCTGAACATGACTGAGCTTCTGAACGAGGGCGACCACATTCACGTCGCCGTTGACGGGCAGCCGCGCGAGCAGGGCGCTCCGGGGCAACAGCCGGGCTATCGCGTCGAGTCGTCCGAAGACCTTGCGCCCGGCGAGGCGCAGCGCCTGCTGGCCAGCGGCGAGTATCAGATCGACCCGAACGATCCGTCCAAGATTTTCCGCGTGGTCGGCTATGACAATGCCCCCGCGCCGCCCACGCCTCTCGACAGCGCCTATGCCGAGCGTCAGGCCGCGCGCGAGTCGCTGGCGCTGGATCAGGAGGAGGCCCAGATCATTCAGGCCGCGATGGTCCCGCAGGCCGTGCTGGATGGTGCGGGCGCGGTGGTCGGCGACGTGGCGAAGGGTGTGCTCCTTGAGGGCGTGCCATCTGTCGTCTCCGGCGTGAAAAGGGGACTCAATGAGTCGCTGAACCTGATCGACGAGATTGGCGACGGCTTGGCGAACGCGCTCGGAGGGCCGACGGTCATCACCGATGCAAGAACCGGCGTGGCTCCGGGGTTTTACTGGCTGCGACCGGGAGAGTGGGATCAATTGGAGGGGCGCTGGGAGGCGGCCACCGGCAAGAAGAACGATTTTATCGGCACCGCTCGCTTGCCAACCTCCGAAGGAGAGCGCCCTGAATCCACCACTGGCCGATTTGTGGAGGGGGCGAGCCAGTTTCTCACGGGCTTTGTGGGTGGCGGCCGCGCCCTGCGCGGGTGGAAGGTTGCGAGCAACTCTGGCCGTGTCGGCAAGGCGCTCGCGCAGGGTGCCCTGGCTGACTTCTCCGCGTTCGACGGCAACGAAGCCCGCCTCAGCAATCTTCTGGCCGAACACGCGCCAGAGGCTGTCGCCCCCGTCTTTGATTACCTAGCCGCAAACGAGGACGACCCGGAACTTCTCGGGCGCGCCAAAAACATGGTCGAGGGAGCCGGCCTTGGCGTTGCGGTGGACAGCCTGTTTGCCGGAATCAGGGCCTTGCAAGCGGCGCGCGGCGCGAGGATTGAGGCACGGCAAGCCGCCCGCGCCGAAGGCCTGCAGGTCGACCCGACGCTGGCGATGGACGAGGCCGCCGCGCGCGGTGTCGAGGTCCAGGTTGCCGTGCGTGAGGCGCTGGGCAATCCCGAGGGGCCGCGGTTCAGGGTGGCGGCTGAAGCCGACGCCCCCGTCATTACGCCGTTCCAAGCCAAAGTCGACGCCGCTGATGCGCCGATCACCGCCGACGCCGTCCGCGCCAGCACCGACAACGTGTTCGACATCAACCTCGCGCGCATCAACACGCCCGAGGACGTGCAGGCGGTCATTGTCGGCATGGCTGACAAGATGCGCGACAACGTCGACCTGGCTCGCCGGGGCCGCATCTCGCAGGAAGCCACCCGCGAGGCTGCGAACGGCGTCGACTGGGTCGACAGCATGGGCTCGCGCCGCACCGGGCAGGCCATGAACGCGGAGGAAATCGTCGCCTACCGGCTGGCGCTGAACTCGTCGGCGACGAAACTGGATGAGCTGTCGAGCGCGCTGCTGGACACCACGACCAAGCGCAGCGCGAACGAGGATCTGGCCCTGCAGTTTGCGCTCCGCCGGGCAGCCGCCACGCACTCCGCTATTCAGAACGAGTTTTTCGGCGCTCGCGCTGAGGCCGGTCGTGCGCTCAACGCCTTCAAGATTCCGGCCGATGCGCCGGCGACCTACCTGCGCCAGATCGACAGCCTGCTCGCGGATGCCGGTGGGCAGGGAACCGCAAAGGATCTTGCACGGTATATCCGCGAGGCCAAAGCCAAGGGCGACGTCGCGCTCAATCAAATGGTCCGGGGCGGCGCTATGGCGCGCAGCCGCGACATCATCAAACTGGTGTACACCAACAGCCTGCTGTCAGGTTTGGGGACGCCGATCGTCAACGCGGTCGGCACGCCTATCGCCATGCTCTACCATGTCGCGGCCCGCGCCGTGTCCCCGCGTCTTGCGGGAGCGTTCGGCGGCACGGCTGAGACGCAGATCGGCGAGGCGTCGGCTCTTGTGGCGGGCTACATTCAGGCCACGCGCGACGTCTTCAAGCTCAATCCCGTTGAGGCCGCGCAGCGTATCGGCGCGGACAACGCGCTCGAACTGCGCAGCAAGGGCTTGTTCCGCGGCATGGCGCCGGGGATCGACGACGCTGGTGACGCGATGGGGCTCTCGCTCCGGTCCGAGCGTGAGGAGGCCGGCGCTATGGCTGGGGCCGCCCGTCCGCTCGGCGCGGCCGCATGGCGCGTTGCCGAGGACACCCCGCTGGGCCGCTTCCTCGACATCATGCAGATGATCGTGGAGGCGCCGTCCAACATCACCGGCGTGACCGACGACTTCTGGAAAGTGGTCAGCGCACGCGGCGAGCTGCACGCCCAGGCGCTGCGCATGTCGGCGCGCGAGGGGCTGCAAGGCGAGGCCGCGCGTGCGCGCATGGCTGACCTGATCGAGAACCCCACCGACGACATGATGGTGGGCGCCGAGAAGGCGATGCACGAACTGACCTTTACCCGGTCGGACGGGGAGGCCGAGAAACTGCTGCAGAAACTGCGCCGGATGGCAGACGACAACATCATCGGACCGGTGCCGCTTGCGACCTTCATTCTGCCGTTCCTGCGCACGCCCATGAACCTGATGTCGCTGGCGGCGCGCTCGTCGCCCCTGGCACCGTTCTCTGCCCGCTTCCGTGCCTCCATGCGGGCGGGCGGCGCTGAGGCTGAGACCGCCAAGGCTCAAGCCGCGATCGGCACGGCGCTGTGGTCGGTGTGGATGGGCATGGCTATGGACGGGCAGATTACCGGCTCGGGCCCGTCCAATACCGAGCAGCGCGCGGCTATGATGCGCGAGGACGAGTACGGCAATCCGATGTGGCAGCCGTACAGCGTCAAGCAGGGCGGCCGCTGGTACTCGTATGAGCGCATGGACCCGGTCGGCTCCAACCTGTCCCTGATCGGCGACTTCGCCGAGCTTCTGAACAACGACGATTGGGACGGGGCCAACATGCAGGAGGGCACCGAGATCGCGGCGAACGCCGTGCTGGCTCTGGGTCAGGCGTATTTCGACAAGTCCATGCTGCAGGGTGCCATCGAGTTCACGTCGGCCATGACCTCCAACGACGTCAGCAAGGGTGAACGCTTCCTGATGGGGCGCGCCTCGGCGCTTGTCCCCGCAAGCGGCGCTTCGCGGATGCTCCGTCGCGGTCAAGACCCCTACATGCGCGAGACGCACAACGCCCTAGACGCCCTGCGCAACACAGTGCCGCTGCTGTCCGACGACTTGCCCCTGCAGCGCGACCTGTGGGGCAGGCCCCGCACCTACCAGACCGGCCTGGGCACGGTTTACGACGCGATCATGCCTGTGCAAACGCGGGCAGAGGGCGGCTCGGCGATTGACCTTGAGATCCTGAACAACGGCGTCGGGGTCGCCATGCCTGCACGGTCGCTCAGTTATGCCGGCGAGACGGTGTCGCTCAAGAACCGCCCGGACATCTACAGCGAGTTCCTGCGCCTGTCGGGCGAACCTGCGTTTGAGCACCTGAACGCTGTTGCTGAGGGGCGGCACCCGGACAGTGAGTTCTACTATTCACTGGACGACGGGCCGTCGGGCGGCAAGGCCCAATACATCAAGGACGTCATGAGCGCCTATCGCGACGAAGCGCGGGCCGCCGTGAGCGAGATGTTCGCCAGCGACCTGCAGGTTATGGCGGCCGACAAGGTGCGGCGGCGCGAGGAGGCGCGCTCGGCGGAGTAACCGTCGTGCGTTGAGCCTCACACCACCACCCGCAATCTGGCCCTATGGCCAGACTGACGATCCCCGACGAACAGACGTTCGCGACGTTCACTGTCGTCACGTCGACCACCGTATTCCCGATCACGTTCAGCCTGTTCGCCAAGGCGGATCTGACCGTGCTCGTCGACGACGTCGCGCTGAACCAGTCGGCCTTCACCTTCACGGGCACGCTGCTTGAGGGTGGCGGCTACGACGGCGGCACGGTCACGCTGAACACGGCTGTCGACGATGTCACCGTGCGGATCGAGCGCAACGTCGCCCCGGCCCGCACGAGCAATTTCGCGCCGGCGAGCAGCGTGCCCGTTCAATCCGTCGACCAGGCGCTGAATCGACTGACGGCGCAGGACCAGGATCACAGCCGCCGGCTGGGTGAGGCCGAGACCGCGCTGGACGATTTCGCTGACGACGTGACTGACACGGCTGCCGCGGCTGTTGCGGCGGCTGCATCTGCTTCTGCGGCGGCTGCAGATCGAGTGCAGACGGGGTTGGACCGCGTTCAGACCGGGGCTGATGTGGTCACAGCCAACGCCATTTTGGCCTCGCGCCAGCCGCTTGACGCCGACCTGACCGCCATCGCCGCCCTGACATCCGCTGCTGACAAGGTTCCCTACGCGACTGGCGCGGGAACGTGGGCAATGGCCGACCTGACCTCGTTTGCCCGGTCTCTGCTGGCCACGGCGAACAACAGCGCGTTTCTGGCGGCGCTGGGGCAGATTGCTTCAACAACGGTAGGGTATCTTTCAACGCTGACCGGCGCGGTAAACCGCACGGGCAACTCCAAATGGAGCGACGTTGTATCAGTCAAAGACTTTGGCGCGGTAGGCGATGACAGCACCGCAGACGGGCCCGCGCTTCGTAGCATCAACGCTGGGATGCCATTTACGGGCGGACGCGTTCACATACCCATTGGCACCTATCAAATGTCAGCGGACAGTGGCGCGGGCGTTGCTTTTACCAAAGCTGTCAGCATTCGAGGGGATGGGGCGCTGTATTCTGCGCTTCGGCCCATGTCGTTTTCTGGCACTGATCGCCCTTTGCTTATCAGCCCAAACACGACAACGGACCATGAGGGAACCGTTCTCAGTGGGTTCTCGATTGGCAATCCAAACAGCGGCGCTGCGGGAACGTGGGGGGAGGGTATTCTTTTTCTGACTACAACGGCGGGCCAAAATCTGGCGCGACTGATTGTAGAAAATATGCGGATTGCCCCAGGCACCAGTTACGGCATTTGGCACCTTAACGACGCCGGAAACAACGTAAATGGCGGTATGTATTGCTCGGTGTTCCGTAATCTTGCCATCGGCGGCGGCGGCATCAAACTAGAAAACACAGGCGACAGTAATCAGGTTGTTGAAGTTACCTCAACTGGCACTTTGATTGGTGTTGATGTTACCCATGTTACGGGGGCGTCGTGCTTTGCCGTTGAGCGGTGCAATATCACCAACGATGGTGGATCATTCAAGCTGTCGAGCGGCAATCGTTTCCGGTTTATCGGGAACAATTGCGAGAACTACAACGCAGGGACAACGGCGCAAAACAACGCCGCGCTGGTTAACATTTCTGGCATTACCGCAACGATCTACAGCGGCCTAATCCAGAACGGCCTTGTCTCTGCTTTTGGTTCGTCTGACGCTGAAAAGTGCATCCGTATCGGCGCTTCGCAAGGCGTCGTTGTGGACAGCGTGACCTGCCTTGGCGGCGTGGCCAACGCGGTTGTTACCGGCTCGGTGACTGGCACCGTTCTAACCGTCACCGCCGTGACGAGCGGCAAGCTGTTTCCGGGTCGGGCTATCTCTGGCACCGGCATCACGGCAGGAACGATCATTACCAGCCTTGGCACTGGCACGGGCGGGACCGGCACCTATAACCTGTCGGCGTCTTCGGCGGCGACCGGCTCGATCACTGTCACTGCGTCGGGCATGGTCGGCATCCATGTTACGTCGTCCGCAACAAACACAATCATCAAGCCTTGCACGTTCAATGCGGGCATCAGTCTCAAGGTGTGGGATGAGGGCGTTGGCACGGCGGGGGTCATCAAATACCCAACACTGTTGAATAGTTGGGTCAACAACTCAGCCGCTGACGAACCGGCGCAATACATCAAGGGCGCGGACGGCATTGTAACATTGTCCGGCGTCATAAAGGACGGAACGTCAACAAACGCGACGGTTCTCTTTACGCTGCCTGTTGGTTTCCGACCCGCAAAAACGCATCGCCAGAACTTGTTTTCCGTTAACTCGGGAACGCCCGTCGTCGGGCAGCTAAATATCGAAAACACCGGCGACGTTTCGATTACCTATGTCAACGGCTCGGGCCTAATAACGCTCGGTGGCGTCAGCTTTCTCGCTGACGGTCTGCTTAACACCACTTCGCCGGAATAACGCGCCATGACCCCACAAGAACACATCGACGCTATCGGACGGGCGCTGGCCCTGGGCTAGATCCGTCCAACTGGGGTGCTAACCCCTTGATTTGTGGACCGCGAACAAACCGCTAACCGTTGGACGGACCTCAACGATTTCAACGGGGATAATCTGGTTTGGGACCAGAGGGTCGGAGGTTCGAATCCTCTCACTCCGACCATCTTTTCAAGGGGTTGCGCGTCTGGCGGGCCCAGGCGTCCAACTCTTGAAGGGGCGGGCGTCCAACTCACGAACCCCTTTCGTTCACGCCGAGACGATTCCCCTCTTCACCTGCGCCGCCCTCGCCACCGCCGTATCGCGGGGCAAATACACGCTCAGGATCGAGTTCACGCTCGTCAGCGCATGGCCTGTGATGGCCGCGATCTCGGGCACAGTGCAGCCAGCCCGCGCCAACTGCACGATGCAGGAATGCCGGAGCTGCTTCAGGATCAGCGGACGGCCGCCCGCCTTGACCGCAGCGATCCGCACCCAGGCGAAGGTCTTGGACAAACGGTTCTCGGTGTATGCCTTGCCGGTTCGGTCGTTGCGGAACAGGAACAGGTGGCCGTCACCGGCCTCAGCCAGCATCGCCCGCAGCCCCATCGAAACCTCGATCGACACCGGCTCGTCGGTCTTGGACTGGCGGAACGAGAAGACGCCGCGCTCGGCATCGTACTCGGCGCCCGGCCGGAACGCGCGCACGTCGGTCAGGCGCTGCCCGATCTCCCATTCGAGCAGGATGATCAGGGCGATCGAGGGCACGCCCGTATCGCGCGCGGCCTTCACATAGCAGTCGACGTCCTTCTGTTCCCAGATCGTCGCCTTGGTCTTCGGCACCTTGATGCGGATGCCGCGCGCCGGGTTATCCGTGCGCCAGCCCTTGTTGATCGCTTGCTCAAGCACGAGGCGCAGCACGGCGGCGGTGTGCTTCTTGGCGGTGTGCCGCGCGACACGCGCCGTGCCGTCCGGTTCCGTGCCGGCATCAAAGCTGGACAGGAACTGCAGGATGGCGGAGCGGGGCAGGGCGGTCGGGTCCGGGTGACCGCACGATTTCGACCATGCCAGTATCTTCTTGAACCCGGTCTCATAGCCGACGCGCGTCTTGTCCGACAGCGCCGCCCACTCAGGAGACCGCTGCAGGGCGTCCACAAGCGTCGACAGGCTGCGCTCAGGTGGTCGGACGGTGTCGCCCGTCTTCGCCTGCATGAGGGCACCGTACAGGGCCTCGGCGTCTTTCTTGATGGCAGCGACCTCAGCCGCGTCCAGCGTGCCGCGCCGTTCAGCCGTGCGAGGCAGCGGTATGGCCGGAGACCAGCCGGAGGGGCGCAGGCGTGCCGGCACCTGAAAGTACGCCCGGCTCGTGCCGTCGGCGCGCTTCTTGAGGACGACGTATCTGCCCAGCGAGAGCGTCACGGTAGGCATCGGGCTTAAATGTCCATGCATCGGCGGGGTCGGGGGTTTCATCCTGCGCCATCCCTAGGGCTTTGAGAACCGCGTCTCGGTCATAGATCCCGCCCCGGCCGCCGCGGTCGATCGGCATGGGCATGACGCCAGTGCGTTGGCGCGAGCGGAGTGTGGACCGGCTGTAGCCGGCGAGGGCGAGCACCTGGGGCAGGTGAAGGCGAGGCGGGAGGCTCATCCGTCCCCCCTTGTGCGGGCGTCGGTTTGAGTTTCGCCGGAAAGACTAAGCGTGGCTGTGTCTTCTCCTGTAAGGGCGGCTCGGGCGATCAGCCGGGCCTCGCTAAAGCGGTGGACCGCGCGTATTTCTGGCAGCCCTTGCTCAATCCGCTCCAAAGCCCGGCGCTGCTCTTGGTATGCTTTCAGGAGGGCGCGGAGGTCGGGTGCCGATACGGCGATATGACCTTGCCCGGTACCGAAAGACAAAAGCGCCCATTGCAGCCGCCCCTCCATATCAGCGGGGAGTTCGTCGGGGGTCATGATGCTTTCCTCTTGAACTTGGCGGCGGCGCGGGCTTTCGCGCGATCAACCCGCCGCGTCTGATGGTTGCGAGTGTCGGGGTCGGTCGTGAACGTGTGCGCGAAAACCTCGCGGACCACATGGCGCTTTCCGTCCATGAAAAAGGTCTGGCCCGGCGTCAACGTCATGCTGGCACCCGACGTGGTGTATTCGGTGCGCGAGGTCATGATGCTTCTCCTGTGGCTTTGGCGATAGCGGCGCGGGCGCGGTCAAAGGCATCCGTCTTGCGGTCGGCAATAGCTACGACCTCGATCAGCGCCTCCAAAAGATCAGGAGCGGATGCGATAAGGCGGGCGTCGGCCTCCGAAACGTAGCTGGCGACAATGGTGCCGTTGTCAGCCTCAACGGCGGTCATGCCGGAAGCGCCTAACGTGGCTTCCCAAGGCCCCGGCGTGACGCCTTCCAGCGCAGCCCGCAGCCTCTCGCACAGACCGGCTATGTCAGGGGTGGTCATTTGCCGTGCTCCCGTGCGTATCCTCTGTGAAAAGCTATCCACCATGCCTCGGCTTCTTCTGACCCTTCTGGGTGCGGGCATGACCTGTGCGTCGGAGCGCCTAGCGGCCCCCACGCGTGGATTGCTGCGTCTTCGGCGTCTTGCTGGATAGCGTCGAGCAAGTGTTCGTTTTCGTCGTCGTAGAGGCTCATCACTCCCTCCCTGTATCGGTAGGGCGAAGGGCTGCGATGATGGCGTCGGCAATGCGAAAACAGTAGGTCGTGCCCGATGCGTCTTCAGCCTCAAAGGGCGTGGGCTTACGATCCTCGGGGAACCGCCCTCGGTGAACGGCCCGCGCAATCTCCTCCCTGCTCATCCCTACCGGAACGACAGGCTGGTTAAGGGTTGCGGAAAGGGCGTCTAGGGAGGATTTGGCCATGCGGTCGGCCCATTCCAGCGCCGCTTTTAGTTCATCCCGTTCGGCGGTGAGGACAGACAAAACATCCGTTTCCGACACCCCTACCGGAACGACAGGGGCAATGCCGACAGACCGCGCCCCCGCTGGCCCCATGAGTTCAGCGAAGTGGTGGGCGCAGATATACCGAGTGAGGTTGTGGCGGTTAGGGTTCGGCTCGTCATACGCAAACTCCTCCCCGACCTTTCGGACCGCAGGCTTTCCGCACCAGCAGACTTCACCTTCGCAAGTCTCGCTAACAAACACCCCCTCTGGTGCAGGAACGACAGGGGATGCGAGGTTGTTGGATGCGAACTTTGCAGCCTGCGCCATTTCCTCTTGCGAGACGTGCCGCCAAGCCTCCCCCTCTGGTGCAGGGGTGCGGGCCTCCATATCAGCGGGGAGTTCGTCGGGGGTCATGATGCTTCTCTCTGCTTAAGCATGGCGTCTGCGAGGGTGTAGGCGCGCTTCGCAGCTTGCTCGGGTTGCCTGTCATAATCCACGTTTGCCGCCAAAAGCCCCGTCAATGCGGCCATTGCAAACTCATCGCGGGTCCGGTCGTAAACTCGAACGGTGGGGAGCGGCGTCGGCGACAACGTAACCGTCGGCTTCATGATGCTTCTCCTGTGGCTTTTCGGATAGCTTCGTCATCATCAGCCATCGACCAGTCTGCGTCGCACTCAGGGCAAACCCATCCTTCTGGGGGGATAATAGCGGGGACGTGATCTGGGCAAGTGCCGCAAATCTCAGGTTCGTCATCCTCCCACATAGCGGCGTCGTAAGCGTCGTCTGCGGCGTCCCCCATCACATCCACCACAGGCTGATAACGCCAGCGAGGGCCAGCAAGATGATGAGGCTGCGAGGACGAAGCACCTCGGCCACGGCACGAAACCAAAGCGGCGGCTTGTCGGAGGGGCGGAAGTCCCAGCCACGGTGGCTGGCCTGGTCGGTGGTCATGGCCGCGACGCGGCGGTGGTCGCGGGGATCTTGCATGTCGATCATTGGTCCAGCCTCCGGTAGTCCGGCTCTAGCGGGTTGGCGCGGCGGAAGTCGTCGGCCTCCTCGCGCTGCATCCGGGCCTGCTCGGCTTTCGCCTGCTCGTCATCCCAGCAGTCGTTGCACAGGATCTCGCCGGTCTCCTCGAACGCCTCGGCGTTCGGGTAGAACTCGTCTGCGCTGCATTTCTCGCAGCCGTGCCGGGCGCGTTCGGTGACGGCGTCGTAAAACGCCCATGCTTTTGTCGCGTTCACGCTGCACGCTCCAGCATCCGCTCGCCGATCTCGGCGTGCCGGCGGCGCGTGCCGATCTCGACAGCCAGGCTCGCGCTCGCTGACATCAGGTCGATGACGGACAGGCCGCGGATCTCGACCGGCACGTCATCCGTGTCAGACGCCAGCACGTCGATCGCCTCGGTGATGAACTCCAGCTTCTCGCTGAGACGCGCGGTGGCGACCGCGTCCGGCAGGTTCTGCGACTGGTCGATCCAGCGCGACACTGCGACAGGCAGTGCGATTTGGTTTGGGTGCGACACGCTGTGCCCTCCTGTGTTGAGGAGGGAAGGCTCGCAGAATGCGAGGATGCTGTCTAGCGCAAAATGCGAGGTATTATTTCAGCCGTCCTCGCAGGCCGTGACTCACGCGCGTTTCTTAAAGGTCTCGATGATCGCCAACACCTGTGCCCGATCTTCCGTCGGCACCGACATGACGGCGTCCAGAAATGACGTGTCCATATCGTAGGGGTCATGATCCAGCAGGAAGCCGGGCGTGGTTCCAAGGACCGGGGCCAGTCTCAGCAGCCATTTATGGGACAGTCCGCGCTCGCCACTCTCCAGCAAGCCAATCACATTCCCGGCGGTGCCGATCGAATCGGCGAGCTGTTCCTGGGTCATGCGTCGGAACTCTCTCCATGCGCGGAGGTGGTTGGCGGCGGGCTTTGCAGGTGATCTGGCCATGCGCTGACTGGTAAATCGCAGGCTGCGATCGTCCATGTCGAAAATGCGAGGATTAAGCCTTGCTGTTAACCTCGCATTCTGCGATGTTTCAAATATGGACAACCCGGACACCTCATTTGCCAAGCAGTTGCAGGACAGCGGCGTCGCTCGCGGCGGCTATGCCTATGACATTGCCAACGGTCGTCGCGTCCCGAACCAAAAGCTCGCCCTACGCATATATCGTGCCACCGGCCGCAAGATCGGACCGATCGCCAACCTGCCGGACGAGACCATTGCGGTGCTTGAGCAGGTGTCGCTGTGATCCGTCCTTGCCCAATCGCAGAGGCCGCCGACTACGCGGCCCTCAATAATCCCGGCGCGGTTTCCGTGTCTGGGGTGCGCCAGCAGGCGGGGGCGTCGCTCCCCGGCGCTTCCGCCTGCACCACGCTCACCATTCCTGCGCCGCCCAGCGTCAACAACCTGTTCTCGAACAGTGTCCGCGGTCGTTTCAAGACGCCGGCATACAAGGCATGGCTGGCTGAGGCTGGCTGGACGGTGCGCGAGCAGATGACGCGCGACGGCTGCGACCGGGTGCCGGGCAGGGTGGTCATTGTCATGGGTGTGGAGCGCGCGAGCCTGCGCGCCGATCTGGACAACACCGCCAAGGCCGCGATCGACCTGCTGGTTCTGCACAAGGTCATCGACGACGACCGCTTCGTGACCGGCCTGGTGCTGGCGTGGATGCCGCAAGGCAATCACCGCACCCCGCGCGCCCGCATCATGGTGCGCCCGGCCGATCCGATGACGCTCAATTTTCACCCCTCGCCAGACGGCGCAACGGGCGGGTGGTTTCTGGATGCGCCGGAAGATGATGGAGAAGTTTGATGGCTATTTCGTTGGCCAGTCTGCGCAAGGTCCGCGCCGATCAGCCGCCCCGGCTGCTGATCTATGGGCCCGAGAAGATGGGCAAGACGACGCTCGCCGCCGAGTTCCCGGCGCCCGTGTTCCTGCAGACGGAACGCGGCGAGAGCGGCGACCTGGTGCTGGACAGCTTCGGCTCGCTCGACAGTTTCGAGTCGGTCATCGAGGCGATCACTTCGCTTGCCACTGAGGAGCACAGTTTCCAAACTGTCGTGCTCGACAGCGTGTCGGCCCTGCAGAAGCTGGTCTGGGACAAGGTCTGCCGCGACTCGAACGTCAAGACGATCGAGCTGGCGGGCGGCGGCTACGGCAAGGGCTACATCGAGGCGGACAATCTCTGGCTCCAGGTGCTCGACGGCCTGAACTACCTGCGCAACGAGCGCGGCATGGCCGTCGTGCTGGTCGGTCACGCGATCATCAGCCGCTTTGATGATCCCGAGACGCAGTCCTACAGCCGCTACGACATCGACCTGCACAAGCGGGCCGAGGCGCTGCTGAAGCGCGAGGTCGACGCCATCCTGCTGGTCAAGAAGGACGTCACCATCAAGACCGAGGGCAAGGGCGAGCGTGCCCGTGCCGACGGTGGCGACACGCGCTGGATCTACACCGAGGGCAAGCCCGCGTTCACCGCCGGCAACCGCTACAACATGCCCGCGCGCATCATCTACCAGAAGGGCCAGGGCTTCTCGGCCCTCGCTCCCTTCTTCCCGCAATCGGCATCCGCCGATCAACCCGTCGCTGAGGCGGCGTAACGCTCCCGAAAGGAGACCCTGACTATGGCCGAACTCGGCTCATTCAACCCGGATGCCGTCACCGATGATCGCGAGATCCTTGAGGCTGGCAACTACGTCGCCCAGATCATCGAGTCCTCGCTCGCCGACACGCGCACGGGCGGCAAGATGCTGCGCCTGACGTGGGAGATCATCGACGGACCCAAGGCCAAGCGCCGGGTCTGGGAAAATCTCAACATCATCAACTCCAACCCCGACGCCCAGTCCATCGCCGAGCGTTCGCTCAAGCGCATCTGTGCGGCCGTCGGCCACACGGGCGTCCTGTCGAACAGCGAGAGCCTGCACTTCAAGCCGTGCGAGATCACCGTCGCGATCCAGCCGGCCAAGGGTGAGTACGGCGAGAGCAACCAGGTCAAGGGCTACAAGGCGGTCGGTTCCGCCGGACCCGCGGCCACCGGCGCTGCACCTGCAGCCACGGCCTCGACGCCGTGGGGCAAGAAGGCTGCCTAACACCCAGAACGCCCGGCGGCTCTAGCTACCAACCCGAACCGCCGGGCGCCTTTCCAACCCGCTGTCTCACAACAGCATCGCAGGAGCCCCTGACGATGACCGAACAACTGCGTTCTGTCGACACCGAGTATGCCGCCGATCTCGCGGCTCGCCTGAACCCCCACCAAGCGCAGATCGACCTGCTCACCCAGGTCGCCGACATCATTCGGCAGGCCCGCACCGAGTTTCAGGGCGGCTATGCCGTCGCCGGGCGCCTTGAGATCACGCAAGCACAACGCCTGCTGGACCGCGCGTTTCATGGCGAGGCGGTCTGATGGGCTGCCTCAATCACCAGATGACCGCAGACGAGGCGGACGACTTCGTCAGTGAATATGGAACCAGCGTCACACCCATGCAGGTGTACGGCTGGGACCGCGAGGAGCGCGAGGAGCGCGCCAATCCCCGGTGCAAGTGCGGCTGCCCCTCATGCCCGCAGGTGACCTGTGGCTGAGATTCCGCAAACCTTCCCCGCAACCGCCCGCGCGATCTTCGCCGCCCTGGAATCAAAGCAGCGCCGCGACCAGCACCCGCGCCTTGCCGCGTCGGGACTAGGTGGCTGCGAGCGGCAACAGTGGGACAAGTTCCGCTGGCTTTTCCCGGCTGAGATTTTTGACGCCCAGAAGCTCTCGATCTTTGAGACCGGCGAGCACTGGGAGACCCGCCTCGTTCAGCGGCTCCGCGACGCCGGCATGATCGTCGACGACCTCGACCCTGAGACGGGCGAGCAATGGCGCATCGTGTTCGCGGGCGGCCATGCATCCGGCCGCACCGACGGCAAGGTTATGGGCGTGCCCGAGGCACCGAAGACCATGCACGTCTTCGAGGCCAAGAGCATGAACGACCGCGCGTTCAAGGCGCTGCTGAAGGCGGGCTGTGTGCGCGAGGGCAAGCCTGAGCACTTCGCCCAGGTCCAGACCTACCTGCACTGTCAGGGCCTGACGCGGGCTTTGTATTTGGGAGTGAATAAAAACACGGACGAACTGTACTGCGAGCGGGTCGAGTACGACGCCCTGTTCGCGGTCGGGCTGATGACGAAGGCCGAGCGCATCGTGACGAGCGACCGGCGCCCGGCGTGTTCGTGCCCCGTCTATTTCCTGAAGGCGGGCTACGGCTGCGCGCCGAACGACGGGCTGATGCCGGCGCGCTCGTGCCGCTCGTGCTTGCACGTCACGTTCCATTTGGACGGCGACGCTCGCGTTTCATGCGGCCGCCACAACCGCGACCTCTGCCTCGACGAGCAGAAGGCCGGCTGTCCGCAGCACCTGTTCAACCCGGACGCAGTGCCCGGCGAGCAGACCGATGTCGACCACGAGAACGAGCGGGTGACGTACCGGCTCGCGAGCGGCGATGTGTGGGTGGATGGGGGTGCGCGGTGAACGTGCTTCCGTCGACGAGGGCCGAAGCCTACCTGCAGGGTGCCGATCGCTACTTCACGGGCATACCTTGCAGGCACGGCCACGTCGCCGAACGCTATGTCAGCGGCTCGTGCGTCGCGTGCCGGGAAGCCCATTACACCAGCCGGGCACCAGACATTCGCGCTCGGCTCCAGGCTCAGCGCGACGCCGACCGCGAAGGCGTCAAGCAACGCCGGAACGACTGGTATCAGCGCACCAAGGCAGCGCGCGGGCCTGTCCGCAACGCCCTCATGCAGCGCCGGTTCTTTTACGGGCGCTCGATCAACCTGCGTGGACCGGGCAAGGCGACAGCGCGCGACCTGGCTGCTCTCTGGAAGGCGCAGCGCGGCCTGTGCGCGCTCACCGGGCGCCGCCTCGATCGCACGGCTGAGATCGACCACATCATCCCGAAGGTGCGCGGCGGTGCCCACAAGATCGGCAACCTCCGCTGGGTCGTGAAGGACGCGAACCGAGCCAAGCGCGACCTGCTCGACGCGGACTTCATCGCCCTGTGCCGCGACATCGTGCGGAGGGCGGGAGCATGACCGTCCTTCGCCCGTATCAGCGCGAGTCGATCGACGCCCTCATGTCCTACTGGGGCAACGGTGGCGGCAACGGTTTGATCGACCTCGCCACAGGACTCGGCAAGTCCGTCGTCGTCGCCACCATCTGCAAGGAACTGCTCAGCGCGTACCCCGACATGCGCGTCCTCATGCTGGTCGATAGCAAGGAGCTTGTCGCCCAGAACTACAAGGCGCTGCTCCGGGCGTGGCCGCAAGCGCCAGCCGGCGTCTACGCCGCCGGGCTTGGCCGGCGCGACGCACACAACCCGCTGACGTTTGCCAGCATCCAGAGCGTGTTCAAGCGCGCGAAGGAGCTTGGCCGGCGCGACCTGATCCTGGTCGATGAAGCGCACATGATCCCGCCGGAAGGGGAGGGCATGTACCAGACCCTGCTCGCCGGCCTCGCCGAGACCACGCCGGACCTGCGGGTCGGAGGGCTGACGGCGACGCCGTTCCGCATGAAGGGTGGGCGCCTGGACGGGCCCGGCCATCTGTTCGACGAGACGGTTTACTCGTTCGGGCTCGGCAAGGGCATCGACGATGGCTGGCTTGCCCCGCTGGTTTCGCGGAACGGGTCGGCCCAACTGGACGTCTCGTCCGTCTCGCGCCGCGGGACGGAGTTCGTCGCCGGCGCCTTGAACCATGCCGCCGAGGAACAGGACGACGTCGTGCGCGCCGCGGTAGCGGATATGAAGGCCCGCGCGCACGATCGGCGCTCGTGGCTGATCTTCGCCTGCGGGGTCAAGCATGCGAACCACGTCGCGGACGTGCTCAAGTCCGAAGGCGTCAACGCCGCGGCCGTGTCTGGAGACAGTCCGAACCGCGACCAACTGATCGAGGACTTTAAGGCGGGCCGCCTCGACGCGCTATGCAATGCGGACCTGCTGACCAAAGGGTTCGATGCCCCGCGCGTCGACCTGATTGCGATGCTCCGTCCGACGCTCTCTCCGGGCCTGCTCGTCCAGATCGTTGGCCGCGGCACTCGTCCAGTCTGGCCGGCCGGGTTCAACGAGAATGATCCCGCACATACGGCGGCGGATCGGCGCAACGCTATTGCGTCCAGCGCCAAGCCGGACTGCCTTTGCCTCGACTACGCGGGGAACTTCCGCCGGCATGGTCCGGTCGACACGATCGCGCCGCCTGATCCCAAGCGGCGCACCGGCATCGTTCAGGTCCGTCCTGACGACGTCCGCGCCAAGGAATGCCCGACCTGCAAGTCCCTCGCCGCGCTGAACGCCCAGACGTGCGCCTTCTGTGGCCACGAATGGACGCTCGACAAGGCCCGGCATGACGCTGAGGCGGACGACGTTGCGATCCTCTCACGGGATCTGCGCAACCAGCCGCCGGAGGAGATCGCGGTCGTCACCTGGATGGGGCGTCGGCACGTCAAGGCCGGATCGCCGGACAGTCTGCGCGTGACCTATTCCGCCGGGCTCATGTCCTACCCGGAGTGGGTGCTGCTCGGTCACAAGGGTCCGGGCCGCTACCGCGCTGAGAAGTGGTGGGTCGCGCACGGCGGGCTGATGCCGGTGCCGGACACGATCGAGGACGCGCTGGTGCGTTGGAGCGAGCTTTCGCAGCCCGCCTTCATTGGAATTCAAAAAAACGGAAAGTGGTGGAACATCGTTTCACGCCGCTTCACTCACACACAGGAGCAAGCGGCATGACCGCGACCATCGAATCCCTCCGCGCTGAGGTCGAGTACCTGCGCGAGCAACTGTCTGGCCTGACCGGCAGTATCGACTACCAGTCCCGCCTCCGCATGGAGTTCGGCCTGACACCCAAGCAGGCGGGCATCCTCGCCCTGTTCATGAACACGTCGCGGCCCGTGTCGCAGTCGATCGTGTACGCGAACGTGTACGAATATCCGGGCGGCGACGGTCCTGACTTCCCGATCGTCAAGGTCGGCATCTCGCAACTGCGCCGCAAACTGGCATCGTTCAACGCGCCTGGCCGCATCGCCAACTCCTACGGGACCGGCACCTACCAACTGTCCGACGACCTGCGCGACTGGGTCAGCGAGAGGGTCGCGGCATGATCGACTGGAACGAGGGTGTCGTGCGCGACCTGTGGCGCGAGGGCAAGTCGGCGCAGCAGATCGCCCAGTATTTTGGCATGAGCCGGAACGCTGTGTGCGGGCGGCTGTGGCGCATGGGCGTGAAGCGCGAGGGCGCGGCCTCGCTCGGCATCAGAACCAGGGCTGCGCCCAAGCCTCAGCGCGTCAAGAAGTTCAAGATCGTGAAGCCGCCCAAGCCGCCGCGTGTCGAGGCGGTGGTCGCGGCGCCGGTGGTCATCGACATCATGGCCGCGCGCCCGTTCCTGTCGCGGACCATGCGCGAGTGCTCGTGGATTCTCGACGACGGCAACGCCTGCTGCAACCCGTGCGACGGGGGCACGAGCTACTGCGCCGGCCACCGCGCGATCGTCTATCGCCCGACGGCGAAGGCGAAGGAATACGAGCGGTCCCTGCGGAGGTTCGTCGCATGACCCGCTTCAACGCAACAATCACCGGCGGCTACGTCACGCGAACCGGCGAGATCGTCCTGAACGTGAAGCCTGATCGGGGCGACGTCGTGCAGGTGAAATACTGGGAGGCGCTGCCGGACGGCAAGCGCGTGCTGCTGGCTGATGGTCAGATTGTGGGGGTTCAGTGATGCAGTTTCTCACACTCGACGACATCAAGCGCGCGTCCGAGATCGGCGGCGCGCACCTGGACGCACTGGGCAAGTTCGACCTGCGCACCCTGTCCGCGGACGAGTACGTCACCTTCTGCCTGATCATCGTCAATGAGGCGAACAAGGCCGCGGGCGACCGCATCGTGTCGGCGTGGACGATTCCGGTGGGGGGTCTGGGGTGAGTAGCTGGGAAACTCCGGGCGCGTCCGACGAATGGTTCACGCCCGCGTATGTGTTCGACGCGCTCGGCGTCCGCTTCGATCTTGACGTTGCCTCGCCTGACGGCCTGACGACACACGTCCCGGCCGATGAAAGCATCACCGCCGACAGCTTGGCCGTCGACTGGGCCGGCTTCGTCTGGATGAACCCGCCGTTCGGGGGGCGGAACGGCATCGCCCCGTGGCTGGACAAGTTCTTCGCTCACGATGGGGGGGGGGATCGCCCTCACGCCGGATCGAACATCGGCGCCGTGGTTCCGCTCCGCTTGGACTCGCGCTGACATGGTTATGTTCACTCCCAAGATCCGGTTCCTCCGCCCCGATGGCAGCGAGGGCGTTTCGCCGTCGAACGGCACCGCCCTGTTCGCCAAGGGTGACCGCGCCTGCGCGGCCCTGTCGCGTGCCGCGCGTGCTGGCCTCGGCATCATCGCATTGCCCCAGAGCGTCGCAGCATGAGCCCCTTCTCCGCATCTGCCTCCGACCTGCAGGCGCTCGGTTTCTCGGTCCTGCCATTGATACCAGCCGACTGGTCATCACACGCCGGTCGCGGGAAATGCCCTGGCGAGTATCGCTCGGGCGGCTGGCAGGGCATGTCCAAGTGGCAACGGTTCCGTGATACGACGCCGTCGGCGTTCGAGTTGGGGCTGTGGGCCAAGGCGCCGGGCGCGAACATCGGCCTGCTCATGGGCACGGTCGCGCGCAAGGATCTGCACGTCGTCGTGCTGGATTTTGACGCCCAGGATGCCGACGTGCTGGACACCCTGCTGCGTTCGGCACCGGCAAGCCCGATGGTCAAGCGTGGCGCAAAGGGCGAGAGCAGGTTTTACCTCGCCCCCAAGACGCTGAAGACCGCCTCGTATGACGGGCCCGACGGACGCCTGCTCGATCGCCTGACCGGGTTCGATACCCGCCAGACCGTCGTGCCGCCGTCGATCCACCCGGAAACCGGCAAGCCCTACGTCTGGCTGGCCGGGCCCGTGCGCGCGGACGAGCTGCCTGTGCTGACAGATGACGACATGACGGCGCTGGAGGAGGCGCTGGAGGTGTGTGGGTGGTCGCGGGAGCGTGTGTCCGTCGGCAAGGATCGTGCGCCACGCCCGCCCCGTTGCGGTGAGCTTGACCCCGACGACATCTGGTCTGAGACAAAAAGTGCGGCGTTGGCGAATCTCGACAAGTGGGTGCCCGCCCTCGACCTGTACGGATGCAGGCCTGCACGCGGTGGGTTTGAGGCGGTCGCGACATGGCGGGCGTCCAGCACCGGGCAGCCGATCCCGGACCGCAAGCGCAACCTCTCGATCCAGCGCGACGGCATCAAGGATTTTGGGACGAACGAGACCTATTCGGCAATCGACCTGGTGATGGCCGCGCGGGACTGCGAGCAAGCGGCGGCGACGGACTGGCTGCGTGAGCGACTGGGCCTGAAGGATGACAGCGTGGTGATCGCGCTGGATATGCCGACGGTGGTTGACGACGACCTGCCTGAGCCGTTGCGGAGAAAAGAGCCGGTAATCTTCGCACCCGATCGACCGCAGCCTGTCACCGCGCCGGTTTCTGATAGCCTGCAGGTGTTCGGCGGCGAGCTTCCCGACGCGCTCACCCGCGCACCAGGCCTTGTCGGCTCGATCACGGACTGGATCTGCGATACGGCGCGCAAGCCTCAGCGTGCCGGCGCGCTCATGGCGGCGCTGGAGATCGTCGGAACGGCTGCAGGGCGCACGTTTTCAGGCCCTACACGCACCGGAACGCACCTGTATGGGCTGTTTCTGGCACCGTCTGGCGCGGCAAAGGATCACCCGCTCAAGGCGATCGACCGCGTGCTGCGTGCGGCAACCCTCGGCGCCCATGTCGGGCCCGGCGAGTTCATGTCCATGTCCGCACTGGTCTCGCGCCTCAATCGCCAGCCGCTCACGCTCACCTGCATTGACGAGTTCGGCGGCTATCTCGGCCGCATCAATGGGCGCAAGGCATCGCCGCACGAGAAGGCGATCACCCGCACCCTGCGCTCGGCCTGGGGTTCGAGCTTTGACACGATGGCCACGCCGGAATGGGCGGGCAGGGTAGGCGAGCCGATCTTCTCGCCGGCGCTCTCGATCTACGGGGTGTCCACGCACGAGGAGTTCTTCGCCAACCTTGACGGCGCGGACGTTTTCAACGGCTTTCTCAATCGCTTCCTGATTTTCTCGACCCATGCCCGTGTCGAGGAGCGCGAGCCGCTGCTGGACAAGACCGCCGTGCCGGATGCGATCACGGACGGGCTGGTCGCGATCGTTGCGTCCCTGCCTCCGCTCAGCCGCGCGACGTCACACAATGCGGCGTCGGACGGCCCCTCGATCATCGTGCCTTGGGACGACAAGTATGCCCATCAGTCCTACATGGCGTTCGGGCAGGAGTGTGAGCGGCGCGAGCAGGACGCGGTGTTTTTCACCCGCTCGGCGGAGATGGCGCAGCGCATGGCCACGATCCGGGCGATCGGTCGCGACGGTGCCGCGGCAAAGGTCACGCTGGAGGATATGGACTGGGGCATCGCCCTTGCACGATGGTCCGCGGAACAGACGGTCGAGATGGCCGCCGATTACATGGCCGAGACGCAGCACCAGGGCGAGGCGCAGCGTGTCATTCGTGCACTGCAGGGGCGTGGCTGGATGACGTTCCGGGAAATATCCCAGTCGCTCAAGAACCGGCTCAAGGCAAAGGAGCTTCGCGACATGCTGGACGGCCTGGTCGATGGCGGGGATCTGGACCGGCGAGAGGATCAGCCGCCGGCGGGCGGGCACAAGATCAAGTCGTATCGCGTCTCTGTCGAGCGGCCCTCTCCCGGCGCGTCCTGATTCCCCGCTCTTTTTCGCCCATGAAAAAGGCCCGGCCGGCGTTTTCGCCAGTCGGGCCTTGGATTTTGGAAAATCTGGCGACGCGGTTTCAGTCCGGCTTTGAACGCTGCGAGATATGCGCGGGCGCGGGCGCCAGAATCGCCCGCATGGCGGCCTGCAGGGTGCCATGCTGCAGGATCAGGGAGTCGAGCGCGGCCGCCATGTCAGGCGAGGCGCGGAACGTAACCTTGCGCCAACCCTCGCCCTGCAGCTTGGATTGATAGGCGGCCGCGGCCTTGCGCCGGGCGGGACTATTCATCGCGCCAACCTGCAGGCCGGAACCCGGTTAGGAATGCCTCAACCGCGACCGAGACCGGCCCGGATATTTCACGGGCGCCGGACTCCATATCCCGCACCCGGTCCGGGCCCTTTGTCTCAACCTGGGCAAGGCGCAAGGCGCGGGCCATGTCGCGGAGACTCCAGCCTAGCGCGAGGCGGGCGGCCTTTAGATCGGCGGGCGTGGTGATCATGGCATGGCCGGAGGCGTGTCGAGAAAGACTCGCGCCTGATCCATTGCCTGCAGGGCCTGGTCTATCAGGCCCCGCGCTTGCCGGTCCGCATAGGTTTCCGGTTCAATGCGGAGATAGTCGCGAACCGTGGCGGCCGCGTCTGACAGTGTGTCGCTGATCATTAGAAAAGACTCCCCTGATTGATCGCCGTTTCATCCCATAGGCCGCCACAAGGCAAGCCTGCAGCCCCTCGCCTTGCCTCTCGCCGGGCGCGCTCTTGTGCGAGTTGGCGGGCGGTTAAGGGGACGGCCGCCACGCCGGGAATCAGGGATTGATCCGCGGCGCCGTCGGCTAGGGTGACGGATTCGGAGGCAATGCCTGTCACAACCCCGACGGCGTCGCTCCCCTTGCCTCGCGTGGTCGAATAGAACGCGCCCCCCGTCCATAGCGCGGCCGCGATAGCCTCCGCCGCCGGGATCGTTTCGGCCTCAATGAGAAACCGGGGAGTGCCTGGGCTTCCCGAACGGATGCGGCGAAAGTCGCCAAGCGTCGTCCAGCGGGTGCGGATGCCGTCGGCGTCGCGGAACGTGTGAAAGAACGTCGCCATCACGCCGCCTCCGCCAAAATTCGAAGGGCGGAATCGCGCGCAAGGCTTGCCGCCTTGGCTTTGGCAAAGTCAGACCGTCGCCGCGTTCGCGCATATCGGTCAAAGGCGGCAACCCACCTGGACTGCGAAATCTCGGCGCCAAGCAAGGCGGAGGCGAAGGCCGGGGACTTACCCCGGCACGCCGCGTCAAATTCGGAAGCGGTCATCATCACCGCACCTCCAGCACATGCGACTCAGCGCCGGTCATGGCGTCAACGAATCGGATTGTTCGGACCGGCTCGACGATCGGCGCATCCTCCGGCCACGTTTCCGCCCACAAGGCTTCATGATCCTCCGGTTCCGGCTCGACATAGGGCGCCCAGTCCGACTCGGCCGGATAGCAGGGCGATCCAGCAAGCTCGCGCTCAATCGCCTCTAGCAGGGCGCCGACTCCCAGCCGGTGCAATTCGTCATCCCGATCAGCGCCCATGCCCAGTGACGGCGAGGCATAGCCGGACACATAGCCGCGCTCACAAGCGAGATCGGCCGCATAGTCGAGCGCAAGGCCGGAGTCGGTTACCAGGCGGCGCCGGAATGCGGCCCGGCGGTGCCATAGGTGCGCGCCCATTGCCTGCAGATCTCCGCCCGTATCGCGAAGGCCGCCGGCCCGTGACAGGAATTCGCAAAGGGACATAGGCGCGCGCTCCGGCTTCACCGGCGCCGGTGCGGGTGCGATGCCCTGCAGGGCGTTTGCCATAGCTTTAGCGGCCGTTCGCCAGTCGGCCCGCTTATGGGTCTCGCCGGCCGTCGCATAGGCCTGCAGGGCGGCGGAGTCGGTCACAAGGGGGGCGAGAGCGTGACAGGCAAGGCGCCACCGCTTGCGGGCGCCGGGTTGTCCGGCGCCGGATTCGGCGTCGCGGTATAGTTTCAGGGGATCCGTTTTCATCGTTCGTTCCTTTCGGCGCCCAGTCTGGGCAATGCGGACTCTAACCGTCCGGCAAACCCGCCCCAGTGACAGGGCGGGAAAGCGGGGCGGTTAGGAGTGATGGGCGTTCCCGTGGTTGGACTTATCGAGTCGCCCCGTTGCCGGGTCGAACAACCACGCGGCGTGGTCGCGCGTGCGGATCAAGTATGCGTAACCGTGCCGGATCTCGACTGTGAAGCTTTTGAGGGTCTCGCCGTTCGCTTTCATGTGCGAGCGGTCGAAAAACACGCCGCCCGCCGACTCGTGCGCGGCCTTGATAGTGGCCACGGTCCATTGTTTGCGGAGTCGGAGGGTTTGCGCTTCCTCCGCCATGTGCTCGGCGTAACCCTCCGCCAGCATCACGGCGACGGCCTGGCGCGTGGCGGTATCAAAGCAGCCAAAGGAACCGTTAGGGCCCGGCGTGCCGTGCTCGCGGGTGTAGCGTTGCGCGGCGTCATCTGCAGCGTAGCGCCAAAGCGTCAACGCCTTATCGGCGTCATAGGTGCCGCCCGCGACCTTGCGAGCAAGGTTGGCAACGATCGGAAGGATGCGCGAGCGGTATAGATCGCCGTCATTTTCGGCGAACAATGCGAGCTCGCGCGCGTCGGTGTCAGTCATCGTATGTCCCTCAAAAGGCGCCCGGATCGGGCATTGTGAACGCGACAGGCGTTCAATAGGACGGGCGCCGTAGCACCCGCCCAGTTGAGCGTCGGCTTAGGCGGCCCTCTCCACAACATAGAGCGATCCGTTAGCGGCGAATGCGTCGGCCGCATCGTGATCAGCGTCATAGTCGGACTGAATGATCGGGAACGGGATAGCCTGCAGGGCGTCGGCGATAGTGGCGAACGTGCCCAGATAGCGGCGACGGTATGCGCAATCGGCGTTCAGGAGATCGTAGCGGATCATTTTGCCGACTCCTTTGCGACACAAGCGGCGAGCGTGGCGGGGATGATCGCAAAAAGCATCGTCATGACGCCCAGGGCGGCCGAGTCGGCGTGCAGGCCTTCCCAGATGATCAGGGCGCCGCATGCGACCATGAAAAGAGCCGCAAGGGCGAAGGCGGAGGCAAGGGCAATATCTGCAAAGCGCATGGGTCTAATCCGTTCATAGGCGCCCCGCATCGGGGCTGACATCGCGTATATGCCGGCACATATCCGGCCCCGTCAATCCCCCTCATTCACTTTTCCATACATTCAACCGGGACAGGCAAATCGAGTGAGGATTCAACCATCCCCACTCGATCCTCACTCGGCTAGTCTAGGGTTGCAAAATGACCCATTCACACCCTAACCGTGGGCAAGTGGGGTCGAGTGAGGACTCGAGAATCCTCACTCGATATTTCCGAATAAGCCCTACATTTCAGCACCTTCTCTCTCCAAAACCGAGCGAGTGAGGATTCATAGGGGGGGGTATATATATATCGATAAACGATATGGAGACAGATATACACTAGGGAGTCCTCACTCGATCGCCTCACTCGACAAAACGGCGATAACCCGCCGCTAACCGTCATCCCGCATATTCACCTTGCGTTGGCGCGCCCCAGGTCACTGATCCCGCCCCGATCCATGGGGGGCGAGCATTGTTTGACGTTCAAGAGCGCATAGACCCTGCAGGATGCGAGGCGCGCCCCGTCCGATACGCGGACCAGGCCTATCGGATCACCCGCCCCGTTATCGTTCATTCCCGCGCTGACATCGCGTCGCTGCTACGCGCGCACCGCATCGCGTCAAATGAGACTTGCGAGCAATTCGACGGGCGAGCTGGATGGAGTGACCGATACGTCACAAAGGCGGAACACGGTTACCGGGCCCGGATCACCATTGATCCGCCCGCACCGGATCGGCCGGACGGCGAGATCAGCCTAAGCTTCATGGCGGAGATTTGGCTTGAGACGGCCGGAGTCGCCCTTGTGCTGATGCCCGCTGACATGGCGCGGTCTATGGGTGCGGTTCCGGCGCCTAAGCGCAATGCCTGATCCTTCGCACCCCATAATTGAGGCAACGGCGCGCGAGGTCATCGCCAAGGCGCGCGCGCCACAGATTAGGCCCCGTTTGCAGGACGCTTGCCGCGCTATCGTTTCGGAGGGCCTGTCAGTCCCCGACGCCGCCAAAAGGTCCGGAATGACTGTGGCATCGCTGCAAATAGCGTTGCGCAAACCACACGTTCGGGCGTTCCTTTCCTCTGTCAAGCACGCGTGGCTCGAGTCCCGAACCTCTAAAGCGTGGCTCAACGTCGCCCAGTTGGCCGACTCCGCCTGCTCCGAAGATGTCCGGCTAAAGGCGAACCGCGTGTTTCTAGAGGCTGCAGGCGAGCTTGGCGCGAAGGGTGCGGACCCTAACGCCGCGGCCCGGACCCTGGTGCAAATAGTCGTCAATGCGGCGCAAGGCATGGGACATCTGACCGCTAGTCAGATGCCCGGCGTCATTGAAAGCCCGCCGTATCAGCCATTGCAGCATGACGCGTCCGACTCGTGGGTGGTTGGATGCGATGAGTCGGGCGATGAATAGACCCCTAGCGGCCCCGGTTAATGGGCATCCGATTCAGGGCGGCCGTTTCGGATCGGGCCCCTGTCAGCCGGGCCGCGTTGCCGGGCGGGTTGCGACTGGGCGGGGGGTATGGGGGGGAGGGGGCAAACGCGGGGGGCGACGGTCCCGTGGGGTGTTGAGCACGAGATTCAGGCCCTTTGGACCTTTTGAGATTCATTCGCAGATTTTTTTCACCCCTCTAAAACCCCGGAACCCCGCATGACCACCGTTCGCCGCGGCATACCGACGACACGCACGCCGCTGACGCCGGAGCAGTTGATCGCCCGTGCGGCGAAGAAGGCTGAACTGGCCCAGGTTGCGGCCGCGGCGGCGGAGGCTGTGGCTGATGGTGTCGACGATCGCGTGGATGATGTGCTGGACGGGACGGCTGCGTTTACGGGGCTGAAGGTTGGCTCGACCAATGTGAAGCCCTTTCTGGACCGGACGGATGGGTCGAAGCTCACGAATGCTGCTGGGTTAGACACAGCCGTAGTGCAGACGGCGGCGATTCAGTTGGCCGGCGCATCCAACAGCCTGTCGGCGTTCACGGACGCATCGCAGACGCTGACCCTGGCGGAGCAGAACTGCCAGGGGGTGACGTTCACGACGACGGGGGAGAAGCTGGAAGTGTTTTTCAGTTTCTACCTGAACGTCTGGCACCCGGCGGGCGGGAGCATTGACACGACGCTGCGGCTGTACCGGCAGGGCACGCTGATCTGGGACTTTGTGGTTGAGGCGACGGGCGGCGACTTTGCCTTTGGCTGGCAGTCGGTGGTCGTCACGGACCAGCCGGCGGCGGGGAGCTACCTCTACCAGCTCACGACCCAGGTCTCGGTGAACACGTTTTCCACGGCCACGGCGTCGTCGCGGTTTTTGAGTGTGACGGAGCGCAAGCGATGAGCCGGGCGGTGGTTATCGAGACGGCCACGGGGGCTATTCAGCGCGTGCTGGTGGGCGACCCGACGATGCTGGTGGATCAGGTCAGTGCTGGCCAATCGCTGTGGGTCATGGGTGTCGGTGACGACGGGGCCAAGATTAACGACCGGTGGGTGTTTGTCGGGGATGGGGAGCTCGAGATCCTGCCGGGCGCGCCTGGTGGGGTCGCCCTGCCGGCGGGCACCATTGAGTTCGTGATGTCGGTGGAGCCGTGACCTTGTGCGTTGAGGGTGCGGGGTCGAGGCGGCGATGTGCGGGGATGCAAACGCGCGTCGTGACCACCCGCATTGAGGCATGCCTGTGACCCTGCACTCCGACGCGCGAAAGTTGAACTGGGCGATGATTGGCGTGATCGTCGCGCTGGTTGCTCAGGCGGCGACGCTGGTCTTCTGGGGCGGCGGGATCAATCAGCGCGTCTCGACCCTCGAGCGCACGGTCGCGCCGTTGGCGGATGGGACACTGGCCCGGCTGGATGAGCGGACAGAGGCCATGCAGAAGCAGCTTGACCGCATCGAGCGTGCCCGATGAGCGACCACACCGCACTGCCGGATCATCCGATGCGGGCGCACTGGGCCTGGCAGATGTTTGACCGCCTGTGGCGGCCGTCTGCCGGCTGGGTTGTCGTGGTGGGTCTGGCCTATGCCGGCGTCATTGGCCCCGCGATCGAGAAGCCCATGGCCGAGGGCTATCTGGTCGCCTGGCTGACCTTCTGCGCGGCGATGCTGGGCCTGAAGACGATTGAGAAAATCCGGGGGGTGGCGTGATGCCGTACCGTCTGTCCGACCGATCCAAGCGCAATCTGGTTGGTGTGCATCCCGACATGGTCGCGGTGGTCAAACGGGCCATTGAGATCAGCCCGGCCGACTTCATGGTGATTGAGGGCGTCCGCACGCCGGAGCGTCAGGCTGAGTTGTATGCGCAGGGGCGCACCAAGCCGGGCAAGAAGGTGACGTGGACGCTGAACAGCAACCACTTCAAGCAGTCGGACGGATTCGGCCGCGCCGTCGACCTGCTGCCGGAGCCGTATGACTGGAAAGACCCTGGCCAGTTTGACAAGGTCGCGCGGGCAATGCGGGAAGCCGCCAAGCAGTTGGGCGTCAAGATCCGCTGGGGTGGCGACTGGGATCAGGATGGCCGGGCCCGCGAGAAGGGTGAGACCGATTCACCCCACTTCGAGCTTGCCAGATGATCCGCGTGCTGGCGGCGCTGCTGGCTGTGGCGGTGCTGGCGACAGGCATCCAGACCTTTCGTGCCGACCGGCTCAAGGCGGCGCTGGTGATTGCCAACGCTGAACTGAAGCAGTTGCGAGAGTACCGCGACGCCGCAAAGGCGGATGCGCAGATCCAGGCCGACCAGTGCCTGTCCCGCGTGAACGAGGCCCGCAAGTCGGCCCGGCGCATCGAGACCATTATCGAGAGGCCGATCCATGTCGATTCCCAAGGCTGTGCTGTGCGCGAGCTTGTTCCTGCTGGCGAGTTGCGCGAAGCCCTCCAGCCCGCCACTCCTCCCGCCTAGCCTCTGCGTTGAGGTCCGGGCGGAGCCGGAGTTGCCGGACGGCGCCGGGCTGGTGGCGCCGGTGACGGATGCCGAGAAGGACGCCACCCGCGAGATGCTTGGCTGGATGGCCGAGGTTCTGGACTGGGGCCGCGAGAATGAGGCGAGAGCCCGGACGACGAAGGGGCTGTGCGGATGAGCGGCCTCAAGTTCACCCCGCCGCAGGATGCGATCCCGACTGAGGGGCTGCTGGCCTTTTGCGAGACCGACCGCCAGCGGGAGTGCGTGCAGGCCGTCATTGACATTGGCTCCGTCACCCACGCGGCCAAGCACCTGAACACGGACGACCGCAGTTTCCGGCGGATGCTGGCGAACATCAAGGCGCGTGCGGCGGCCGGGGGCTATGCGCCTGGCTCAGACAACATGCGGCACCCCACGCCTGAGGGCTTCACGGTCAAGCGCCGATCCGCCCGCTTTGACAAAGAGGGAGCGCCTGCCGGGGGGTGGGTTATCTCCGAGCCCGACAAGCAGCGCCAAGCCGAGATGCTGCGCGAGTGGATCGAGCACCTGTCCGTCGGGTGCCGCGGCCTGTCCCCGCTTGTCCCGGCGCCGACGCACACGCTCAAAAGCATGCTGGTCAGTTACAAATTTGGCGACCCCCATTTTGGCATGGAGTCGGGCCCCGAGGCCGGCGGCGACAAGTTTGACATCGACGAGGCCGATCGCATCACACGCGCCGGCATTGACCGCCTCGTGCAGGTGGCGCCCGCTGCCGAGACCTGCATTGTCGAGGTGATTGGCGACGCCATGCACGCGAACGACGGGTCCAACCTGACGCCGCAACACAAGAACCCGCTGGACGTCGACAACCGCGGCTTCCGGCACGCCCTGCTAAAGTCGGCGGAGGCTTGGCGCTATGTCATCCTACGCGCCCTTGAGCGACACGATCGCGTCGTGGTCTGGTTCCTTGAGGGGAACCACGACCCGGAATCGTCTGCGGCGATTGCCCTGGCGCTCGCCTTCTATTTTGACAACGAGCCGCGCGTGGAGATCGACCTGTCTCCGGCGGTGTTCCGCTACCTCCGCTTTGGCAAATGCCTGCTCGGCGCCCACCACGGCGACCGCGTCAAGATGCAGGACTTGCCCCTGCTTATGGCGGTCGACCGGCCCGTGGACTGGGGGCAGACTGAGTTCCGCTACATCTCGACCGGCCACATTCACCATGACGTCGTCAAGGAGGTGCAGGGCGTCCGGGTCGAGAGCCTGCGCACGCTGGCCGGCAAGGACCCCTACCACGCCTTCAAGGGCTACCGCTCCCTCAGGGACACGCGCTGCGTCGTCTATCACGAGGACTACGGCGAGATCGAGCGATACACCGTGGGGGCGGCAATGCTGGAGGCGGCATGATCCCCGGCACGCCCGAGCACGCCGTGTGGCAGGCCGAGCAACTGGCCAAGAACAAGAAAGCCTCCGCCAAGCGCGCACGCTGGGCCGCGCGCCTTGGCCGCCCATTTCCAAGATCCGCGACCGACCTGCGGCCTGATCCTGGGACGCTGGATGTCGACGACGTGGAGATGGGGTGATCCCTGTGCGTTGAGGGCAACCCCAGCCCGACCCCCTCCTATCCCAAGGAGGGGCGCATGCTGAAAACCCTGATCGCAGCCTCGGCTGTCACGCTCATAACCGCCATGTCTGGCCCCTCCGCCTCCATGCAGGACGTCCGGATCTTTGTGCCGAGCCCAGAAGCGGTCGAGGCCCCGCCGGCGCAATACGACCGCGCCCCCGGCGCCCCGTTCGTCGTCATCGTCGGCACGCCGCAACAGGTGCACGGTGCCTGCGGCGGCGCACCCCTGCCGGCCCGCGACATCATCATGGCCTGCACCTTCATGCCGCAGCGCGTGATCTTGCTGCCGCACTGTCCGGCCGACCAGGACGCCTATTGCGGCAAGCTCCTGCGTCACGAGATGGCGCACCTGAACGGGTGGAAACACTGACGGTGCGTTGAGCGGTCGTAGGGCGGGCGGCGTAGTGCGCGAAACCGGAGATCCGCATGGCTACGATTTCAAACCCCTACGGCGTCGGCAACGACGGCTCGTTCGCCCGTTTCGTAGCGGTGACGCCGTCTGACACGACCGACCTGGCTGCCGGCCCGGCCCGCGGCCTCTATGTCGGTGTGGCCGGTGACGTCGCTCTGGTCGGCCTGGATGACGCCGCCGTGGTCTTCAAGGCCCTGCCTGTCGGCCTGCACAAGGTCATCTTCCGCCGTGTCAACGCGACCGCGACCGCGGCCACGAACATGGTCGCGATGTACTGACGGTGCGTTGAGGCTGTAGCCCCCGCCGCGCCTTCTCCGCGTATGGCCCGCAAGGCAGCATCCCAACCACCGCGCGAGCCGATCCGCTTTGAGCCTGACGGCCGCATCCTGTCGGCGTTCCTGCTTGCGGACAATGAGTTCGACATCATCCAGGGGCCGATCGGTTCGGGCAAGACCGACGCCGCGATCATGCGGCTGTTCCGGCATGCAAGCCAGCAACCACCGCAGGGCGACAAGGTTCGCCGCTCCCGCTTTGCCATCGTCCGCTCGACCTTCCCTGAGTTGAAGACGACGACGATCCCCTCGTTCGTGAACCTGTTTCCCGAGGGCTCAGAGGCGCAGGGCGGATTTGGCGAGATGTCGTGGTCGCCGCCGTTCACCTACCACATGCGCTATGGCGACATGGAAGCCGAGTTCATCTTCCTTGCGCTGGACAAGGACGACGACGTCAAGAAGCTGCGCTCGCTGCAGCTCACGGGGATCTATTTCAACGAGCTCCAGTACATCAGCCTGATGCTGGTGACCGAGGGGCTGTCGCGTTGCGGCCGCTATCCGTCGGTCAAGAACGGCGGGTGCAACTGGTCCGGCGGCATCGCCGACATGAACGCGCCGGAGAGCCTGCACTGGGCGCCCATCATGTTTGGCAAGGCGCCCGTGCCGGACCATTTCACGCCCGACGACGTCCAGAAACACAGGCGCCCGCCCGGCTGGTGCCTGTACGTCCAGCCGCCGGCGCTGCTGGTGCTTGACGATGCGCTGAAGGCCTCCGGGCTGGAGCCGCTGAATCCGGGCGACGAGGTCGAGTACTGCGTCAACCCCGGCGCCGAGAACCTGCGCTGGCTCAGGCCGGACTACTACCCGAAGAAGATCCACGGGGTCACGCGCCAGTGGATCGACGCCAACTGCCGCAACATCGCCGCCAGCCAGATGAAGGGCAAGGCGGTGCACCCGCTGTTCCGCGGCGAGGGTGAGCGCAACAGCCACGTCAGCCCGAACGCGCTCAAGTTCAATCCCGAGTTGGAGCTCTACGTCGGCATGGACTTCGGCCTGACGCCGGCGGTCGTGTTTGGCCAGACGATCCGGGGCCGCGTCTTCGTGCTGGGTGAGCTTTACGCCGAGGGTGTCGGCGCGGTGAGCTTCGCGCCCGTGGTCAAGCGCGAGATCCTGCGCCGTTTTGGCGGCCTCGATCTGGCGCGCGTCAAGTTCATCGGCGACCCTGGCAGCGCCGTCCGGTCGCAGACCGACGAGCAAACACCGTTCGACATTTTCCGCCAGCAAGGCATGCCGGTTCGCCCGGCGCCTGGCGCCAACCGCTTCTCCAAGGTCGGCGGGCGCAAGGAGGTGGTCGACAGCCTGCTCGAGCGACAGGTCGACGGCTATCAGGCGCTGATGATCGACCCCGGCTGCCGCATGCTGGTGCAAGGCCTGAGTGGCGGCTACCAGTTCAAGGTCACCAAGTCCTCGTTCGGCGAGTTCGTCTCATCGGATGTGGTCAAGAACCAATATTCTCACACAAATGACGCGTTCCAATACCTCCTGCTGGGCATGGGCGAGGGCGGCAACCTGCTGTTCGGCGCCGGCCGCAACGTCGCCGCGGTCCAGACCAAGGTGCAGGCGCGGGTGTTTGACCGCGGCTCGCGCGCACCGCTGTTCCGCGCTCGCCGATGATCGAGGCCGACGACGCTCTCTCGGGCATGCCGCCCCATTGGTATGTCGCCTTCTACGACGGCGATCAGCGATATTGGTGGTCGGGCCTGTGCCGCACCGGCTTTCGCCATGTCGCCGCGTTCGGCTATTGCGCCGACCAGGCCGCGTGGCTGCTGTACGACGTCACGACCCGCCGCACCCTGATCCGCATGCTGACGCCCAGCCAGATGGACGCATGGGCCGAGGCCCTGCCGGACCATCGCCGCATCCTTGCGTTCGAGCCAGTCGGCGAGCCTGATGATCCGGGGCTTCGCTTGGGTTTCTGGTGCACGCCGGCGGTCGCTCATCTGGTCGGTGCACGGTCCCGTGCGTTGAGACCGGAGGCCTTCTATCGCGATTTGCTTGCTCAAGGTGCGCGACCCGCGTTCGAGAGCAGGCAGGCATGAGGACTCCGAAGGTCACGCTCCCCGAAGAAGACCCGGCCACCAAAGCCGCGCGCGAGCGTGAGGAGCGTCGGGCTGAGAACGCGCGCACCGAGGAGACCCAAGCCTGGCTGCTGGGGGCAACCGGACGGCGCAATCGTCGTTTTGGCTCGCTGCCCGGCGGTGGTGGCGGGTCCGTTCCGATCGTGGGCGGCCCGATGACCCCCGGCGTCGGCTCGCCCGGCGGTTCAGGCGCGGGGTCTGGCACTGCTTTCGCTGGCGGCTCGCGCTTTGGCTCCGCTGACCGCAGCCTCTCGGTTATGTACTGATGGCTACTGCCAAGCAAATCCTCGCCCGCGTCGCTGCAGCAAGGCAGGACAAGGCGCGTCACGCCACATGGATTGACGAGACGCTGCGCCTGGCGCTGCCGACCTATCGCCGATGCAATGAGCGTTCGGACACCTCGCTCCGCATTGAAGAGCAGGACGACCAGTTCGACAATGAGCTGGAGATCGTCGCCGAGGATTTTGCGTCGGACATGATCTCGACCTTCACCCCGCGCCACGAGCGGTGGGTGATGTTCGAGCCGGCGGACGACCTGTCGGAGGGCCAGAAGCGCGAGATCGCGCCGCAACTGGCCGCGATCGGCGACGCCGTGTTTGCCGAGATCGAGCGGTCAAACTACTGGGACGCCGCGCAGGAGTGCTTCGCTTACTGGGGCGTGTCGGCAATGGCGGTCGCCCTGTCGGACATGGGCCCGCTGAACCCGCTGCATTTCCAGCCGATCGAGATTCCCGACCTGCTGATGGAGCGCGGCCCGGACGGGTCCGTGACCGGCAAGTGGCGCGAAATGAAACTGACGCAGGCGGAGCAGAACATGCTCTGGGGCGCGTCGATGGGAAAAGAGTTCCCGGCGTTCAGCGGTGTCGGCAAGGACAAGAAGCAACGGATCGTCGAGGGCTGTGACCGCGACTGGTCGACGCCAGGCGTTGAACGGTGGAGCTACCGGATCTTCGTCGACGACAAGGAGCGGGTGAACCTCACCTATGAGGGCGCCGGCTCCTGCCCGATCATCACCTGCCGCTTTCGTCAGCAAGCCGATTCCGCGTGGGGCCCCGGCCCGTTCAAGAAGGCGACGCCGCGTGCTCGCGTTCTGGATGAGCTTGCGTATCTGAACCTGAAGGGGCTGGGCCGCACGATCGACCCGGCGTTCTCCTACGAGGAGGATGGCCTCGCCAACTTCGACGGCGGCATGGAGCCCGGCAAGGGCTTTGCACGCGCGCCCGGCTCGAAGTCGCCCGAGGCCTTCCTGCCGGACGTGCGGTTCGACGCCTCGTTTTTTGCCGCGGACGAGATGCGCAAGGGCATCAAGCGCGCCTGCTACCAGGACCGCCCCGAGCAGCCCGGCGATACCCCGCCGACGCTGGGTCAGTGGATGGACGAGAAGGCGTGGAACACGCGCCGCAAGGAGCTGCCGCGCGACCGCTGCGTCCGCGAGTGGGTTCTGCCGATCATTGAGCGCGTGGCTTGGATTCTCGCCAAGCGCGGCGTGCTGCCCGAGGTCAAGCTCAAGGGCGGACGGGTTGTGAACTGCCGGCCGATCAGCCCGCTGTCCAAGGCCAAGGATCTTGAGGACATGAACCTCACGGGTCAGGTGCTGTCGATGGCCGCCAGCATTGGCGGGGCCATGCAGGTCGGCGTGCCGGTCGATGCCAAGGCCACGATGGAGAACCTGATCGCCACGGCGAAGGAACGCCACATCGTCATGAAGTCCGACGAGCAGATCATGGCCGAGCAGGCCGCGCAGATGATGGCCCAAGGCGGAGGCATGCCAGATGTCGGGGGCGCGTAGGTTCGACCGTCTCCGCGCGGCCAACGCACGGCCCGCCTCGATCGCCTCGCAAGAGGAGCCGATTGAGTCCGTGATCTGCCGGCACATGCTGGTCAGTGCCGATGGCCAGCGCGTCCTTGACTGGCTGATGGACGAGGTCAGCGACGCCACGCCCCTGGGGTGCAGCGAGGCGGCCCTGCGTGACGCCGAGGGTGCGCGCCGGATTGTCCAGAAGCTGATCGCCAAGGGCACGCCAACACCATGAGCCCCGTGCGTTGAAGCTCACCGCCCTCGACCGCACGGTTCCAATTATGACGGACCAAACACCCGCTCCCGAAGCTGCCGAACCGGCCGCCCCCGCGCCTGAAGCCTCTGTCATGGCTGCTGCGCCGGAGGCTCCTGCCGCTCCCGCGCGCCCGGACGGACTGCCCGACACCTACTGGGACGATGCTGCAGGCGTGAAGCCCGAAGCCTTCTCCCGTCTCGCCGAGCTTGAGGCCGCTGAGGCCGCGCGTCGCGAGGGTGTGCCCGAGTCGGCTGACAAGTATCAGCTCAAGCTGGGTGAAGACATCGTCGGCCTGGACGGCAAGCCGGTCCAGTTCGACCCGACGGATCCTCTGGCGCAAGCCGTCCTGCCTGTGCTGCACGAGTGCGGCGTTCCGCAGGCTGGCGTCGAGAAGCTGCTGGCCGCTTTCACCAAACTGGAGGTCGAGGCCGCGAAGGCCGAGCAGGCGCACATCACCGCCGAGCAGGCCAAGCTGGGTGCCGAGCACGTCAAGCGCACGGGCGCCATTCACTCCTCTCTTGTCGCCGCCGTCGGCGCTGAGGGGGCCAACGCCATTCGCCAGTCGATGCGCTCCGCAGACGCTGTGATCGCACTTGAAACGCTCGTCTCGAAACTAACCGGCTCGGCCATTTCGGCCGGTCCGCCCGCCACCCCGCACTCAGACCTCGACGGCCTGTCCGGCCAAGCACTTCTCACCGCCATCCGCGCCCGCCAGGCCGGCTAAGGGGAATCGACCAACATGACTGCTCAAAATCTCGTTGAATACTCCAAGGGCCTGCAGCCCGGCGTCGAAAAGGCGGTCGTTGAGCTTTACGCTCAGTCGTCCGACCTGCTGGCTGCCGTGCCGTGGAAAACTACCGGCGGCGCTTACCAGTACACGCTGGAGGCCACCCTGCCGGGCATCGCCTACCGCGGCGTGAACGAGAGCTATACGCCCGACACCTCGGTTGAGAACCCGCAGGTCGAGCAGGTGTTCATCGCCGGCGGCGAGGCCGACGTTGACAACTACCTGCTGGCGCTCGACCCTTCCCGGCGCGCCCGTGAGGAAAGCCGCAAGATCAAGCAGATGGCCCGTGCGGTCACCTCTGCCCTGATCACCGGCGACAACTCGACCAACCCCAAGTCGCCCGACGGCCTTCAGCGTCGCCTGACCGGCCGCGCCCTGATCGCCAACTCGAACGCCTCGGGCGGTGCCGCCCTCTCGCTGGCCGCCCTGGACGAGGCGATCGCCAACACGGTCGACCCGACCCACATCCTTCTGCCCTTCGCCCTTCGCACCAAGTTCGGCGCGACGATGCGGAACCAGACCCTGTCGGGCAACCTGAACCTGACCAAGGACGACTTCGGTCGCGAGGTCATGACCTACAACGGTCTGCCCTTCCTGGTCGGCTACGAGACCGGCCCGGACACCGCCCTGCTGCCCTTCACCGAGACCGGCGCGGGCGGCGGCTCCGCTGTCACCTCCTCGATCTACGTCATGTCGCTGAAGGAAGGCCACATTTGCGGCATCCAAGTCGCGCCGATGTCGGTCAAGGATCTGGGCGAGCTGCAGTCCGAGCCGAAGCACCGCACCCGCATCGAGTGGTTCAACGGCTTCTGCATCGAGAACCCGTATGCCGCCACCCGCCTGACTTCCATCACCAACGCCGCGATCGTGGCTTAAGGGGACACCGACTATGGCCACCGCCACTCAGATCCGCTCCTACACCTACGACTCGTCCCTCTCGCTCAAGGCGGCCGGCCTGGTCGCCGCTGACACTGCCGGCTCGCTGATCGTCAACGTCGGCGACGCCACCTTCAAGGGCGTGGCCGTCATCGACGTGACCGCAATCGAGATTGCCTCGAATGACGAACGCTACGTCATCTCGGTCCAGGGCTCGACCTCGCCGACCTTCGCCAGCGACGTTCAGAACCTCGCCTCGCTCGAGCTGGGTGCCACCGAGGTCCGCTCCGGCGGCGCCATCGACTCGGCCATCGGGCGCTACGAACTGTTCTTCCTGAACGAGCAGGACGCCGTCTGCTACCCGTACATCCGCATCTACACGGATGTCTCGGGCACGATCGCCACGGGCATCAACTACGCTGCCTTCATCGGTCGCGACCACCTGACCAACGCATAAGGTGCTGCCGATGCAAGTCGACAAATACGGCAACGCCCGCCTGATCGACCGCGAGACCGGCAAGCCGCACGTTTGTTGCGCGGCTTCCGCCCGCGAGATCCTGCAGGTGGCGACCCTGGCCGACGACGGCGCTCCGCGCTACGTCTGCGAGGCGGACTATGACGGCCTGTCGGTTGCTGACTCCAAGGCGGCCAAGGCGGAGGCGGCCAAGGCCGCTGCCGCTGAAGCCAAGGCGGCAAGGGAGGCTGAGGCTGCTGAAGCCAAGGCCCGTCTTGACGCCGCCGTTGACGCTGAGATCGCCCGCCGCAAGAAGGCCGGCGCTCTCTAACGCTCTCTCCGGGTGGGACTGAACTGAACCCGTCGCGCTTCGGTGCGGCGGGTTCTTCTTTGCCCGTGCGTTGAGCCACCCCCGCCCTCGCGCAACCTGCGCCAATGCCTGCCTTCTCCGCCCCCATTGAGGTCGTTCAGGCCGCCCTTCATCGCATTGGCGAGGAGGAGATCACGTCGCTGGATGATGACTCGTCCGGCGCCCGCGTCGCGGCGTCCAACTACGAGGGCATCGTCCGCAACTTCTTCGCGCGCCATGCGTGGACCTTCGCCAAGCAGACGCTGGCGCTGACCTACCAGGGGCCGGTCGAGCTGGGGCAGTTCACCCACGCCTTTGTGTGGCCTGCCGAGATCACAAATATCCGCGCCGTCGTCTATGCGCCGAACGGCGGGAACCTTGGCGGTCGACGCCTGCGCGCCGGCGATTATGCGATTGAGGGGGGGCGCCTGCTTGTCCGCAGCGACACACCGCTGCAGGTCATTGCGACCACGCGCGCGGACGAGTCCATGTGGCCCGGCGACTTCTCCGAGGCCGTGGTCGTGCGCCTGCAGGGTTTGTTCCTTGAGGCGCTGTGCGACAAGCCGCAGGACGCGCGGCTCAAGATCCGTGACGCCGATGTGCTGATGCGCGACGCGATCATCCGCGACAAGCGCCAGGAGCCCGGCGTCAGCATTGAGTTCGTCCCGCTGGCCGAGGCGTGGCGCGGCTCGCGTCCGTCGCGGACGGCGCTTCGTGGCTAGGCGCTTCCCTTTCATCACCAGTTTCGCGGCGGGAGAGATCGCCGAGGAATACCAGATGCGGACCGACCTGCAGGTCCGCAACGAGGCTTGCCGCCAGTTCCGCAATGCGCAGACGCTGGCCGGCGGCGGATTCCGCAGGCGCTACGGCACCAACCATGTGGCGGCGCTGACGGCGCTAACGCGGCTGGAAACCTACGGCGTGGGCACCGACGACGCTCGCCTGCTGCTGTTCAGCGCAAACAAGTTCGAGGTTCGCGATCTGGCCGGCGCGATCATCCAGACGATCAGCTCGTCTGTGCCGTGGGTCGCCGCGGACCTGTTCACGATGCAGGTCGCCATTGAGGACGGCAAGATCGTGGTCGCCAGCCGCAGCTTCGCGCCGCGCATCCTGACCCTGACCGGCTCGACCTGGGCGATTTCGACCCTCAGTTTCGCCGATGGCCTGAACGGCTCCAAGCTCCAGCCCTACTGGCGCTTTGCCGCGCGTGGTGTGAGCCTGACGCCGAGCGCATACACTGGCAGCGGCGTGACCTTGACGACCAGCGCCGCCTTCTTTGACGCCGACCATGTCGGCACGAGGCTGCGCTACACCGGCATCGAGGTCACGGTCACTGGCTACACCAGCACGACTGTCGCCACCGGCACCGTCGTCGGCTCGCTCTACCCCACCCTGACTGTGACCGTCGGCTCCTCGACCGGCTTCCTTGTCGGGCAGGAAGTGCAGGGTGAGGACTCGCAGGTGACCGGCGTTGTCGCGGGCGTGCCGGGCGGGACCAGCCTGACGGTCCAACTGCTCGACGGCTACACCTATTTCGACGCGACCGAGGATCTGGTCGGGCCCACCGCCAAAAGCACGATCAGTGCCGTGGCGCTGACAGGCACGCCGGCCGCGACGACTGAATGGGACGAGGCACTGATCGGCGTCGAGCGGGGTTATCCGGGCGCGTGTGCCCTGCACCGCAACCGCCTCATGCTGGGCGATTTCCCGGCTGCTCAGAACGTCATGGCCGCCAGCGCGACGGGCGACATCACCGACTTCAACACTGGCACCGGCCTGGAGACGGACGCGATTATTGAGCGCGTCGGCCGCGAGACCTCGCTGGGCCTGCGCCATTTCGGATCGACCGAGCAACTGCTGCTGTTCACTGAGGGCGGCGTCTATTATGTCCCCGAGCAGGTGGCCGCGCCCCTGTCGCCGACCAACTTTGAATTGCTGAAGATCGGGCCCGAGGCTGCCGGCGACCCTGTGCCGCTGGACGTGACCGAGGGCAAGATGTTCATTGAGCGCGACAGCGGCCGCGCCATGATCTGCATACCGACCGGCAACGTGCGTCGCTCGTGGGACATCAGCGACCTGTCCGAGCTTGCCTATCACCTGATGGGCACGCCGGTTGAGATGGAGCTGATGGCGGCCGGGACCGAGAGCGACCGCCTCGTGCCGGTGCTCAACAGTGCCGGCGACATGGCTGTGCTGACGTTCCGTCGCAGCGCGCAGTTCTCAGCCTGGGGCGTCTGGTCGACCGTCGGCTCGTGGCGCTCGATCGTCTATGCGGGCGGTTTCCTCTACGCCGTGTCCGAGCGCACGATCAACGGCTCGACCGTGTTCCGGCTGGAGAAGTTTTCCTCAACCGCATGGGCGGACGGCATGATCTCGCTCGCGACGATCACGACGCCTGTCACTCAGTACGCGGGACACACGGTCGGCGTCTGGGACGGCAACAACAAGATCGGCGAGTTCGCGGTCAACGGGTCGGGCGTGCTGCAGGGCGTCGACGACAGTTACGGCGCCGTGCAGGTGGGGCTGGACTTCACCGTGACGGTCGAGGGCGTGCCGCCGGTCGATCAGCAGATGGGCCTGCGTCCAAACTACAAGATCACGCGCGTTGACGTGGACGCCGTCAACTCGACCGGGTTCACCGGCAACGGTCGCAACCCGTCCGGCTGGGTCGGCGGCATCGGCGGCGGCACGGGCGCGCAAACCGGCGTGCGTCGCTTCCGTCCGCTAGGTCGCGGCAAATACCCGACGTTCACGATTCAACAGACTGTCGGCGGGCCGCTGCAGGTCCGGTCTGTCACAATGGAAGTCACAAGCTGATGGGACAGTCGACCCCGCTTCTCTCCGCGATCATGCAGGTTGGCCAGGGCCGCGCTCAGGCCAAGCAGCTCGGCATGGAAAGCCTGATGCTGAAGCGTCAGGCGGGCGACGTTGACTTGCAGTCGGTGCAGGCCTCGGCCCGTCGCCGTGAGGAACTGCGTGCCGGTATCGCCGCATGGACCGCCAATCGCTCGGCCAAGGGCCTGTCGCTGGACAGCCCGTCGGGCATGGCGATCGAGCGGGA
>Ga0315907_10000838_pt1 | contig 42260 bp, 40 predicted proteins | sample LakEriMetagenome_3_FD_203525 | JGI IMG/M metagenome (GOLD analysis project Ga0315907, IMG submission 203525) | Freshwater fungal communities from buoy surface, Lake Erie, Ohio, United States - Buoy 12 MA123 | ecosystem: Environmental > Aquatic > Freshwater > Lake > Lake biofilm | place: USA...
ACCTGGGCCTGGCCGTGGCACCGTCGCTGCTGGTCTTCGACATGTGGGTGATGCTGGCCGTGGCGCTGGCCTGCCTGCCCGTCTTCATGACGGGGCGGGAGATTGCGCGGTGGGAAGGCGGCGTCTTTCTCGCCTACTACGCCGCCTACGTCACCTATCTCATCATGGCCGCGCAGCAGCACGATGCGCTGCGGGCCTTCTCGGGCCTGATGCTGGGCTTTGTGGTGCCGCTGACCCTGGTGACCCTGGTGGTGGTGTTCATCCGCCGGCCCGCCGCTCGCGACAAGGGCTGAGGACACGGGCCGGCTTCATGGGTCGCCCGTGACACCTGGACCCTGCTGAAGTGATGCGCAAACAGGAGACCCCCATGACCGAACTGGGCTACAGCTTCCGTCAGCGCCTGGACCACACGCCCCCGCACAAGCGGCCGCCGCTGAGGCTGCCCGGGGGCGCGCGGCTGGCCGTGTGGACCATCGTCAACGTGGAGCACTGGAGTCCGGCGGGCGCCATGCCGCGTACCGTGCTGCCGCCCCCCATGGGCCAGCCCCTGCTGCCCGATCTGCCCAACTGGGCCTGGCACGAGTACGGCATGCGGGCCGGGTTCTGGCGCTTCCTGGAGGTGCTGCAGGCGCGCTCGATCACACCCACCTTTGCAGTCAACGGCTCGGCCTGCGAGCTGTACCGGGACGCCTGCGAGGCCGCGCGTGACGCAGGCTGGGAGTTCATGGGTCACGGATTCGTCCAGAAGCCCATGCACCGCGTGGAAGACCAGGCGCAGGCCATCGCCGACACCGTCAAGGCCATCAGCGACTTCACCGGCCAGCCCGTGCGCGGGTGGGAGAGCCCGGGCCTGACCGAGACTGACGAGACTCTGGACCTGCTGGCCGAAGCCGGCATCGAGTACGTGGCCGACTGGGTGCTGGACGACCAGCCGCTGACGCTGCGCACGCGCGCCGGCCCCGTGATCTCGGTGCCCTACACGGTGGAGGTGAATGACGTCGTCATCTCGGCCGTGCAGCAGCAACCCTCCGACGAGATCCTGCGGCGCGGGCGCGACCAGTTCGACCGGCTGTACCAGGAGGGCGCCACATCGGCCAAGGTGATGGCCATCTCCATCCACCCCTACCTCACCGGGGTGCCGCACCGCATCAAGTACCTGGAAGCCCTGTACGACCACATCCTGTCGCACCCTGGCGTGGTGATGTGGACGGGCGAGCAGATCATGGAGTGGTATCGCACGCAGAGCGTCTGAGGAGCGCTGGGCAAGGGCCAGCGTTCAATCCCGCTCGCCCCGGTCCCGCTCCCGTCCAGGTCGAGGGGTCTCGGGTCCGCACTGATGATGGCGCAGCCGCGGGGCACGTCACCGTACGGTCAGTATGATGTCCACCAGATCATGAGCGCCACCGATCCGACCGCCGCTGTGCAGCCTGCCCCCTTGACGGCCGAGCGCCCGCACTCACAGGCGCGTGACGCCATGTGGCTGACGCTGCGCCGCGTGACGGTGCTGGCCGCCCTCACCGATGCAGGCTACTTCCTGCTCTTCTGGGCGATCGGCTCGCCCGTGCTGCAGTGGATCAATCTGGTGAGCATCGCCCTGTACGGTCTGGCCTGGCGGCTCAGCCGCGACCGGCTGCATCCCGCCTCCGTCTGGCTGATGTGGATCGAGGTGCTGGGCCACGCGGCGCTGGGCTCGCTGGTCATCGGCTGGGCCAGCGGCTTCCATTACTTCCTCATGATGTTCATCCCGGGCATCGCCGCCAGCACCCGGCCGCGCCGGGCAGTGCCCGCCATCGTGTTGCTGCTGACCTTCTACATCGGGCTGGAGCGGCTGTGCAGCGCCGTGGGGCCGCTACAGCCGGTGTCGCAGCTCAGCCTGGACATCGTGCACGCACTGAACGTGTCGATCGTGTTCGCCATCTTCGCCGCCATCACCATAGCCTATGTCGGCCTGATGCGCGCCGCACAGCGCCGTCTGGAGGACATGGCCACGCGCGACCCCCTCACCCGGCTGTCCAACCGTCGCCACTTCTGGGCGCAGGCCGAGCAACGGGCGGCGCAGGGATCAGGGTTGGAGCCCATGGTTCTGCTGCTGGTGGATATGGACCACTTCAAGAACATCAACGATACGTACGGCCACGCCGTGGGCGACGAGGTGCTGGTGAGCGTGGCCGAATGCCTGCGCGAATGCTGTCGCGACCATGATGTGGTCGCCCGCTGGGGGGGCGAGGAGTTCCTGCTGCTGCTGACCCGCACCGACCTGCCCGGCGGCCTGGTGGTGGCTGAGCGCATCCGCGCTTCCATCGCCAGCCAGCCCCTGGCCGCCTCGCAACCCGAACTCCGACTTACCGTGTCACTGGGCGCAACGCAGGCGCGGAAGGGTGAGGCGCTGAGCGAGGGTATTGCGCGGGCCGACACCGCGCTGTACCGCAGCAAGGAAGCGGGCAGGGACCGCATCACCGCCGTCTAGCCCCCTGATTCGTAAGGCCGCAACAGGCCCTTCACGACGTTCGACCAGGCGAACAGCCCTGGATGGGTGGCGCCTGCAGGGCGCCTGAGGGGAGCCCGGGAGGGGCCCGCGCTCGATCGGTCTCGATTGGGCTCGGTCCCACTCAATCCCGCTCGTGGCACTGGCTACCCTCGGCCTGCACGACTCGATGCATCGGGCCGTTGGGCGCCACGTGGCATGACGAGCACTGCTCGCGCACGGACGGAACGAACAAGGCGTGCGGGAACGGCTTGCCGCTGCGCACAACGAACGGCGCACACACCCCTGGACACATTGTGCGCAGGTCATTTCGCAACGACCTTGAGGCTGATCAAGGGCCTGGTCGGGTCTGAACGAGAAACCCCGGCCGGATCAAGTGGGCCTGGCCGAACTTCTCAGCGCGGGCGCTCCACCCGCTGACGTGCTGCTGCCAGCATCTGCTCCACGGCCTCAGCCAGGGCCACTGCCTGTTCCAGGCACTCCCGATGCCCCTGGTGCGCGGCGCTTTCGACGCTGCGCGCCAGCGCAAACGCGGCATCGGCCTTCACGTTGCCGGCCACGCCCTTGATGCTGTGGGCCTCGCGCATGAGGGCGGGCATGTCGCCCTGCTGCATGGCGCTGCGCAGCGCCGCCGGCTTCGGCCCCAGGTTCTTGAGCAGCCCTGCGGCCAACTGGTCCAGGAAAGCCTCCGACGCGCCCAGGCCGGCAGCGACCGCAGCCCAGTCGATGACCGGGGCCTGCGGGCCTGCTGGCGGGGCTGCAAAAGAGTGCGCCGGTGGGGATGCCGGTGCAGGTGCGGCAGCCCTTGAGGAACCGCGGGCACGCGGACTGCAGGCACGCTCGATGGCGGTGACCAGCTCCTCGACATCCACCGGCTTGGCCACATGGCCGGACATGCCCGCGTCCAGGCAGCGCGCGCGCTCCTCCGGCAGGGCATGGGCGGTCAGGCCGATGATGGGGAGGTCTGGCCGGAGGGCCCGAATGCGCCGGGTGGCCTCGAAGCCGTCCATCACCGGCATCTGCAGGTCCATCAGCACGACGTCAAAGGGCGCAACCCTGGGGGCAGGCCCGCCAGCCGTCCGGGCCTGGGCCTGCACCGCCCGCACGGCGGCAGCGCCATCCTCGGCAAACTGCACCCGGGCATCCTCCTGTTCCAGGACGCGAGCGAGCAGGAAGCGGTTGACCTCCATGTCCTCGGCCGCCAGCACGCTCAAGCCCTGGAGCCGGCCTGTGGCGCCGATGAGTGCGCCAGGCTGGGTGTCGCGCACCTGCGACTCGGGCAGGGTGACGCTGAAGATGAATGTGCTGCCCTGCCCGGGCGTGCTGCGCACCGTGATGTCGCCTCCCATCTCACGGGCCAGGTGGCGCGAGATGACCAGGCCCAGGCCGGTGCCGCCATGGCGCCGGGTGCTGGAGTTGTCAGCCTGCTCGAAGGGCTGGAACAGGCGCGAGATCTGTTCGGGTGTGAGGCCGATGCCGGTGTCGGAAACCTCGAAGACATGGCGCGCCCCCTGCGAGGTGATGCGCAGGACGACATGGCCGCGTTCCGTGAACTTCACGGCGTTCGACAGCAGGTTCAACAGCACCTGCTGGATGCGCTGGCCGTCCCCCAGCACGTGTGCGCGCGACGCTGGGGTCCACTCCACACGCAACGAGATCCCCTGGGCTACCGCCTGAGGCTCGAGCAACTGCACCGCCTGCGCCACGGTGGCGGCCAGGTCGAAGGGCTGGCTCTCCACCGTGCTCTTGCCGGCCTCGATGCGCGAGTAGTCCAGCACATCGTTGACCACCCGAAGCAGGTGCTGCCCCGCGGACAGGATGCGCGGATACAGGGTCTGGGTCGAACGGCCGGAAGCCTCCTCGCGCAGGCCCACTTGCGCCAGGCCGATCACGGCATTGAGCGGGGTGCGCAGTTCGTGGCTCATGCGGGCGAGGAAGTCGGTTTTCGACCGTGCCGTACCCTCGGCCCGCTGCAGGGCCTCCATCAGGTCCTGGGTGCGCCGGGCCACCTGGTCTTCCAGGGCCTGGTTGGCGGCCTGCAGTTCCCGCGCGCGGCGCGCCAGTTCCAGATGCAGCCGCACCCGCGCCTGCACCAGGTCAGGCCGCAGGGGCTTGTGGATGAAGTCCACTGCGCCCAGCGCCAGGCCGCGGGACTCGCTGGCTGCATCGGTGCGGGCGGTGACGAAGATGACCGGGATGACCCGGGTGGCTTCATCCTGTTGCAGACGCTCGCACACCTCGAAGCCATCCATGTCCGGCATCATCACGTCCAGCAGGATCAGGTCCGGCGCGGTGCGTCGTGCCCACTCCAGGCCTTCCTGCCCCGAGGTGGCGAACTGCACCTCAGCCACCTGCGACAAGGCCGCGCCCAGCACGGCCACGTTCTCGATGACGTCGTCGATGACCAGGATGACGGGCTGCGGGCTCATGGTGAAGGCAAGGATTCGGGGCCGGATGATGCCTCAGCCCATTGGTCGCGCAGAGACGCCAGGCGGGAACGTGCGGCGGGAAAGCGCAGGCGCTGCACATCCTGCTCGATCGGCAAGAAACCATTCGCCCAGACCGTACCCTGCAGTCCGGCGCGCACTCGTTCGGCCACACGCCGGGCGCCCAGCATGTTGCGTGACAGCAGGTCGTCCAGTTCCGCCAGCAGCGGAAGCAGTGCTGCCAGGTCGGCCTGGCGCTGCGGCACGGAGGGTGACGCAAGGGCCGGTGCAGGCACCGCTGCAGCGGGCGCCCCGGGCGCCCCAGTCGCCCCGATCACCCCGTTCGCCCCGGTCGTTACCGGATGGGGCGCAACGGCCTGCGCGAGCTCAGTCAGGCCACCAGCCGCCCCTCCCTCCACCGGGATGAAGGGCACCTGCAGCGTGAACTCCGCGCCGCAGCCCGGTGTGCTGCGCACGGACAGCGTGCCGCCCATCAGTTCGGCCAGCCGCCGCGAGATCGACAGCCCCAGCCCGGTACCACCGAAGCGGCGCGTGATCGATCCATCGGCCTGCGCAAAGGGCGCGAAGATGCGCTCGATCTGGGACGGCTCGATGCCGATGCCGGTATCGCTGACGACGATGCACAGCACGGGCGCCGACGCCTGCCCCACGCGACGCTGCACCGAAATGCGGATCTCTCCCTCCTCGGTGAACTTCACCGCGTTGCCGACCAGGTTGACCAGCACCTGGTGCAGACGCAACCCGTCGGCGCTGATGAGGCGCGGCACCTCGGGCGCGATCTCCAGCCGCAACCGGACCGTGCTGTCCCGCAGTTGCGGCTGGAACAGGCCGACGGCACTGTCCACGGTGGCCAGCACATCGAAAGGCTCCGAGCTGGCCTTCAACTGGCCGGCCTCGATCTTGGAGAAATCCAGCACGTTTTTCATCACCCCCAGCAGTGTGGTGCTGGCGCTCTGCAGGCGCTGCGCGTACTCCTGCTGCGGCGGCTGCAAGGGGGTGCGCAGCAGCATGTCGGCGTAGCCGACGATGGCGTTCATCGGCGTGCGGACCTCGTGGCTCATGTTGGCGATGAAGTCCGCCTTGGCAGCGTTGGCGGTTTCGGCCGCACGCAGGGCCAGGCTGGTCTCGGTCTGACGGCGGATGGCTTCTTGGAGATATCTGCGCTGCAGGGCCTCGCTGTGCACCAGCTCGCCCACCTTGCGCCGCACCTCCAGCCCCATGCGCGAGAAGGCTTTCATGAGGACGCCCAGCTCGTCCTTGCGTTCCGGGTCGAACTCCACCTCATAGTTGGCGGCCTGTATGTCACGCGCCGCCATCGCCAGCGTCGCCAGCGGCCGCGTCAGGGCATGGCTGAGGGCCGCCAGCAAGGCCGAGAAGACCAGCAGGCAAAACAGGCCGATGAGTGCCAGCGCCCACAGCAGCGATTGCCGGGTCTCGGCCAGCGCGCTGCGCGACAGCCCGAACTCCACCCGCCCCAGCACCTGCCCCCCAATCTCCAGCGGTGCCTGGAAGTCCAGGGTGGCCTGAGGTCCCGCGGCCGGGGCGGGCTTGTGCAACTCGGACGCACCGGCCGCTGCAGGTGTCGCCCCGGCCCGGTCTTCCGCAATCAAGCGCCCGGAGGCATCGCGCACACAGACGAACACCAGATCGCGCGTGGCGCGCGCCTCGGCCAGGATGGCCGCCACGGTGGCGAAATCGCGCTGGGCCAGGGGCGCGGCCAGCGCCGCATTGAACAGCGGCTTGAGCTGCCCCACGCGCGCTTTCAGTTCCTGCTGCAGGTAGCGGTCCACCAGCGTGGACACGCCCAGCGCCACGGCGGCCAGCATCAGAACCTGCAGTGACACCCCCACCCAGATGAGCTTGGCCCGGAACCCCAGGCGTTTCCAGCCGGCGCTCAAGCTCATGACGGCCTCCGGCGGGCTTGGCTGGGCCCGGGGCGTCCGCAGCAGGGGCCGTGGTGCGGCTTCAGGGCTTGAGACCCAGGCCGCGCCGGGTCAGGTCGTTGAAGGGATCGGCAAACGTGAGGTCGGCGTCGGCGATCTCGCGAATGCCCCGGAACCCCGACAGCTCGAAGAAGCGCGCGCCGTCGGCACTGGCGGGCAGGGCCAGGATCAGGGCCTTCAGCCGCTGACGCTGCGCCGCCGGGAGCGCCGGGTTGGCCATCACGAAAAAGCCGGGCACCGTGGTGATCTGCCTGACGATGCGCAGCGACTGGCGCAGCGCCTCGGGCTTGGCCCGGAACTCGCCCATGCTCATCACGGCCCACGGTGCCTCGCCGCTGCGCAGCACGGCGCCCAGACTGTCGTCGTTGGCCACCACCACGGTCTTGAAGTCCACGCCCTCCTGCAAGCCTTCGGACTTCAGCCATTGCAGGCCCACCAAGGCCACCAGGGACTGAGGATTGGCCAGGGCCAGCGCCCGGCCCCGCAGTTGACGGGGCAAGTCGTCGGGGTTGTCGGCACGGGCCACAGCGACGGCAGGAATGCGCGGCTCGTAGATGGCCAGAGGCTCCCACTTCACGTCCAGCTGCATCACGCGCCCGAGGTTGGGCGCGGTGACAACGATGTCGTACTCACCCTTCAAGGAGTTGGCCGCAAAGGCCCTGAAGTCGGGGGCAGTGACGATGCTGACCGGCTGCCGCAGCTCACGCTCGAAGTACTCGCGCATGGGCTGGTAGCTGGCCAGCAGGATGCGCGCGCTGACATTGGGCAGCACCCCGATGGACAGCGCACCAGACGCCGGCTGCGCCCAGGCCGGGCCGGCGATGCTCCAGCCGCCGGCAGCCAGCACACAGGCGCCCAGCCAGCGGCGCCGCGTGCCCAGAAGGTCCTCGGGGCTGGCAGGCAGTGCAGGAAAGAAACGGGGGGGCATACGCATGCGCAACTCCGGGAGTCCGTTGCCATGCTACTGCACCCCTGCCGCCCCGGGATCCACGCCACCCGCCCCGAGACGCCGGCCCCTTGGGGGTGTGCCGCAGCCTCTTATGCCCCAAACGCATATGCAACTGACGAATGATTCGTTCCCATGTTCCACAAGCCTTCACAGAATGTGGTCCTTCGCTTTTCCGAGCAGACCATGAAACCACTCCACTCCCTTCTTGCCGGCATGGCCCTGGGCCTGACCGCCCTGTGGGCGCACGCCGCACCCCCTCTGCTCAGCCCCAAGGACCTCCAGGCCCTCCTTGGCGATGCCAACATGCGCGTGATCGACATCCGCGACCCCAAGTCCTACGCCGCCGCCCGCATCCCAGGCGCCGTCAGCGCGCCTTACGGACAGTGGCGCGGACCGGCCCAGAACCCAGGTGATTTGCCGCCACTGCCCAAGCTGACAACCCTGGTGCAGAGTCTGGGCTTGACGCCCGCCACCCACGCAGTGGTGGTCTCCAGCGGTGCCGACGCCACAGACTTCGGGGCCAGCGCACGCGTGTACTGGACGCTGAAGGTGCTGGGCCTGAAAGAGCTGTCAGTGCTCAACGGCGGCGTCAAGGCCTGGGCCGAGGCGAAACTGCCGCAGAACAGCGAGGCCGTGAAGATCACGGCCAGCAGCTTCCAGCCGCAACTGGACCAGGCCCTGATCGCGACCACGGAGGAGGTGCTGCAGCACGTCAAGGCCAAGGACGCGGTGCTGGTGGATGCGCGCCCTGCGGCCTTCTTCAACGGCGAGACCCGCGCCCCCGCAGCGAAGGTGCCCGGCACCTTGCCCGAGGCCGTGAACGTTCAGCACGACAAGTGGTTTGCGCCGGGCAGCAGCACTTTCGTCGGGCTTGAGCAGGCGCGGCAGGTGGCGGCCTCATTCCCGGTGGACGCGAACAAGGAGACCGTGTCCTTCTGCAACACGGGCCACTGGGCCGCCACCAACTGGTTCGCCCTGTCGGAGGTGCTGGGCCAGAAGAACGTGAAGCTGTACGCGGGCTCGATGACCGAATGGTCGCAGAACCCGAACGGCCTGCCCATGGCCAATGTGCCCAGCCGCCTGACCCAGCTCTTGATCGACACCCGCATCTGGGCCGACAAGACTTTCAAGTGACCCCGAAGCGATGAAGCGCCTGCCGCTGACGGCCCTGGTGGCCGCCTTCTTCCTGTTCCTGGTGATGTCGGTGTCAGTGCGCCAAGCGGTGCTGCTGCTGGTGGGCGTGGGGATGGGCAGTGCGCTGGCCGGCGCGCGCTTCGGCTTCACCACCGGCTGGCGCCAGCTGATCGAGCAGCGCGACCCGCGCGGCGCAGCGGGCCAGGCCTTGCTGCTGGCACTGGCCAGCCTGGCCGCATTGCCCTTGCTGGGGCAGTTCCCCGAACTGCATGCCGCCCTGGGGCCACCGAGCGTGAGCCTGCTGGTGGGGGCTTTCGTGTTCGGCCTGACGATGCAGATCGCCGATGGCTGCGGCTCGGGCACTTTGTACAAGGCGGGGCTGGGAGTGCCGCTGAACATGGGCATCCTGCCGCTGTTCGCGCTGGGCAGCTTCCTGGGTTCCGTGCACCTGGACCACTGGCTGGCGCTGGGCCAGACGGCGCCCGTGAGCCTGCCGGCCCAGTTTGGAACCGGCGGCGCCGTGCTCATCACCCTGGCACTGCTGGGGCTGGCGCTGCTGGCGGTGCGGGCCTGGGTGGGGGCAGGTCGGCACTGGCTGGAGCGGCGCTGGGTCTGGGGGGCGATCGCCCTGGCTGTGCTGGCCACGCTGAACCTGTTGCTGGCCGGCCAGCCCTGGGGCGTGGTGTACGGGTTCGGGCTGTGGGCGGCCAAGGTGTCCGTGGCCGCCGGTCTGTTCGACCCGGCCGCCAACGCCTTCTGGAGCCAGGCAGGCCACGCCCAGCGGCTGACGCAGACGGTGCTGATGGACGTGACCACCATCACCAACATCGGCATCCTGGCCGGTGCGTTGTGGGTGTCGGCAGGAGCGACCACCGCGCGCAAGCCCCTCACGCCACGCCAGTGGGCGATTGGCCTGGCTGCGGGGTTCCTGATGGGCTACAGCTCGCGTCTGGCCTTCGGCTGCAACGTGGGGGCCATGCTCAGCGGCATCTCCACCGGCAGCCTGCACGGCTGGATCTGGGTGCCGCTGGCGTTTGCCGGCACGCTGGTGGGTGTGCGGGCGCGGCGCCGGCTCGGCTTCTGACACCAAAAGAACCGCAGGATGGACACGACCACCCGCCTCAGAACCCCCCGCCCGCCCAGCCCCCCGAGCCCCAAGCTGCGCGGCCTGTTCTGGCTGCTGCTGGCCGGCTTCCTGACCTGGGACTTCTCTGTCTCGGCCCCGGTGGACCTGCGCAACGAGCCCCCATTGATCGCGGCAGGTTCGGGCCAATCGGCAGCCGGTGGCCATTGTTCGATGGCCAAATAGCTCGACGGCCTCAAATAGCGGCGCCAGCCCTCGGCCGGGGTTGCACCCGGCACGGTCGCACGGCGGCCCGGGCCAGGCCAGGCCTGGCCCGGCGTGAAGCCGCTATGCTGGGCAACCCATCACAAGCCAACGGAAGAGGCAGCTTCATGGACCTGGACAGCAAGGGACTTGCAACCCGCCGCGCCGTGCTCGGCGATGCCTATGTCGACGGCGCACTGGCCAAGGCCACGCCTTTCACCGAGCCCCTGCAGGAACTGGTCACGCGCCACGCCTGGGGCAACACGTGGCAACGCCCGAACATTGACCTGCGCACGCGCAGCATCGTCACCGTGTCGATGCTGGTGGCGCTGGGCCGCATGCACGAGTTGAAGATTCACGTGCGCGGCGCCCTCAACAACGGTGTGACCAAGGAAGAGTTGCAGGAAATCTTCCTGCACGCCAGCGTGTACTGCGGTTTTCCCGCAGCGGTGGACGCCTTCCGCACCGCAGCCGAGGTCATCGATGCCGCTTGACGCTGGGCGCAGACCAACGCCCGGCGGGTCGGGCTGCCGCCGACACCCCCACACACCCCGGTGCCGCCACCATGACTGAACGCGGCCAACGCCTGTTCATCGCCCGTGGCGCGCTGGACCAGGCGCGGCTCGGCCCCGACCCCGACGCGCCCGCGCAGCGGGTGCTGGCAGCAGGCCAGGTGCGGTTGGCGGTGGAGCGTTTCTCGCTCACCGCCAACAACATCACCTATGCCGCCTTTGGCGAGGCGATGAAGTACTGGCAGTTCTTCCCGGCCGGCGATGCTGCGATGGGCTGCCTGCCGGTGTGGGGCTTCGCCACCGTGCAGGAGTCGCACGCGGAGGGGGTGACGGCAGGCCAGCGCGTGTGGGGCTACTTCCCCGCCGGCACGCACCTCGTGGTGGCGCCGGCCCGGGTGTCGGCTGCCGGCTTCGTGGACGGGTCCGCGCACCGCCAGGAACTGGCCGGGGTCTACAACCAGTACCTCTTCTGCGACGCCGATCCTGCGTGGAGTCCTTCGATCGAAGGCCTGCAGGCGGTGCTGCGACCCCTGTTCCTGACCGCATTCCTGCTGGACGATCACCTGGCCGACCACGCCTTCTTCGGCGCCCGTCAGTTGCTGCTGTCCAGCGCTTCCAGCAAAACGGCGCTGGGCACCGCCCACTGCCTGGCCCAGCGGCGGCACCAGCCCGAATGCCCACGCATCGTGGGCCTCACCTCGGCTGGGAATGCAGAGTTCGTTCGCTCGCTGGGCTGCTACGACGAGGTGCTGACCTATGAGCAATGGCCGGCGAAGGTCGCGCCCGTCCCCACGGCCTACATCGACTTCGCCGGTGATGCCCGGCTGCGCCGCCGGGTCCACACCCAGTTTGCCGACACACTGATGTTCAGCAGTTCCATCGGGGGCACGCATTGGGAGGCCCTGGGCTCGGGACGCGACCTGCCCGGGCCGCGGCCCACGCTGTTCTTCGCACCCGCACAGGCGAAGGCACGCAGTGCGCCACCACCCGAAGGCTGGGGAAGTGCTGAACTCCAGCGGCGCATGGGCCGTGCCTGGGCGCAGTTCATCGATCAGGTCAGGCAAGGCGGCTGGGTGCAGACCCTGGAACAGCGCGGCGCGCAGGCGGCGTTGCAGGCGTACGCCAGCATGCTCGGTGGCCGCACCCCGGCTCGCCAGGCCTTGCTGCTGGACATGCGCGGCTGAGCCCGCCGCGCCAGGCAAGGTCTCAGACCGCCAACCCCGGCCCCTCGCCAAGCCCGCGCTGCGAGAGGGTGCCAGCCGCGAAGAACCCCACGGCCTGCGCGGGGTTTTCAGCCTCGGTACCCTCTGAATGAATCCGTGCCATCTTGGGCCGACACTCGGCAACATTCCATGAACCGCCTTGAACTCCGCCTGAACCGGGCCCTGCGGGTCTTTGCCGCCCTTGCCGTGTGGGCTGCCTTGGCCACACTGTGCTTGCCCGCCCGCGCAGCGGCCGTCATCGGCCAGCCTGCGCCCGCCTTCCGCGCACCGGACCTCTCCGGCAAACCGGTGAGCCTGGCCGACTTCAAGGGCAAGACGGTCGTGCTGGAGTGGCACAACTTCGGCTGCCCCTTCGTCCAGAAGCACTACAGAAGCGGCAACATGCAGGCGCTGCAGAAGAAGTACGCGGCAGAGGTGGTCTGGCTCAGCATCAATTCCACCCACCCCGGCCATCCCGATTACCAAGCGCCGCAGGTGCTGGAGAAAGAGTTGGCGCGCTTCGGCGCCACGCCCACCCGGTTCCTGATGGACGAGTCCGGGACCGTCGGCCTGGCCTACGGTGCCAAGGTCACCCCGCACATGTACGTCATCGACCCCGCCGGCAAACTGGTCTACAACGGCGCCATCGATGACAAACGTTCGGCCAACCCGGACGATGTCAAGACCTCAAGAAACCTGGTGGTTGCCGCACTGGAAGACCTGCGTGCGGGCAGACCCATCAGCAACCCGGTGAACGTGCCCTACGGCTGCACCATCAAGTACAAGTGAACGGCATATCCTGCCCCCGCGCAGGTCGGCGTGCTGCAACCGGAGCTTCCCGTGCTGAATGACGACCAGATCGGCCACCATCTGAACCAGGCCGCAGAGGTGGCGCGCCGCGCTGCGGCGGCAGGTCACCATCCCTTTGGCGCTTTGCTGGTGGCGCCCGACGGCAAGACCGTGCTGCTGGAGCAGGGCAATGTGGACACGGTCAACCATGCCGAGGCGGTGCTGGCGCGTGACGCTGCCGCCCGTTACAGGCCCGAGTACCTGTGGGGCTGCACCCTGGTGACGACGGTGGAGCCCTGCGCGATGTGTGCAGCCACCCAGTACTGGGCCCACATCGGCAGCCTCGTGTATGGCATGTCGGAGTCCCGGCTGCTGGAGATCACCGGCAGCCACGAAGAGAACCCCACGCTGGACCTGCCCTGCCGGGAGGTGTTCGCGCGGGGGCAGAAGGCGGTGGAAGTGGTGGGTCCCGTACCTGCGGCGGAGGCGGTCATCGCCGAGGTTCACCAGACCTTCTGGAAGAGCCGCTGAGCCAGACCCTCAGTTCAACGCCGACAGGAACTGCCGCAGTTCATCCGACTGCGGGTCATCAAAGAGCTGCGCCGCAGGCCCTTGTTCGTGGATGCGGCCCGCATGCATGAACACCACCCGGTGAGCCACCTTTCGGGCGAAGGCCATCTCGTGGGTCACCATGAGCAAGGTCATGCCTTCCTGCGCCAGGGTGTCCACCACCTTGAGCACTTCGCCCACCAGTTCAGGGTCCAGCGCCGAGGTGATCTCGTCGCAGAGCAGCACGGCGGGGTCCATCGCCAGCGCGCGTGCAATGGCCACGCGCTGCTGCTGCCCGCCCGAGAGTTGATCTGCGAAGGCGTCGAACTTCTCGACCAGGCCCACGCGGACCAGCAACTCGCGGGCCCGGCGTTCGCCCTCGGCGCCGCGCAGCCCCTTGACCAGGCCGGGCGCCAGCATGATGTTGCGGCCCGCGCTCAAGTGCGGAAACAGGTTGAAGCCCTGGAAGATCATGCCCACGCGCTGGCGCAACGCGCGCATGGCCTGGGCGTCTTCGGGCCGCAAGGCCAGGCCCTCGACGCTGAGGCTGCCTTGCTGAAACGGTTCCAGGCCGTTGATGCAGCGCAGGAGCGTGCTCTTGCCAGAGCCGCTGCGCCCGATGATGGCCACGACCTCGCGTCGCCGCACCGAGAGATCGATGCCCTTCAGGACCTCCAGCTCCCCGAAACGCTTGTGCAGGCCCCGGATCTCGATGATGGTGTCAGCGTCCATGTCGAAGCTTTCTCTCCAGCACACGGCTCCAGGCCGAAATGGGTGCGCACAGGCAGAAGTACAGCAGGGCGACGAAGGCGTACACCGTGAAGGGACGGAAAGTGGCGTTGGTGATCATGGTGCCGGCCTTCGTGAGCTCGATGAAGCCGATCACCGAGGCCAGCGCCGTGCCCTTGACCACCTGCACCAGGAAGCCCACGGTGGGCGGCACGGCGATGCGCAGCGCCTGCGGCAAGACGACATAGCGCAGCTGCTGCGTGAAGGACAAGGCCAGGCTGGCCGAGGCTTCCCACTGTCCCTTGGGAATGGCGTTCACGCAACCGCGCCAGATCTCGGCCAGGAAGGCGCTGCTGTACAGCGTCAGCGCCAAGGCGGCCGCCGTCCAGGCCGAAACCTCCAGCCCGATGAGCGCGAGCCCGAAGTACGCGAGGAACAGCTGCATCAGCAAGGGCGTGCCCTGGAAGAGTTCCACGTACACCTGCACGGCGCGCCTGGCCGCTGGCGCATCCGCCAGACGCGCGACCAGCAGCATCAACCCCACCAGGCCGCCACCCACGAAGGCCACCAGCGACAGTGCCACCGTCCAGCGCGCTGCCAACAGAAGGTTGCGCAGGATGTCCCAGAGGGTGAAATCGACCATGTGCCCCGGATGCAGCCTCAGCGGCCGAAGATGAAGCGTGGCCCCGCCCAGCGAAGCAGTTGGCGCAACGCGATCGCCAGTCCCAGGTACAGGGCCGCGGCGATGATGTAGGCCTCGAAGGCGCGGAAGTTGCGGCTCTGGATGAGATTGGCGAAGTAGGACAGTTCCTGCGCCGCGATCTGTCCGCACACCGCCGAGCCCAGCATCACGATGATGATCTGACTGACCAGGGCAGGCCACACCCGCGCCAAGGCCGGGGGCAACACGATGCGGGTGAAGACCTGGGCACGCGTCAGCGCCAGGCTGAGGCCGGCCTCCACCTGGCCACGCGGCGTGGCCTCGATGCCGGCGCGCACGATCTCCGCCGCGTAGGCCCCCAGGTTGATCACCATGGCGATCACCGAGGCCCACTCGGGCGACAAGCGCAACCCGAGGCTGGGCAGGCCGAAGAAGATGAAGAACAGCTGGACGATGAAGGGCGTGTTGCGCACCAACTCCACATAGACCGCCACGGCCCGGGCCAGACCGGTGGGCCCCCAGGCACGCGCCCAGCCGCACATCACGCCCACGGTCACACCGGCCACGGCCGACACTGCCGTCAGCACCACCGTGGCCGCCACACCGCGCAGCAGCAGCGGCCAGTCCACCAGGACTGCCGCAAAGTCCAGACTCACCACGGTCGCACCGCAGCGGGCCTGGGCCGCGTGAGTATCGGCATCAGTTCGGCAAGTCGCCGGCGGGACGGCCGAGCCACTTCTGTGCCATCTTGTCGATGTCGCCGGAGGCCTTGGCCGCCGCGATGATCTCGTTGACCTTCAGGCGCAGCTTGTCCTCGCCCTTGGCCACGCCGATGAAGTTGGGCGAGTCCTTGATGAGCAGCTTGTACTCGGCATTGAGCTGCGGGTTGCGCTGCATCATGTTGCCCGCCACCGAGGCGCCGGTGGCGATGGCCTGCACCTGGCCTGACACGAAGGCCGACACCGTGGCGTTGTTGTCCTCGAAACGCTTGATGTCAGCATTGGCTGGGGCCAACTTGCTGATCTCCATGTCCTCGATCGCCCCTCGGGTCACGGCCACCGTCTTGCCCCCCAGGTCTGCGAAAGTCTTGACGGCCAGCGACTTGGTCGCAAACACCGCCTGAAAGAAGGGCGAGTAGGCTGCCGTGAAATCGATGACCTTCTCGCGCTCCGGGTTCTTGCCCAGCGTGGAGATGACCAGGTGCGCCTTCTTGGTCTGCAAGTAGGGAATGCGGTTGGCGCTGGTGACCGGCACGAGTTCCACCTTCGCGCCGAGCTTGGCCCCGATGTAGTTCGCCATGTCGATGTCCAGCCCTTGTGGCTTCAAGTCAGTACCCACGAAGCCGTAAGGCGGGAAGTCCGTCGGGATGGCGATGGTGATGGCCTTCCTGGCCACGATGTCATCCAGCGCAGCTTGCGCGTGGGCCGCCTGTGTGAGCAAGGCTGAAAGGACCAGACCAAACACCAAAGTGGTGCGACGTTGCATGGGATTCTCCAAGTTGGTGCAAAGATGCCGTGGCACCCCACATGAAGCAGATGACGTGCCAACAGCCGGCATCGCTCAGGGCATTCCAGCGGGCCGCCAGAAAACAGGCCGTGCCGGCGTAAACTTGAGGGTTCTGTCTGTGTGTTCCGCCAGACGACGACCATGACTTATTGAAGGGTGCCGAACGTGTTCATTTCCCAAGCCTTCGCCCAATCCGCCCCGGCCGCTGCTGGCGGTGGGGCCGAGTCCACCTTGCTGAGCCTGCTGCCGCTGGTGCTGATGTTCGTGGTGCTGTACTTCATCATGATCCGCCCGCAGATGAAGCGCCAGAAAGAACACAAGGCCATGCTCGATGCCCTGGCCAAGGGCGACGAGGTGGTGGTGGGTGGTGGCGTCATCGGTCGCATCTCCAAGCTGGGCGACAGCCTGGTGCACGTGGAGGTGGCCGAAGGCGTGGAGATCCAGGTGCAGCGGCCCTCGGTCGTGCAGGTGCTGCCCAAGGGTACGTTCAAGTAAGCAAGGGCCCCGGTCGGGCCTGCGCAGCGCAGCCCGGCCCTGAAGGGCAGGCGGCCGATCAGGCCTCGGAGAGTTCATGAACCGCTACCCCTGGTGGAAATACGCGATCCTCGCGGTGACCTTGCTGCTCGGCTTGATGTATGCCGTGCCCAACCTCTTCGGCGAGGCGCCGGCCGTGCAGGTGTCCAGCGGCAAGGTCACGCTGAAGATCGATGCGACGCTGCAGTCCAGGGTGGACGAGGTGCTGCAGAAGGCCGGCGTGAAGCCGCAGGCCCTGCAGTTCGACGGCCAGTCGGTCAAGGTGCGGCTGCAAAGCACCGACCAGCAGAAGCTGGCCAAGGACGCCCTGTCGGCCGCCCTCAACCCGGACCCGGCCAACCCGTCCTACATCGTGGCGCTGAACCTGCTGGCCAACACGCCGCAGTGGATGGCCAGCCTGCGCGCCCTGCCCATGTACCTGGGTCTGGACCTGCGCGGCGGCGTGCACTTCCTGATGCAGGTGGACATGAAGTCCGCCCTGACCAAGAAGGGCGACTCCCTCGCCGGCGACGTGCGCACCATGCTGCGGGACAAGGGCATCCGCCACGCCGGCATCACGCGCGAGGGCGTGGCCGTGGAGATCCGCTTCCGCGAAGCGGCGGTGGCCGCCAAGGCCCGCGGACTGCTCGGCGAACAGTTGCCCGACCTGGTCTGGACGGAGGCAGCTGATGGTGGCGAAACGCTGCTGCGCGGGGTGCTGAAGCCTGAGGCCGCCCGGGCCGTGCAGGACCAGGCGCTGAAGCAGAACATCACCACCCTGCACAACCGTGTGAACGAACTGGGCGTGGCCGAGCCCGTGATCCAGCAGCAGGGCGCCGACCGCGTGGTGGTGCAACTGCCGGGCGTGCAGGACACCGCCAAGGCCAAGGACATCATCGGGCGCACCGCCACGCTGGAAGTGCGCATGGTGAACGACAGTGCCGAAGCCCAGCAGGCCCTGTCGGGCGGCGCCGTGCCCTTCGGCAGTGAACGCTACCTGGAGCGCAACGGCGCGCCCATCATCGTGTTCCGGCAGGTGGTGTTGACCGGCGAAAACCTGAACGACGCGCAGGCCGGGTTCGACAACCAGACGCAGGAGCCGGCCGTGCACCTGAGCCTGGACGCCAAGGGCGCGCGCATCTTCAAGGATGTGACGCGCGAGAGCGTGGGCAAGCGCATGGCCATCCTGCTGTTCGAGAAAGGCAAGGGCGAAGTGGTGACCGCGCCCGTTATCCGCAGCGAGATCGGGGGCGGCCGGGTGCAGATATCAGGGCGCATGACCACGCAGGAGGCCAACGACACGGCACTGCTGTTGCGCGCCGGTTCGTTGGCTGCACCGATGGAGATCATCGAGGAGCGCACCATCGGCCCGAGCCTGGGGGCGGAGAACATCGCCAAGGGCTTCGACAGCGTGGCCTACGGGTTCATCGCCATCGTCATCTTTATGTGCGCCTACTACCTGCTGTTCGGGCTGTTCTCGTCGCTGGCGCTGGGGTTCAACCTGCTGCTGCTGGTGGCGGTGCTGTCCATGCTGCAGGCCACGCTGACCTTGCCCGGCATGGCGGCCATTGCGCTGACGCTGGGCATGGCGATCGACGCCAACGTGCTGATCAACGAGCGTGTGCGCGAGGAACTGCGCAACGGGGCGCCCCCTCAGGCGGCCATCCACGCCGGCTACGAGCGCGCCTTCGCCACCATCCTGGACTCCAACATCACGACGCTGATCGCCGGCGTGGCCCTGCTGGCTTTCGGCTCCGGCCCGGTGCGTGGCTTCGCGGTGGTGCACTGCCTGGGCATCCTGACCTCGATGTTCTCGGCGGTGATGTTCTCGCGCGGCCTGGTCAACCTCTGGTACGGCCGCCAGAAGAAGCTCAAGTCGGTGTCCATCGGTCAGGTCTGGAAGCCCGGCGCAGCGGCCCCGGCGGCCTCCGACAAGCCGCCGCAAGCCTGAGATCCTGAGGAGTACTGAACATGGAATTCTTCAGAATCCGCAAGGACATCCCGTTCATGCGCCACGCGCTGGTGCTGAACATCATCTCCTTCCTCACCTTTGCGGCGGCGGTCTTCTTCCTCGCCACGCGCGGCTTGCACCTGTCCATCGAGTTCACGGGCGGCACGGTGCTGGAAGTGGAATACGCCCAGTCGGCGGACATCAACAAAACGCGCGAGGCGGTGGAGTCGCTCAACCTGGGGGAGGTGCAGGTGCAGACCTTCGGCACCTCCAGGGACGTGCTGATCCGCCTGCCGGTGCGCGGTGATGTCAAGCAGTCGGAGTTGTCCCAGCGCGTGTTCGAACAGTTGTGCAAGGCCGAGTCAGGCACCGTCTCCATCAAGCAGTACGTGAGCGCGCAGGGCGAGTCCATCAGCCGACCTTCGTGCGCCACGGCAGCCGGTGCGGAGCCCCTGAAGCTCAACCGCACGGAGTTCGTCGGCCCGTCGGTGGGTTCGGAACTGGCGCGCGACGGTCTGATCGCGCTGGCCTTCACCGTGCTGGGCATCATGATCTACCTGGCCTTCCGCTTCGAGTGGAAGTTCGCCGTGGCCGGCATCGTGGCCAACCTGCACGACGTGATCATCATCCTGGGCTTCTTTGCTTTTTTCCAGTGGGAGTTCTCGCTGGCGGTGCTGGCGGCGATACTGGCCGTTCTGGGTTACTCGGTCAACGAGTCGGTGGTGATCTTCGACCGCATCCGTGAAGTTTTCCGGAAGATGCGCAGGATGACCACCCCGCAGGTGATCGACAACGCCATCACCAGCACCACCAGCCGTACCATCATCACCCACGGCTCCACTCAGATCATGGTGCTTTCCATGCTGTTTTTCGGGGGACCCACGCTGCATTACTTCGCAGTGGCCCTGACCATCGGCATCCTGTTTGGCATCTACTCCTCCATCTTCGTGGCGGCAGGCATCGTCATGTGGCTGGGTGTCAAGCGCGAAGATCTGGTCAAGCCCACTCCGGGCAAGGAACAGGACCCGAACGACCCCAACGCCGGGGCCGTGGTGTAGCGCACAGCGGCGCGCCCCCAGCAGACGGGCCCATGCGGTGACCAGGCACGGTGCTACCCAGTCCCCGGCGGGACAGGCGCGCCGGGTCTTCGCCCTGCAGCTGGAAGCCGCGCTGCCCGCCCTGAGCGACCACCTGCTGGCCTGCGCCCGAGCGCAGTTGCCCTTGGACGGCCCCTCAGGGCCCGGGCAGCGGCGAGACTACCGAGCACGCCTGCTGGCGCAGAATCTGCCCGCCTGGGTGCAGGGCGTATCCCATGAACTGCGGGTGGCCCTGGAACTTGGCTGGACGTCGCTTGAAAGCATCGAGGAAGCCCCGGTTGTCGAACAAGAAGCACAGAGCGCCGACTGGCTGGCCTTCCGATTGGCCGTGGCCATGCTGGAGCGGGCCGGTGGCCAGTTCGACGACCTGAGGGCCCGGGTCATCCGGCTTGAGCAGGCCGAGGAGCTCGATGCCCGTGATGTCCTGAAGCCCGACGCCCTGGCGCGCATCGCCGTTCGGGCCTGGGAGGCCGCCGAGTTGCCGCTGGAAATCTGGCAGGACCTGCAGCCCAGCCTGCACGACGCCCTCGCCTTGTACATGGAGCAGGCCTACCACGCTGCCAACGAGTGGCTGGTAGACCATGGCGTCATGCCCGAGATCAGCCTGCGGGCCCTGCGCGAGGAAGCGCTGACCCCCCCAGTGCAGACCCGGGCCACGCAGACTGCAGAACCCGCTTTCGATGGTGACATGAGCGGTACGGGCAGTGACAGCGGGCCATCAGGGCCTGCCGGATCAGATCCCGCGGCGGCGGCTTCAGCCCATTGGAGTGGTGCCACGGTCACCCAGCGCCTGAGCCATTACGCAGCCGAGCCGCCGGGAGCGGGGGATCTGTCCGCGGTGCCGCCTGCGCCTGTGCCACAGCCCGAGGGGCCAGCGCCCAAACTCCTGGGCGCACTGCACCGCCTGGGTGCCCTGGCCGGAGGGCCACCGACTGGCGGGCAGGGTGTAACCGCCTTCCAGGCCACGGTCATGGACTCTTCCCTGCCAGCGGAACCCGCGGCCGGGGCGGCCACGGTGGTGGCGCCTCTGCAGGGGACCGCGTCTGCCGTGCAGGCGTGGCAGTACGCCCCGGCCACGCAAGACGAGCGCTCCACGCTCGAAGTCGTGGCTCTCATGTTCCACAGCATCCTGGCAGAGGAGCGCTTGCCTGCGGCAGTGCGTGTGTGGTTCGCACGGCTGCAGATGCCCGTCCTGCGCGTGGCGGTCAGCGAGCCCGAGCTGTTCACCTCGCCCGACCACCCCACCCGGCGCCTGATCGACCGCATGGGAGCCTGCGTCCTGGGCTTTGGCCGGAAAGGGCCGGCCGCAGACGAGGCGCTGGAACTCGAGCTCAAGCGCATCGTGCAGGTGGTGGAGGCGTATCCGGATTCCGGCCGCCGCGTGTTCCAGACGGTCCTTGGCGAGTTCGAGAAGTTCCTCGAGAGCTACTTCCGTGAGCAGAGCGATACCAGCCGCAAGGCGCTCTCGCTGGCGCAACAGCTGGAACAGCGTGAGACCCTGGCCATCCAGAACACCATCGAATTCCGCCGGATGCTGGAAGGCGAGCCGGTGCAGGACGGCGTGCGCCAGTTCCTGTTCGATGTCTGGGCCGACGTGCTGGCCACCGTGTCGGTCAGCCAGGGGCCGTCCAGCGACCGGGCCCGGGCTATGATGCGGGTGGCCAGCGATCTGATCTGGTCGGCCGGGGCCAAGGTGACCCGCGAAGACCGGGCCGATGTCCTGCGCCGCATGCCCGCCTTGCTCAAGGCCATACGAGAGGGCATGTCCACGGCCGGCATTCCCGCAGAGCGCCAGGAAGAGCTGATCAAGAAGCTCAACGACAGCCTGACCGAGGGCTTCACCGCCAAGGCCGCCCCCCTGCCCCAGCGCAAGCTTCAAGACCTGATGGAGCAGCTGGAGTCCCTGGAGGAGATGATGCCCGAGGGACTGCAGATCAACATCGACGAGTCCTTCGTGCGCGACATCCCGGGCGCCTCCGACACCGAGCTGGAGGTGGTGTCAGAAGGTGGCGGCGAACCCATCACCGCCATGCTGTCCTGGGCACGCGAGCTGCCGGCGGGCAGCTGGTACATGCTCAAGCATGGCGGCACCGAGCGACCGGTGCAACTGGTGTGGCAGGGCACGCGCCGGCAGCTGGCCTTGTTCGTGTCGGCTGAGGGGAAGTGCATGCTGTTCCAGCTGCGCAGGCTCGCGGCCTACCTGCAAAGTGGCCTCATGCAGCCAGCGCAGGACGAAGACCTCACCATCAAGGGTATCCGGGGATCGCTGGACATCCTGGGCATGCTGCCCAAGCCGCCGATGCTTTGAGCCGTCCTGTGCCGCTCTGCGCCGCCCCGAGCGGCGTCAGTGGATGAGCCGCTGCTCCGGATCGACGAAGAGCTCGTCCAGGATCAGCGCGTCGGGCTCCTCGCCCAGACTCCAGAAGACCATCAGGATGATGATCTTGAACTCCTCGAGGTCCAGGCGGCCAGGCCCCAGGGCGCTGGCCCGGTCGATGACCATCTCGCGCAGGGCTGCGGGCAGCACCCCGGCAGACTCGAGGAAGCACAGAAAACCCACGCATTCCTCGCCCAGCAGTTCGCGTTCGGCCTCGGTGTAGATGCGCAGGCTGCTGTCGTCGCCTTGCTCATGCACAGCCTGCGCGCTGGTGGACAGGCCTTCCAGCCAGGCCAGGGCCTCCTGGATCTCGTCAGACTCGAAGCCTACAGCCGACAGCTTGCGGGTGAGCTGGCGGTGGTCCGGGCAGGCATCGGGCCGCCAATAGTTTTCGTACAAGTACACCAGCACATCGAACATCAATCCACTATACCCGAGGGTCTTCGGGCGCCGACCGCACGGCCCGCGGTCCTGCCCAAGGGCCTTCACGACCCTGGGCCGCCTGCCGGTTCAACCGGCCTGCTGACGCTGGAACCGGCCGCCGGGCAGTCGCGCCACCAGGCCCTGCAACTCCAGTTCGAGCAGGCGCGCACCCAGCACCGATGCGGCCTCGCCCGTGCGCCCGACCAGCGTGTCCAGGCTCACCGGGTCATGACCCATGGTGCGCAGAAGCCGCCCATGGGGCGTGCGTGCGTCGGGTGCGTCGGGTGCGTCGGGTTCATCCGGCTCATCCGACACCGCTGCGGCGGCAGACGCTGGGGCCGCGGTGGAGGCTGTTGGGCTCGCGGGCAGCCCGAGCGACTCCAGGATCTCCTGGGCCGATTCCACCAGTTGTGCGCCCTGCCGGATCAACTCGTGGCAACCCTTGGCCTGGGGGGACTGGATGGACCCCGGTACCGCAAAAACCTCACGTCCGCCCTCCATGGCCAGACGTGCCGTGATCAGCGAGCCGGATTTCAGCGTCGCCTCCACCACGAGCGTTCCCCTCGTGAGGCCGGCAATGATGCGGTTGCGGTGAGGAAAGTGGTGCGCCAGCGCCGGCGTACCTGGGGCATGTTCGCTGACCACCAACCCGTCCTGCGCGATACGGCGCCACAACCCACCGTGGCGGCGGGGGTAGACGATGTCCGGGCCAGTGCCGATGACGGCCAGGGTGGAACCTGCGCCCGCAAGGGCGCCTTCGTGGGCAGCGCCGTCGATGCCGGTGGCCAGCCCCGACACCACAGTGACGCCTGCATGGCTGAGCACGCTGGCGAACTGCCGCGCATGGGCCAGGCCCTGAGGCGTGGCCTGCCGGCTGCCCACCACCGCCACCGAAGGCCGCTGCAAAAGTTCCTCCCGCCCCTCCAGGAACAGCATCAGGGGAGGGTCCCCGCAATGCAGCAGGGGCTGCGGGTAGCGGGCATCGCCCAGCATCAGCACTTGGCGGGCAGGGTGTCCGGCCAGCCAGTCCAGTGCGAGCTGCAGCCGGACGCTGGCCTGTGGGTCCGGCGTCGACAGGGCCTGCGCCGCAGCGGGGCTCGCTGCGGCGGCCCACTGACTGGCAGCAGCCCCCAGCACGGCCTGCGGGGAGCCCAAGGCCCGCAGCAGGCGGCGTGCCACAGGCCGCGTCACGCCTGGCCACGTCAACAGGCGGAACCAGGCCTCGAAATCCTGCGCTGGCATGTCGCTGCCCCAGGGCCGGTCCGTCGCAAGCCGCCTGCCGCGCGCCCCGCCCCGCTCAGGGCTGGGTGAACCGGGTGCCTGACGACACCGGATCCTGGCCGCTCAGGATCAGCGCATAGGACACCCTGTCGAAGACGCGAAAGACGTACATCTGCCCGTTGCGCTCGTCGGGCAAACGAAGGGACTCGGCCTTTGGCGTGCTGCGGTCGGTCACCTGGCTGCCGGTTCGCCACAAGGCCAGCACGTGCCCTCGTTCCACGCCATCCCGGGATCCACGGTTGAGCGACACGATCTGGTGCTGCGCGGCCGTCAGGCCCTCACCGTACAGGCCGATCACCTGGCCCTGCACCGGCCGCACCGGCGCCCGCGGTACAAAAGGCGCGAATTCCACCGTGGAAGCCTGTGTCAGCCGGTCACCAGGACCAATCTCCAGACGCACATGCCTGAGCAGCACACGTGCCGGAGAAGCCAGCGACTTTGCCTGCTCGGGCAACGCGAGGTCTTCGGTGCCGAGGGCTTCGGCATGGCCCACCAGCCGGGCCTCGTAGCCCAGGAGCTCGCGTGTGACAGGGTCCCTCAGGGCCCGGGGCTCACGCACCAACTGGAAACTCCTGCGTCCCTGAAGATCACCCCGCACGTATGCCACGTCCCCCGTGGTCATGAGTATCCGTCCGTCGGGCGAGGCGACGATGCGCGCAGCGCCGTCGATCTCGCCGGCCTCCAGCACGGTGGCCTGCGCAATGAAAGGCGCGATCAGGTGGGCCGGCACGGAAGCGATGGCACCGTGGTCCACCGGACCGCTGCGCACCCGTGGCAGGAGCTTGACGGTGACGGGCTCCGCCTGGGCGACCGCCGCTGCTGCCGGTACGGCCTGCGGTGTGCCCCCCGGGGGCGCCACCTTCAGGGTGGCCCGGTCCGGCCCCTTGGACAGCACCAGCACCTGCCCCGGGTACAAGCGGTGAGGATCCCGCACCTGTTCGATGTTCATGCCCCAGAGTTCGGCCCACCGCCAGGGGCTTTTCAGGAACAGCTGGGACAGCCCCCACAAGGTGTCACCGGGGCGCACCGTGTGGGAGGCCGGCGCGTCAGGCGCCAAGTCGGCCAGGGGCACCCCTTGGTCAGCCACCCGCTGTGCGGTCTGGCGCTGGGCCGGGTCCACACCGGCGGGCGCCGACACCCCCTGCGCCCAGCACGTGGCGGCCAGGAAGGCAAACGCCAGAGCGGCTCCGGACCCGGCGGTACGCGGAGCCGGGAAGCGGGCAAGTGACAGGCAATGAGGGTGGGTCAACGGAGCTCCCATGGGCCAGTGGCACCCTTGCGGGCGTGCCGGCCACCTGAGGCCGGCGTGCAGTGCAGCCAATCGACGACTGAACGAATGGGCCGGCCGCTGCAGCGATGAGGGCTGGTCCGCGACAATACCGATTCAAGCGCAAATTCTGCCGGCAATCACGGGGCCCGGCAATGAGACGGCCCCCCCCCGGATGGCGCACCCCTTTGGGGGGAGTACTCGCCCACCGTGCCGTGATGCCATTTTTCTGGACGAAGACCCATGGCCCTCCTGCCCATCCTGAAGTTTCCCGACCCTCGCTTGCACAAGGTGGCGCAAGCGGTGGCGACAGTGGACGACCGCGTGCGCCGCCTCGTCGACGACATGCTGCAGACCATGTACGACGCCGAAGGCGTGGGGTTGGCGGCCACGCAGGTGGACGTGCATGAGCGCATCATCGTCATGGACACCTCCGACACGCGCGACCAACCGGTCGTGCTCATCAACCCCGAGTTGGTGCAGCGCAGCGAAGCCATGAGTTTTCGCGACGAAGGCTGCCTGTCCGTGCCCGCCACCTACGACAAGGTGGCCCGTCACGAGCAGGTGACCGTGCGGGCGCTGGACCGGTCGGGCCAGCCGTTCGACATGCAGTGCGAAGGGCTGGCCGCGGTGTGCGTGCAGCACGAGATGGACCACCTGATCGGCCGGGTGTTCGTGGAGTACCTCAGCCCGCTCAAGCGGGACCGCATCCGCAGCAAGATGCTCAAGCGCGCGCGCGAGGAGCAGCGCGCGTGAGGGCGCCGTCGGCCTGACCGCGACACCAGAGGCTCTCCCCTTGCGCATTGCATTCGCCGGAACGCCCGAATTCGCCGCGGTCGCTCTGGATGCGTTGCATGCGGCGGGTCACGAGATCGCACTGGTGCTGACACAGCCGGACCGCCCCGCTGGCCGCGGACAGCTACTCCAGGCCTCGGCCGTCAAGCAGCGGGCGCTGGCTCTGGGCTTGCCCCTGGCCCAGCCTCGAGGCCTGCGCCTGGACGGACGCTTTGGCGAAGACGCGGCGAGCGCCCGGACGGCCCTGGAGCGGGCTGCGCCACAGGCGATGGTGGTGGCCGCCTACGGCTTGATCCTGCCCGCCTGGACACTGGACCTCCCGCCCGCAGGCTGCCTGAACATCCACGCCTCTGTGCTGCCGCGTTGGCGCGGGGCCGCACCCATCCACCGCGCCATCGAGGCCGGAGACGCCAGCACGGGCATCACCATCATGCAGATGGACGCCGGCCTGGACACCGGCCCCATGCTGCTGCAAGCGCCAGAGCCCATCGGGGCACAGGACACCACGGCGACCCTGCATGACAGGCTCGCCGCGCTCGGCGGACGGCTGATCGTGCAGGCCCTGCAGGACCTGACGGCGGGCCGGCTGCAGGCCGTGGCCCAGCCCACCGAGGGCGTGACCTATGCCCGCAAGATCGAGAAGTCCGAAGCGCTGATCGATTGGAGCCTGCGGGCCCCGGTGATCGAGCGCCGGGTTCGCGCCTTCGATCCTTTCCCCGGCGCGAGCTTCCACTGCGGCGGCACCATGGTGAAACTCTGGCGCGCCGCACCGATGCCGTGGCCTGCGGATGCCCCCGCGCCGTGCCCTGCGACGGTGATCGACGCGGGCAAGGGCCGCCTGGCGGTGGCGTGCGGCGAGGCCACGGTTCTGGAATTGCTGGAGTTGCAACGCCCAGGCGGGCGCCGCCAAGTGGCCAGCGCCTTTGTGCAGGGCCAGGGTTTGCCAGGGTGGCAAGTCGGGGAAATGCTGGAGGCTCCGCCCGCGGAAGACCCGGTGCGGTAAGGTGTGGAGGTCTGCGGTGCGCGGTCCGGGCTGCGCGGTCTGTGCCAGGGGTGGACGCGCAGACGCTGCTCAAGTTGCCAGGCTTGCGGGCCGATAACCCGAAGAGGTGTTGTCATGAACCGAACGATGTCCCGACCTTTCCTGCCGCGCGCCCTGCTGGGCGCGGGGGTGCTCTTGACCCTGATGGGTTGCGACATGCTGGGCGTGGAGTCCGCTTCGTCCATGTCCGCCCGCCGCGAGGCCGAAGGCAAGGCCATCGGCGGGGCCTGCCGCCACGCCGGCCGGGCCCTGGAAGACTGTTACTCCATGAACCGCAAGGCCGACAAGGCGGCGGTGTTTGCGGGTTGGCGCGAGATGAACGACTACATGCGAGAGAACAAGGTCGACACCGTTTCACCGCAGGTGGTTCCGTCCTCCGGCCTGGCCAAGTCTGGCGAAGACGCCAAGGCCGCCAAGCCCTGACGAGACTCCTGACGAGGCCCCTGAGAAGACCCCTCAGGAGACAATCCGCGGCTGTGACCGCTGCTGCTGACCCTCCCCCTGCCCCCGATACCGGGCACCCCACCCGCATCCCCTTGTGGCGTGACCCGGAGTTCCGCCGCGGCGCGCATGACATGACCGGCATTGCCGTGGGCATTGCCGCCTGGGGCCTGGTGACGGGCGTGGCCATGGCCAAGAGCGGCATGGACATGACGGTGGCGGTGCTGATGTCGCTGATGGTCTTTGCCGGCTCGGCGCAGCTGGCCACCATGCCGCTCATCGCTTCGGGCGCGCCGCTGTGGGTGGTGTGGGCCACCGCCTTCTGCGTGAACCTGCGCTTCATCATCCTGAGTGCGGCCTGGCGCCCCTATGTGCACGGCTACCGCCCGACGCAGCGCTGGTGCATGGCCTACTTCACGGCCGACTTGAACTACGTGCTGTTCATGCGCCGCTTTCCGAAGCCGGTGCCCGAAGCCGCACAGTGGCCGTACTTCTGGGGCGGGGCCGGCACCAACTGGCTGTCCTGGCAACTGTCGTCGCTGCTGGGCCTGTGGCTGGGCGGCAGCGTGCCGGCCGAGTGGGGGCTGGGCTTTGCCGGTCACATCGCGCTGCTGGCCCTGACCTGCTCCATGCTGACCGACCGCGCCTCCTGGGTGGCGGCGGGCGTGGCAGCCTGCGCCTCGGTGGCGGCTTATGCGCTGCCGCTAAAGCTCAACATCGTGGTGGCGATCGCCGCCGCCGTGGCCACGGGCCTGCTGCTGCAGCAGGCGCGTCAGCAGGAGATGCGGCCATGAGCGTGTTGGAAGGCCTGCTGGCCGTGTTCGGGCTGACATTGATCACCGTGCTGACGCGCGGCTTCTTCTTCCTGTCGTCGCGCGAGTTGCCTTTCCCCGAACGCCTGAAGGACGGGTTGCGCTTTGCCCCGCTGGCCGCGCTGATGGCCGTGGTGGTGCCCGAGATCGTGCTGGTGCAGGGGGAGCTCGTCTCCACCTGGCGCGATGCGCGCCTGTGGGCGGCTGCGGCCGGGCTGGCCTGGTTCTTCTGGCAGCGCGGCATCCTGGGCACCATCGTGGCCGGCATGGCGGTGTACCTGCCTCTTCGCGTCGGCTTGGGTTGGTGAAGCGCAGGCTTGGCGCAAGCCCCGGTTCCTACAATTTCCACTTTCTTCCAGGGACCCCCCATGAACGTCCTTCGTTTTGCCGATCTCGTAGCCGCCGGCCGGGTCACCGGCCAGCGCGTCTTCATCCGCGCTGACCTGAACGTACCGCAGGACGACGCCGGCCGCATCACCGAAGACACGCGCATCCGCGCCTCGGTGCCTTGCATCGAGATGGCGCTGAAAGCTGGCGCAGCAGTGATGGTCACCTCGCACCTGGGCCGCCCTACCGAGGGCGAGTTCAAGCCGGAGGACTCGCTGGCCCCGGTGGCCGCGCGCCTGGGTGAACTACTGGGCCGCGAGGTGCCGCTGAAGAGCGGTTGGGTGGACGGTGTGGACGTGGCCCCCGGCCAGGTGGTGATGCTGGAGAACTGCCGCCTGAACAAGGGCGAGAAGAAGAACAGCGAGGAACTCGCCCGCAAGATGGCTGCGCTGTGCGACATCTTCGTGCACGACGCCTTCGGCACCGCGCACCGCGCCGAGGCCTCCACCTACGGCATCGCGCAGTTCGCCCCCGTGGCCTGCGCTGGCCCGCTGCTGGCCGCCGAGATCGACGCCATCACCAAGGCCCTGGCCGCGCCCCGGCGCCCGCTGGTGGCCATCGTGGCCGGCAGCAAGGTCAGCACCAAGCTCACCATCCTGCAGAGCCTGGCGAAGAACGTGGACGGCCTGGTGGTGGGCGGCGGCATCGCCAACACCTTCATGCTGGCCGCGGGTTTGAAGATCGGCAAGAGCCTGGCCGAGCCGGACCTGGTCGGCGAGGCCCAGGCGGTGATCGCCGCCATGGCCGCGCGTGGCGCCGACGTGCCCATTCCCGTGGACGTGGTGTGCGCCAAGACCTTCGCTGCGGACGCGCCGGCCACGGTCAAGGCCGCCACCGAGGTGGCCGATGACGATCTGATCCTGGACATCGGCCCCAAGACGGCGCAGATACTGGCCGACAAGCTGATGGCCGCAGGCACCATCGTCTGGAACGGCCCGGTGGGCGTGTTCGAGTTCGACGCCTTCGCGCACGGCACCGAGACCGTGGCGCGCGCCGTGGCGGCCAGCAGCGCATTCAGCATCGCGGGCGGCGGCGACACGCTCGCGGCCATCGCCAAATACGGGATCGAGCGCGAGGTGGGCTACATCTCCACCGGCGGCGGCGCCTTCCTGGAGGTGCTGGAGGGCAAGACGCTGCCGGCCTTCGAGATCCTGGCGCGGCGTGCCGCGGGCTGAAAGCCCCCGCCTTACCCCGGGCTGAGCCGCGTACCCAGACCGCGGCGATCCCCGGGGATTGCCTCACTCCAGGTCGAAACTGATCCGGGTTCTCCGCATCATCTTGCACCCCGAACAGGCGTAATCTGCGCCTGCGGCCGCCCAGACGGTCAGGATGTCCAAGACAAGGAGACCCCCGATGAAGCCCGAACTCACCCCGGCCGAGCAGGCCCTGCGCGACGCCGCGCTGGAATACCACCGCACGCCCACGCGCGGCAAGATCTCGGTCACACCGACCAAGCCGCTGTCCAACCAGCGAGACCTCTCGCTGGCCTACAGTCCGGGTGTGGCCTACGCCTGCCTGGCCATCGAGCAGGATCCGGCGCTGGCGGCGGAGTACACCTCGCGCGGCAACCTGGTGGGCGTGATCACCAACGGCACCGCGGTGCTGGGGCTGGGGGACATCGGCCCGCTGGCCGGCAAGCCGGTGATGGAGGGCAAGGGCTGCCTGTTCAAGAAGTTCGCCGGCATCGACGTCTTCGACATCGAGCTCGCCGAGAAGGACCCGGACAAGCTGATCGAAATCATCGCCGCACTCGAGCCCACACTCGGCGGCATCAACCTCGAGGACATCAAGGCGCCGGAGTGCTTTGCCATCGAGCGCGCGCTGCGCGACCGGCTGAACATCCCCGTCTTCCATGACGACCAGCACGGCACAGCCATCATCTCGGCGGCGGCGCTGCTCAACGGTCTGGAACTGGTGGGCAAGGCCATTGGCGACATCAAGCTCGTGTCCTCGGGCGCGGGTGCGGCGGCCATCGCCTGCCTGGACGTGATGGTGGGGCTGGGCGTCAAGCGCGAGCACATCTTCGTCGTGGACTCGCGCGGCGTCATCCAGACCGACCGCGAGGATGCGCTCAGCGGCAAGCTCGATGTCTCCAAGCGCCCCTACTGCCAGACCACCGACGCCCGCCGCCTGGCCGACGTGGTGGCCGGGGCCGACGTGTTCCTGGGGTGTTCTGCCGCTGGCGTGCTGACGGCCGAGATGGTCAAGACCATGGCGCGCCAGCCCATCATCCTGGCGCTGGCCAACCCCGAGCCCGAGATCCGCCCCGAGCTGGCCAAGGCCGTGCGGCCGGACTGCATCATCGCCACCGGCCGCTCGGATTACCCGAACCAGGTCAACAACGTCCTGTGCTTCCCGTACATCTTCCGCGGCGCGCTGGACTGCGGCGCCACCAAGATCACCGAGGCCATGAAGCTGGCCTGCGTGCGCGAGATCGCCGACCTGGCCAAGGCCGAGATCAGCGACGAGGTGGCGGCAGCCTACGCAGGGCAGGAGCTGAAGTTCGGATCCGACTACCTGATCCCCAAGCCGTTTGATGCGCGCCTGATCCTGCGCATCGCCCCGGCGGTGGCCAAGGCCGCGGCCGACAGCGGCGTGGCCACGCGCCCCATCACCGACCTGGAGGCCTACCGCGCCTCGCTGCAGCGCCACGTCTACCAGACCGGCCTGCTGATGCGGCCGGTGTTTGCGGCGGCCAAGGCCTTCAACGCCCGCCAGCCGGCACGCGTGGTCTATGCCGAGGGCGAGGACGAGCGCGTGCTGCGCGCCGTGCAGGTGGTGCTGGACGAAGGCCTGGCCCAGCCGGTGCTGATCGGCCGGCCCGAAGTCGTGCGTATGCGCATCGAACGCGCCGGGCTGCGCCTGCAGGCGGGGCGCGACTTCGAAATCGTCGACCCCGAGAACGACCCGCGCTTCCGTGCCTATTGGGAGACCTACCACCAGCTGATGGGGCGCGAAGGCGTCACGCCCGAAGCCGCCAAGGCGGCGGTGCGGCGCTCCAACACGTTGATCGCCTCACTGATGGTCAAGCGCGGCGAGGCCCACGCCATGCTGTGCGGCCTGGTGGGCCGCTACGACGCCCACCTGGACCACGTGCGCACAGTGATCGGCCAACGCGAAGGCACGCACGTCATGGCGGCCATGAACGCGCTGATGCTGGACCAGTTCACCGTCTTCATCACCGACACCTTCGTCAACGAGCAGCCCAGCGCCGCCGAGTTGAGCGAGATCGCGCAGATGGCGGCGGCCGAGGTGCGGCGCTTCGGCCTGCCGCCCAAGGTGGCCTTCCTGTCGCACTCCATCTACGGGTCGTCCAACCGCCCGTCGGCACGACGCATGCGCGAGGCGCGCAACCTCTTTGTCCAGGCGGCCCCGGACGTGGAGTGCGACGGCGAGATGCACGGCGACGCTGCGCTCTCGGAAACGGTGCGGCGTTCCTACCTGCCCGACACCACCTTGAGCGGCTCGGCCAACCTGCTGGTGCTGCCCAACATCGACGCGGCCAACATCCTGTTCAACGTGCTCAAGGAGGCCGGCAGCCGCGGCGTCACCGTGGGCCCGATGCTGCTGGGCGCGGCCGCCCCGGTGCACATCCTCACCCCGTCCTCGACCGTTCGGCGCGTGGTCAACATGACGGCGGTGGCGGTGGCCGATGCGGCGGATGTGGCCGCAAGAGTCTGAGCCCACTCCAGGCATCCCCAGGGTCCGGGCGCGGGCGGGCACTTCTGGGAGCTCCCGGGAGCTTCCGGGAGGTTCTGGGGGCTTCCGGGGGTTCTGGCAGCGGTAACCTCGCCGTAACGCCGCGCGGGCCGCGGCGCCGATAATCCGCAACTGCCAGCGCCCCCGTTCGCGCCCCCGTCAGCGCCGCCCGATTGCGCCGGCCCCACCCTGGAGTTTGCTCATGACCCGCGCCACCAAGATCGTCGCCACCCTGGGCCCCGCGTCGAGCGACCCCCAGGTGCTGGAGAACCTGCTGCGCGCCGGCGTGGACGTGGTGCGGCTGAACTTCAGCCACGGCAAGGCGCAGGACCACATCGACCGCGCCACCCTCGTGCGCGAGACCGCCGCCCGCGTGGGCAAACCGGTGGCCCTGATGGCCGACCTGCAGGGCCCCAAGATCCGCGTGGGCAAGTTCGTGGACGGCAAGGTCATGCTGGTAGGCGGCCAGCCCTTCGTGCTGGATGCGCAGCGCACCGAGCCGGGTGACCTGGGCGCCGTGGGTCTGGACTACAAGGAACTGCCGCGAGACGTCAAACCCGGCGACAAGCTGCTGCTGAATGACGGCCTGATCGTGCTGGTGGTCGAGGCCGTGCGCGGCGAGCAGGTGCACACCGTTGTCAAGGTGGGCGGCGAGCTGTCCAACAACAAGGGCATCAACAAGGCCGGCGGCGGCCTCACCGCCCCGGCGCTCACCGCGAAGGACATGGAGGACATCAAGACCGCGATGGCCTTCCAGTGCGAGTACCTGGCGGTGAGCTTCCCCAAGAGCGCCACCGACATGGAGATGGCGCGCCAGCTCGCCAACGTGGCAGGCGAGGCCTACCGCCACAAGCCCGCCCTGATCGCCAAGATCGAGCGCAGCGAGGCCATCCCGCAGCTGGAGAACATCCTCAAGGCCAGCGACGGCATCATGGTGGCGCGAGGCGACCTGGCCGTGGAGGTGGGCAATGCGGCCGTGCCGGCGCTGCAGAAACGCATGATCCGCATGGCGCGCGAGATGGACAAGGTGGTCATCACCGCCACGCAGATGATGGAGAGCATGATCCTGGCGCCCGTGCCTACGCGCGCCGAGGTGAGCGACGTGGCCAACGCCGTGCTGGACGGCACGGACGCCGTGATGCTGAGCGCCGAGACCGCGGCCGGCAAGTACCCGGTGGAGACGGTGGAGCAGATGCACCTCATCGCCCTGGAGGCCGAGCGCGCCGAGGACGTGCAGCTCGACAGCGACTTCGTCAACAAGCAGTTCGGCCGCATCGACCAGAGCATCGCCATGGGCGCGCTGTTCACCGCCCACCACCTGGGCTGCAAGGCCATCATCGCGCTGACCGAAAGCGGGTCGACGGCGCTGTGGATGAGCCGTCACAACATCAAGGTGCCCATCTACGCGCTGACCACCAAGGCGCAGAGCGAGCGCAAGATGGCGCTGTACCGCAACGTGCGCCCCATCCTCATGCCCTCCTTCAGCGACCGCGACCAGGCCCTGCAGGCCGCCGAGAAGTTGCTGTGCGAGCGCGGCGTGCTGATGCCGGGTGACACCTATGCCATCACCTGCGGCGAGCCCATGGGCTACCCGGGCGGCACCAACATGCTCAAGGTGTGCCGGGTTGGATGAGGGCGCACGGCGCGCCGAGGCGCCGTCCACCGCCCTGACCCTCAACCTGCTGGCCCAGGTGGCCTATGGCCTCCTGGTGATGACGGTGTGCCTGCCGTCCATGCCCGTCTGGGGCGAGTTGTTCGGCCGTCCGCAGGACGAGGTGCAGCTGACCTTCAGCGGCTTCGTCCTGACCTTCGGCCTGCTGCAGCTGGTCTACGGGCCGCTGTCTGACCGTTACGGCCGCCGGGCCATGATCCTGACCGGTCTGGCGGTGGGCGTGGCAGGTTCGGTGCTCGCAGCGCTGGCGCAGAGTCTGCCCCTGCTGGTGGCTGCCCGGGTACTGCAGGGCGCAGGCGCCGCTGCCGGCATGGTGGTGGGCCGCGCGGCCGTGCAGGACCTGTTCCACGGGCCCCAGCGCACGCGGGTGATGGCCTACGTCGGCATGACGCTGGGTCTGTGCCCGCCCACGGGCACCGTGGTCGGGGGGCAGATCCACGAGGCGCTGGGCTGGCAGGCCAACTTCGTGCTGTCGGCCGGGCTGGGCGTGGTGCTGCTGGCAGCCGCCTGGTGGGGCCTGCCGCGTCAGGCGCCACAGGCCAGCGGCACGGACCCTGCCCGGTCGGCCCGCGATACGCGGGTGGTGCTCTCGGTACTGGCGGGGATGGGCGACGCCTACGCGCAGTTGCTGCGCATGCCGTTGTACCTGCTTCACGTGGCCATCCTCGGCCTGACCACGGCCGCCTTCTACATGTTCCTGGCCGCCGCACCGTCGGTGCTGCGCAGCTACGGCGTCGGCCCCGGCGAGGTGGGCTTCTTCATCATGGTGGTGCCGCTGTCCTACATCCTCGGCAACTTCCTCACCAGCCGACTGGTGCGACGCTGGGGCGGCCCACGCCTGATGCGCCTGGGCCAGGGCTTCAGCCTCGCGGGTACGGCCCTGATGCTGGCCATGGGCCTGGCGGGCGAGCACTCGCCCTGGGCCTTCGTGCTGCCCCTGCTGTTGCTGGGTATCGGCCACGGCCTGCTGGTGCCGCCCTGCCTGGTGGCCACCGTCGCACTCGTGCCCACCCTGGCGGGAGCGGCCTCGGGGCTGGCGGGTGTCACCCAGCAGCTGACCGGGGCCTTGGGCGGCTACCTCGTGGGCTGGGTGTCGCACGTGAACCATGTCGGCCTGGCCGCCCTGATGCTGGCGGCCACCGTGCTGGCGTCGCTGGCGCGCTTGGTGGCAGTCAAGCGTGGCGCACCCACCGTACAGGCACCCAGGCCCTGAGAGCTTGTGAAATATCCCCGCACGCCCGCTCGTTCGCCCCAAAAGGCGCCGCTCAGCGTTGCAAATGCTCGCCGTAGCGCGAGCTACGGCTGTGCTTTGCGCCTTGATCGGCACCCTTTGGACCGCCCGCTCGGGCGCGCCGGAATACTTCACAAGCTCTGAGTTCTCCAGCCTTGCGTGCGGGCAGGCTGTGACTTGTCAGTGTGGCGGCCGTTTCGCTTCCTAGAATCGGCGCAGTTACAGATCGGTTTCACCTTTCACCATCGCCCTTCCCGTTGCCCTTCGCGTCGACATATCCAGAGGACACGCCCATGCCACTCGTTTCCATGCGCCAACTGCTCGACCATGCCGCCGAGAACGGCTACGGCATACCGGCCTTCAACGTCAACAACCTGGAGCAGGTGCAGGCCGTGATGACGGCGGCCGACGAGGTGGGAGCACCGGTCATCCTGCAGGCCAGTGCCGGGGCGCGCAAGTACGCGGGCGAGCACTTCGTCAAGCACCTGATCGCGGCGGCTTCCGAGGCCTGGCCGCACATTCCGTTGGTGATGCATCAGGACCACGGCACCAGCCCCAAGGTGTGCGAGGGCGCCATCGGCCTGGGCTTTGGCTCGGTGATGATGGATGGCTCGCTGATGGAAGACGGCAAGACGCCGGCGAGCTTTGACTACAACGCGGACGTGACCCGCCGCGTGGTGGAGATGGCGCACCGCGTGGGTGTGACGGTGGAGGGCGAGCTCGGCTGCCTGGGCAACCTGGAGACGGGTGAGGCCGGCGAGGAAGACGGCATCGGTGCCGAGGGCAAGCTCGACCACAGCCAGATGCTGACCGACCCCGAAGAAGCCGCGCAGTTCGTCAAGGCCACGCAGCTCGATGCCCTGGCCATCGCCATCGGCACCAGCCACGGCGCGTACAAGTTCAGCCGCCCGCCCACGGGCGACATCCTCGCCATTTCGCGCGTCAAGGAAATCCACGCCCGCATACCCAACACACACCTGGTGATGCACGGCTCGTCGTCGGTGCCGCAGGCCTTGCTGGACGTGATCAACCAGTACGGCGGCAAGATGAAGCAGACCTACGGCGTGCCGATTGCCGAGATCCAGGAAGCCATCAAGCACGGCGTGCGCAAGATCAACATCGACACCGACATCCGCCTGGCGATGACCGGTGCGGTGCGCAAGTTCCTGGCCGAGAACCCCGACAAGTTCGATGCCCGCGAGTGGCTCAAGCCCGCCCGCGAGGCCGCCAAGGCGGTGTGCAAGCAGCGCTACCTGGAGTTTGGCTGCGACGGCCAAGCCGGCAAGATCGCCGGCGAGAGCCTGCAGGTGGTGGCCGCCAAGTACGCCCGCGGCGAGCTGGCGCAGGTGGTGAACTGACGGAGCAGCTCAGCTTGGCAGAGGGAACTGCCACGGGTTGACCACCTCGACACCCGCAGCTTTGAAGGGGGCCGTGTCCCGGGTGGCCACGGCGCACTCGTGCGTTGCAGCGATAGCTGCGATGTACCCATCGGGTGTCGGCAGGCCATGACCAGCGGCACGCGCGCTCACCGCTCGGTCTGCGTAGGTACGCGCTGCTGGGATGTCAAAGGCCAGGATTCGGCCAGCGAAGAGCGGTCCCAGGCCGTCAACCGCCTGGGAGAGCGCCGTCCTGCGCCGACCGGCCGGCATCACCCCGATGCCGAACCAGAGTTCGGCCAGGGTGACGCTGGTCAGGTGCAAGGTCTCGGCTGGCTGGGCATCCAGCCAAGCCTGCAAAGCCGGATGCGGTTGCGGCTTGAGAGCCTCGGAGATGACGTTGGTGTCCAGGATGATCATTCCAGCCTCATGGGCTGGGCAGGTGTCTTGTCTCGCGCGGACTCCAAGGCCTCCACGTCCTGCTTTGTCAGACCTGCTTGCTGACCCAACTCGGCCAGTGCGGTGCCCAACCGGAGGCGCTGAGGTGGCTTGACGCTGGCTTCGAGCACGAGACGGACTTCGGCCTCGGTGCTGCGTCCCATCTGCGCCGCTCTCATGCGCAGGGCTCTGTGCACCTCATCGGGCAGATTTCGGATGGTCAAAGTGGCCATGGGTGAAACTTGATCAAGAAACGAGGACGATCGCTGTCAACGATTTCATTTTGACGTCTTTGACATCATCCTGCAACCACGCCGGGCCGGTTACGGACATGCAGGCCTTACCTGTCGGAGCCGCTGAACGACCGCAGCGCGGTGACAATCGGAGCATGAACACCAGCGTTGAGACTCCCGCCCGCGTGCCGCTCATCAGCGTCGTGATGGGCTCCTCGAGTGATTGGGACACGTTGCAGCACGCCGTGACCGTGTTGCTGGACTTTGGTGTGCAGCACGAGGTGCAGGTGGTGTCGGCCCACCGCATGCCCGACGCCATGTTCCGCTTTGCCGAGACGGCGGCTGGACGCGGTGTGCGGGCCATCATCGCTGGGGCCGGCGGCGCGGCCCACCTGCCGGGCATGCTGGCGGCCAAGACCACGGTGCCGGTGCTGGGCGTGCCGGTGGCCAGCAAGCATCTGCAGGGACTGGACTCGCTGTACTCCATCGTGCAGATGCCCAAGGGCGTGCCGGTGGCCACCTTTGCCATCGGGCAGGCCGGGGCGGCCAATGCGGCCCTCTTCGCCGTGGCGATGCTTGCGCCTGAAGACCCCGCGCTGCGCGCCAAGCTCGCGGCCTTCCGCGCCGACCAGACGGCCGCCGCCACGGCCATGACGGCCTCGCTGCCCCGCTGATGAGGCAGGCCGTGCCTCGACCGATGGATCCTCCTTATGGGACGTCACGGATGAGCTCATGCAGGGGAGTCTTGAGCCTGTGATGCTGCAACCCTCTGCCCTGCGGCCTGACGGTCAGCCGATGACCCTGGGCGTGCTCGGTGGCGGCCAGCTCGGCCGCATGTTCGTGCACGCGGCGCAGACGCTGGGTTTTCGCACCGCGGTGCTGGACCCGGACCCTGACAGTCCTGCCGGCCGCGTGTCCCACCTGCACCTGCAGGCGGCCTACACCGACGAGGCCGCGCTGGCCGAGATGGCGCAGGCTTGCGACGCCGTGACCACCGAGTTCGAGAACGTGCCAGCGCAGGCGCTGCGCTGGCTGGGTGTACGCCGGCCCGTGGCGCCGTCGGCCGACGCCGTGGCCACCTGCCAGCACCGGGCGCTGGAGAAGGCGCACTTCACCGCCTGCGGCGTGCCGTGCGTCCCTTACGCTCGGCTGGAATCGGCAGCCGATCTGGAAGACCTTCTGGGGAAGGACGGTGACGCGCTGTTCCCCGCCATCCTCAAGACCTCCACTCTGGGCTACGACGGCAAGGGGCAGGTGAGCGTGGCACGCCGCGCCGACCTGGCCGCGGCCTGGGCGAGCCTGCGCGAGGTGCCCTGCCTGCTCGAAAAACGCGTGGCGCTGGCCGCCGAGCTGAGTGTGGTGGTGGCGCGCGATGCCGCCGGCCGGGTGGTGCACTTGCCAGTCCAACAGAACCTGCACCGCGACGGCATCCTGGCCGTGACCGTGGTGCCGGCGCCTGACGTACCGGCTGACGTGGCCACGCAAGCGGTGCAGCGGGCCAGCACCGTGGCCGAGTCGCTCGGCTACGTGGGCGTGCTGTGCGTGGAGTTCTTCCTGCTCGAGGACGGCACGCTGCTGGCCAACGAGATGGCCCCGCGGCCGCACAACTCGGGCCACTGCAGCATCGACGCCTGCGACCTGTCGCAGTTCGACCTGCAGGTGCGCGCCATGGCCGGGCTGCCGCTGGTGATGCCGCGCCAGCATTCGCCGACGGTCATGCTCAACCTGCTGGGCGACCTGTGGTGGGCCGGTGACGCGGCCTTACCGGTGACGCCGCCGTGGAGCGAGGTGCTGGCCCTGCCCGGCACGCACCTGCACCTGTACGGCAAGACCGAGCCGCGGCGCGGGCGCAAGATGGGGCACCTGACGGTGACGGCGGCCACGCCGGCGCAGGCCCGCGCCGTGGCGCTGCAGGCCGCGGCCGTGCTGGGGCTGCCCGCGTTCTGAGCGCCATGCCGCTGCTCTCCGGTCAAGATCCTCAAGCCCTGGCACAGGCCACGCAGCTGCTGGCCGATGGCGGGTTGCTCGCCTTCCCCACCGAGACCGTCTACGGCCTGGGCGCACGGGCCGATGACGACGCTGCGGCGGCGCAGATCTTCGCCGCCAAGGGCCGCCCGGCGGACCACCCGCTGATCGTGCACGTCACCGATGCCTCCGCAGCGCAAGCCTTCGCCGCCACCTGGCCTGCGGCAGCGCAGGTGCTGGCGCAGCACTTCTGGCCCGGCCCGCTGACGCTGATCGTGCCGCGCCGGCCCGGCGTGGGCACGGCGGCCGCGGGCGGGCACGCCACCATCGGCCTGCGCTGCCCGGACCATCCGGTCGCCCTGGACCTGCTGGCACGTGCCCGAGCCCTGGGGGTGCTGGGCGTGGCCGGACCCAGCGCCAACCGCTTCGGCCGGGTCAGCCCGACCACGGCGGCGCACGTGGTCGACGAATTCGGGCCTGACCTGCCGGTGCTGGACGGCGGTGCCTGCCGCGAGGGCATCGAGTCCACCATCATCGACTGCACCAGAGCCCACCCCGCCCTGCTGCGCCCGGGCACCACGCCGCGCGCCGCCATCGAGGCGGTGCTCATGCAGGCGCTCGGGGCGCCACTGATGGAGCGAGACGAGGCCTCCCCCAAAGCGTCGGGCACGCTGGCCTCGCATTACGCACCCGATGCCGTGGTCAGCCTGCTGTCGGCTGAGGAGCTGGCACGGCGTCTGGCAACCTTCGTGGCCGACAGCCCGCAGGGTGAAGGTCTTGCGCAGACCCCTGCAGCCGCCGTTGTGGGCGTGTATATCGGGGTGTATTCGCCCGCCGCGCCGCCCGCCCAAGCTGGGGTTCTCCATCGCACCATGCCCGCCCACCCCGCGCAAGTGGCACACGAGTTGTTCGCCGTGCTGCGCCAGTTCGATGCCCACGGGGTGCGCCAGATCTGGGTGCAGACGCTGCCCGAAGGCCCGGAATGGGATGCGGTGCGTGACCGCCTGCTGCGCGCTGCCACCCGTTGATCCGGTCGGTGCGGGCTCTCGTCCCGAGCGCCGTGCACGTGCGTGGGGCTGGAGAGAGCCTGAGCACTGCCCCCCGCGTGCTCAGCTCCACTGAGGACCCCTGAGCACCCGTTATCACCTCTCAGCGTCTTCTTCCTGCTCTCTCCACCACCAGCTTGGTGATCAGGATGGTGGACGCCAGCGCCAGGGTGACGGCGTTGGCCAGGATGATGGGCCAGGCCCCCAGGCTCAGGCCGTAGACGAACCACAGGCCCACGCCCAGCGTGAAGCTGGCGTACATGCCGCTGGAGATGCCGCTCACATCACGGGTGCGCAGGGTGAGCACGGCCTGCGGGACGAAGGAGCAGGTGGTCAGCACGGCCGCGGCGTAGCCGATCCACTCGAAGAGTTCAGGTGAGGCGGGCATCACGGGGCTTTCAGCGCCCACTGCACAAGGGCGTCAAGGGCGGGGCGGGCGGCATTGGCGTTGGGGTGCTGGATGACGGCCACCAGCACCCTGCGCTGCCCTTGGTCGTCCAGCACGTAGCCAGCCAGCCCGGCCACGTCCCGCAACGAGCCGGTCTTCAAGTGCGCCCGGCCCGCCGGGGCGCGCGAGCGACGCATCGTGCCGTCCAGGCCGTTGACCGGCAATGAGGCCATGAGTTCGGGCATCACCGGGCTGGACCAGGCGTGCTGCAGCAAATGCACCAGCCACTGTGCCGTCACGCGGGTGTGGCGCGACAGGCCGGAGCCGTTGTCCAGCACCAGTTCGCCCGCAGCACCCTCGCCGATGCGCTCGGCCACCCAGCGACGCAGCGTCTCGAGCGCGGCCTCGGGCGTGGCCGGTTGGCCGGGCAGGCGTTGCGCGGCCAGGGTGAGGAACAGTTGCTGCGCCATCACGTTGTTGCTGAACTTGTTGATGTCGCGCACCACCTCGGCCAGCGGCGGCGAGCGCCATTCGTGCTGAGCGCGCAGCCCTGCCGGCCAGCGTCCGTCGCGCACCCGACCCGTCAGCGTCCCGCCCAACTCTTTCCACAGCGTGCCGATCAGGCGGGCACCATGGCCGGCGGGGTCAGGGTCGGCCATCGGCCAGGTCTGTTCGCCGCAGGCTGCGGGATAGCTGCCGGTGAACCGCACGCCGGCTTCCGTCGGCACCGGCTTCAGGCCCGCACGCCAGTCTTCGCAAGGGCCGCCCACCAGCGGGACGGTGCGCACCGTGGCGCCCGGAAGGTCGGTCTCGGCCACGATGCGCGCCACGCCGCGTACCGGATCCGGGGTGATCGTCCACGTGAGGGCGTGGAAGTTGATCAAGAGGGCGTCAGGCTGCACGTTGTACGGGCGCATCGGATCGCCGTCGAAGTCTGCAGGCGAGCCCTCGGCCGGGGCGAAGGCGCTGCGGTCCAGCACGATGTCGCCGCGGATCTCCCGCACGCCCGCCTGCTGCAGGCGGCGCAGACCCTGCCACACCCGTTCCAGCACCAGCTTCGGGTCGCCGCTGCCCCGGATGAAGAGATCCCCCTCCAGCACACCGTCCCGCAAGGGGCCGCTCCAGCCCACGGGCGTCGTCCAGACCCAGGCCGGCCCGAGCAAGTCCAGCGCTGCGTAAGTGGTCACCAACTTCACCAGCGACGCCGGATTGACCGACTGCCGCGCCTGGTGGCTGATGAGGCTGCGGCCGGTGCCAGCTTCCTGCACCACCACGGACAGTGCTGCCTCGGGTACCCGCGCGCGCTGCAGCGCGCTGCGCACTTCGGGGGGGAGTTCGCTGGCCCATGCGACGGGCCAACCGGCGGCGAAGGCCGACGCCAGCGCCACCCCCAGGACCAGGCCGCGCGCCCATCGCCGCAGCGCCTCAGCCCCCGTCACGCCTCGTCGTCTGCCACCCATGCCGGAGATGATCGCATGGCTACACTCGACCGGATGAACCCGGTGCTGCTGGCCTTCGACACCTCCACCGAAGCCCTGGCCGTGGCCCTGCAGTGGGCCGGCGGGCAGCGTGTCTGGAACGGCGAAGGCGGCG
>Ga0315907_10000840_pt1 | contig 42241 bp, 38 predicted proteins | sample LakEriMetagenome_3_FD_203525 | JGI IMG/M metagenome (GOLD analysis project Ga0315907, IMG submission 203525) | Freshwater fungal communities from buoy surface, Lake Erie, Ohio, United States - Buoy 12 MA123 | ecosystem: Environmental > Aquatic > Freshwater > Lake > Lake biofilm | place: USA...
TCAATGGCTATGCCATCAGCAGGGCCTGGATGCCTACAGTTATTACGCCACATTGACCGAGCGTTACGAGGCTCCACGCCTCAAGCCACCTTTTAATCATGCGGCTCGACGTGCTGCGGGGTTTAGCGAAGCCGAACTCAATTGGCTCGAAACCACGCAATAAAGCCAGCAGACAGGCAAGCGGCGGGCGCCTCAAACCGCTGTTCTTTTCTACAATGAAGCACCAACACCCATACTGGTGCATTTGCTAAGCAGTACTGCCATGTCCAACACATCTGAAAACGCCTCGCTGCTTCCGCCCACGCTGGGACAAGTTTCGGTTGCCATGATTGCGCGTCAAGCCATCGTGAATGCACAGCAGGTGGTTGTGGGGTACGAGTTGTTTAATCGGTCTCGCAACGGTGTAGAGCACACCGCTGCCAGTGATGTGATTTTGGTTTTTACGGCCCTCTCGCACGCAGGCACCGACGAGTTGGTGGGCAATAAGCTGATTTTTGTGAACTGCACCCACGAGAGCCTGTCGGGCGGGCACCTAGAACTGGTAGACCCCGACAAGGTGGTGCTAGAGATTCCCCCGCTGGGGCATACCGCTGCCGACGAAGTGTCCATGCGCATGCCTATTTTGGCGGCACTGCGCGAAAAAGGTTTTCATCTGGCGTTTAACCATACGGTGCTAGAGCCCGTGTACGCGCCCTGGCTACCGCTGGCCGACTACATCAAGCTCGATGTCTCGTTGCTGGCTCAAGACCAACTTGCCGTTTTGATCAGCTACGCCAGTCGCCATTGCGATGCAGAACTGATTGCTGAAAAAGTAGAAACCGCCCAACAGTACGACGTAGCCTCTAGCCATGGGGTGGAGCTGTTTCAGGGTTACTGGTTTGCGCGGCCTGCACTGGTGGAGGCAAAGATTCTTTCACCGTCGCAGGCCAGTATCTTGCAGCTCATCAACCATGTGCGTAAACAAGCCAGTACGGACGAGATTGAAGAAGTACTCAAAAAAGATGCAGGCCTGGGCTTTAACCTGATGCGCCTGATCAACTCTGCCGGTTTTGGTTTAACGCGAGAGATCACGTCGTTCAGGCAGGCGGTCATGCTCATGGGCCTCAAAAAGCTGTTCCGATGGGCGGCACTTTTGATGACGGCATCCAAGGCCAGCGGCGTTGTGTCATCGGTCGGCCAAACTGCCGTGGTGCGTGGGCGCCTGATGGAATTGCTGGCCATAGAAGCTGGCGCATCGTCCGAGGACGCAGACCAAGCTTTTGTCACTGGCATCTTCTCATTGCTTGATGTCATGCTGTCAATGCCCATGGACTCAGCGCTCAAGTTGGTGCAAATTCCTGAAGCCATGTCGAATGCTTTGCTCAAAGGCGAAGGGTTTTTGGGCCATGTATTGGCACTGGCCCATGCATGCGAATCGGGTGACGACGCTGTTTTTGACCATGCAGCCCAAGCACTCAAGCTCAATAGCCAAAAAATCAATATGGCCCATTTGCAGGCATTGGCATGGGCCGATCAAATGGCAGACGAGTGAGCGTGACGCAATAGAGACAGGCCCAACCTGGTGCCTGCATGCACAAAAGTGCTGGTCAGGTCTAGAATCAATTACAAACGCTAAAGACAAAACCTACAACGCACTCTATGTCGAGCACCCCCGAAGAGATCTCCCAAGAAGCCCCTGCCCCGACGATTCCAGATGCCGACAACATGGCGGTGATCGCGCGGCAAGCCATCGTAGACCAAGACCGAGCGGTTTATGGCTACGAACTATTCGACCGCTCCACCGCCACCGACTCGCATACCGCTGCCAGCGATGCCGCCTTGTTGTTCAATGCTTTGTCTTACGCTGGAACTGAGGCATTGGTAGGGTCCAAAATTGTCTTTATCAACTGCACACACGAGAGTTTGGCTGGTGGACACTTGGAATTGATCCACCCTGAAAAGGTCGTGCTGGAGATACCCCCCCTGCCCGATGGCACCTCTGCCGAAGACATTGAAGGCCGTGTGCCCACCTTGCAAGCGCTTTGCACCAGGGGGTTTCGTTTGGCTTTTAACCAAGAAGTTTTGCGCCGCGCATACACCAGCTGGCTGCCTTTGGCAGACTTCATCAAGCTGGACATGGCGGCCTTCAAACCTGAACTGGCAACACCCTTGGTGAAATTTGCCACCGCCAACAGCAAAGCTACTTTGGTGGCAGAAAAGGTCGAAACACCTGAGCAGTTTCAGTTGATGCTCGGGTTAGGGGTCAAGCTTTTCCAGGGTTTTTGGTTCGCCCAACCCTCCTTGGTCAAAGCCACCACTATCCGGCCCTCACAGGCCACCATCATCCAGCTCATCAATTTGGTGCGTAAACAGGCCAGCACGTCTGAGATTGAAGAGCTGCTCAAACGCGACCCCACGCTGTCATTCAACCTGCTGCGGTTCATTAACTCGTCGGGTTTTGGTTTGTCGTGCGAGATCACCTCGTTCCGCCACGCTGTGATGATTTTGGGCCTTAAAAAGCTGTTCCGCTGGGCGGCATTGCTCATGACCACCTCACGGGCTGGCGGTGCACCGCCCGCTGTGGGCACTACGGCTGTGGTGCGCGGACGCTTAATGGAGCTACTGGCAGCAGAATTGCTGCCCCCTGAAGACTGCGACAACGCGTTTGTGGTGGGCGTGTTCTCTTTGCTTGACACCATGCTGGGCGTACCCCTGGAGAAAGCCTTGGAATCCGTGGCACTGCCCCAACCCGTTATGGATGCATTGATCCACAACACGGGCGTGTTTGCGCCTTTCCTTGAACTAGCAAAAGCCTGTGAAAGCGGTGATGAAGTCGCCTTTGCGCATGCAGCAGATTCATTACAACTGTCTAACCGTCAGGTGAACTGGGCGCATTTGCAAGCCCTCACATGGGCAGACAGCCTAACAACCGAAGGCGGCGGCAGCGACATCGAGATGTAGCGCTTCAGCCCACCGGGCAGACCTGCTCCAGGTTTAGCCCCTGGGGTGATGCTGACCGTGTAACTGTTTCAAGCGCTCACGTGCCACATGGGTGTAGATGGTGGTGGTGGCAATGTCAGCATGCCCCAGCAACAGTTGCACGACCCGTAAATCTGCGCCATGGTTGAGCAAATGGGTAGCAAATGCGTGGCGCAAGGTGTGGGGCGACAGGGGCACCACGATGCCCGCTACAGCAGCCCATTTTTTCACAATCATCCAAAAAGCCACGCGGCTCATGCCTGCGCCGCGCTGGGTCACAAAAAGGTCATCGCTGCTTTGCTTACCCAAAATGGCGCTGCGGGCCTCTTGCACGTAACGGGTAATCCAGGCACTGGCCTCCGCTCCAAAGGGTACCAAACGCTCTTTGCTGCCTTTGCCAGTGACCCGCAATACGCCTTCAGCCAAAGAAACTTGAAAGGTCTTGAGCGCCACCAGCTCGCTTACGCGCAAACCACTGGCATACATCAGCTCCAGCATGGTGCGGTCGCGCAGGCCCAAGGGATGCCCCACATCGGGTGCTGACAAAAGCGCCTCTACATGCGCCTCCGTGAGGGTTTTGGGTACTCGCAAGATTTGCTTGGCCGCTTGCAGGCGCACTGTAGGGTCAGCCTGGATACGCCCTTCACGTAGCGCCCAATGAAAATACCGACGTAATACAGTTAAACGGCGATTGGCCGACGTGGCACGGCTGTTTGCGTGGCGTGCTGCAAAGTAGGCTTGCAAGTGCTGCTCTTGGGTGGCATCCAGCGCCAAACCAGGTGCCTGCCGGGCCAACCAAGCAGCGTACAAGGTCATGTCACGCCGATAGGCGGCCAGCGTATTGCGCGCCAAGCCGTCTTCAAGCCACAAGGCATCCACAAAGGCATCTATTGACGCCAAGCTGGCGGGCGTTGGCGCAGTTGCAAGGGCTGAAGAATCCATAGCCTGCCACTGTAATTCCATTTCAACAAAAAAGGCCTTGCGGCAAAACCGCAAGGCCTTATGGCTGGCTGTAGAAAGAGATCAGTCCAGAGACAGTTTTTGCTTTTCTACGACGGTTTTGTACACATCGTATTCAGCCTTGATTTGGGCTGCAAACTGCTCTGGGCTGTTGCCAATCACAATCGAGCCAGTGTCCTCGATGCGCTTGCGAACAGCGGGGTCAGCCAAGGCCTGACGTGCTGCTGCGTTGATTTTGTCCACCACATCTTTAGGCAAACCTTTGGGGCCCAAAATACCGTAATAGGCAGTGCGGTTCACAGGCTCCAGACCCAGTTCTTTGAAGGTGGGTACGTTGGGCAAAGATGCCACACGCTGGGGCGCAGCCACGGCAATGGCCACCAGCTTGTTGCTTTGGATGAAAGGCAGAGCCGAAGGCAGGTTGTCGAAAATCATCGGCACTTGGCCAGCAACTGCGTCATTGAGCGCTGGGCCAGCACCACGGTAGGCAATGTGGGTGATGAAGGTATTGGTCAGGCTCTTGTACAACTCCATTTGCAAGTGGCCGATACCACCAGTGCCAGAAGATGCGAAAGAGTATTTACCAGGGTTCTTTTTGACTTCTGCTTCAAACGACTTGTAGTCTTTGGCGGGGAAGCTGGGGTGCACAGCCAACACGTTTGGCGTAGCCGCCATGTTGATGATGGGCGTGAAGTCGGTAATAGGGTTGTATGGAATCTTGGGGTTGATGGCTGGGTTGGCCGCTGTGGTGGATACAGTAGCCACGCCGAGCGAGTAACCATCAGGTGCTGCCTTGGCAGTTTCGTTAGCGCCAACAACACCGCCGCCACCAGCCTTGTTCTCAATCACAACCGTTTGGCCCAGAGACTTGCTCAGGGGTTCAGACATCACACGGGCGATGATGTCAGTCGTGCCGCCTGGCGCAAATGGCACTTGCAGCTTGATGACCTTGTTAGGATAGCCTTGGGCAGCAACAGAACCTACAGCGGTGGCCAATACAGCCATGGCGATCAAATGACGACGATGCATTGATATCTCCTAATCGGGTGATAAGACAAGCGCAAATCGTATGCCCTGGGGCAGCACTATCGGATGTGGATTCCACATAGGGGCTAACCCGAGGTCGTGCATTCATATGCACGTCAAACCAAGCTAAGTGTGGGCCAGAAGGCCTTGGGTTATTCTGTGCCGGTGAACTTTGCCCAACTGCTCCTACCCGACTTCTCTTTGATTTTGTGCGGCTACCTGCTGTGCCGCTACACCGCACTGAACCGCAGTGTTTGGCAACCAGTGGAAAGCTTGGTGTACTACCTGCTGTTCCCGGTGCTGCTGTTCCAATCGATTGTGCGCAGTCCGGTCGATATCAATGCAGCATCTGGCCTGATGGCGGCTGGATTGTTATCGGGCCTTGTGGGCATTGCACTGGCCTACAGCTTGCCGTACTGGCCCTGGCTAGGAGCCCGGCTTGATAAAAGCGACCATGCTTGCAGCGCACAAGTGGCGTTTCGGTTCAACTCATTTATTGGTTTGGCGATTGCAGAAAGACTGGCTGGCACACAGGGGCTGCTGCAAATGGCGGTTTTGATTGGGGTGTGCGTGCCGCTGTTTAATGTGGCGGCCGTGTGGCCGATGGCACGGCATGGGCAGCAAAGCTTTTGGCGAGAGCTGCTGCGCAACCCCTTGATTTTGGCCACGGCATCGGGTTTAGCAGCCAATTTGCTGGGGTTTCGGATTCCAGAATGGATGGAACCCACCGTCAGCCGTATCAGCGCGGCATCGCTGGCGCTGGGCCTGATGGCGGCAGGCGCAGGCATGCAACTGGGTTTGCTGCGCCAAGGCAAGTTACTGTGCGCATCGGTTTTGACCATACGCCACCTGCTGCAACCGCTGATCGCGTTAGGGGCGGCAATGCTGTTCAACTTGAACAGCGTCCAAGCCACAGTACTGCTGGCGTTTTCTGCGCTGCCCACTGCATCGACTTGCTATGTGCTGGCCGCCCGCATGGGCTACAACGGGCCTTATGTAGCGGGGCTGGTGACTTTGTCTACGGTGCTAGGAGTGGCAAGTTTGCCGTTTGCCTTAGGGGTGCTGCGGCAGTGGGTGGCTTGACCGGGCAGGTGCTTCCTCGCCTGCCGTCATGAAGCCGATCAGCCTTGTGCCAAGGCCCACTGCACATGCTCTTGCACCAAAGTACTGGGGTGGTCTGCCCTGCTTTGTAAGGCGGCGCGTACATCAGCATCAGGGCTAACACGCAAGGCGTTGCCCAAGGCCACCGCCACATTGCGCAGCCAGCGCTCATGGCCTATGCGGCGTATGGGGCTGCCTTCGGTCATGCGCAAAAAGGTGGCTTCGTCCCAAGCGAAAAGGTGCACCAATTGCTGGCCTGCCAAGCCCTTGCGTTCATCAAAATCAGGCAAGCGGCTGACTTGCGCAAACTTGTTCCAGGGGCATACCAACTGGCAATCGTCGCAGCCGTAAATGCGGTTGCCCAGCAATGGGCGCAACTCCACAGGAATGGGGCCAGCATGCTCAATCGTCAGATATGAGATACAACGCCGTGCGTCCAGCCTGTGCGGCGCAATGATGGCCTGGGTAGGGCATGCCGTAATGCAGGCCGTGCAACTACCGCAGTGGGCCGTGGTGGGCGGTGTGGGGGTCAAGGCCAAGTCCACATAGATTTCGCCCAAAAAAAACATGGAGCCCGCATCGCGGCTCAGCACCAGGGTGTGCTTGCCGCGCCAGCCCTGGCCACTGCGCGACGCCAGTTCGGCCTCTAGCACCGGGGCAGAGTCGGTGAACACGCGGTGGCCAAAAGGGCCAATGGCAGCGGCCATGCGGTCGGCCAGCTTTTGCAGGCGCGCGCGCAGCACCTTGTGGTAGTCGCGCCCCCGGGCGTACACAGAGACGATGCCTTCTTGCGGGCGCTGAAGGCGCACCAATTCATGCGCTGTCCAGTCGGGCTGGCCCAGCACGGTGGCGGGCAAATAATCCATGCGGGCGGTGATGACACTGACCGTGCCCGGCACCAGCTCTGCAGGGCGAGCGCGGCGTGTACCGTGGGCTGCCATGTAATGCATGTCACCATGCAGGCCTTGGGCCAGCCAAGCCAGCAAACCGGGCTCGGCGTCAGACAGGTCTACCCCCGCCACGCCGATTTGGGAAAATCCCAGCTCGCGGGCCCACTCCTGCACTTGAGGAACGAGTTGACTGCTGCACCACATAACCACCCGATTGTAGAAACCACGCTGCTTTGGCAGTCTGAGGACGACACCATTGCCTTTGCACAAGCACTTGCGGCAATGCCCGGGCTACGCAATGCCTGCGTGACCTTGCATGGTGACCTGGGTGCAGGCAAAACCACCTTGGTGCGGCACTTGCTGCGGGCACTAGGCGTGCAAGGCCGCATCAAAAGCCCCACCTATGCCGTGGTAGAGCCACACGAAGCACCGGGCCTCAATATTTGGCACTTTGACTTTTACCGCTTTGCAGACCCACGCGAGTGGGAGGACGCGGGCTTTAGGGATATTTTTGCAAGCCCCGGGCTCAAGCTGGCAGAATGGCCCGACAAGGTGGCAAGCATGATGCCGCCAGCCGACATTGCTATGCAAATAGAAGCTATCGACGAAAACCAGCGCAAAGTGATTGTGCAAGCCCATACCGCCCTGGGCTGCGCCCTACTGCAAGGGCTAGCGCAGGTATGAGCGAACACCAAAGCAGTACGCCAACCCAGCTGCAACGCCGCGCCCTGCTGCAAACAGGCACTTTGGTGCTGTTGCTGGGCACCCACCACATTGCCCGCGGGGCCACCATATTGGCGGTGCGGGTGTGGCCTGCGGCTGAATACACCCGCGTCACCATCGAGTCTGACGGCGCATTGGTGGCGCAAAAATACTTTGTCAGCAGCCCTCCCCGGCTGGCTGTGGACATTGAAGGCATAGACCTGAGCCCCGAGCTGCGCGAACTGGTGGCCAAGGTCAAGCCTGACGACCCTAACATTGCAGGCATACGTGTAGGCCAAAACGCCCCCAATGTGGTGCGATTGGTGGTTGATTTAAAGCAACCCGCCCTGCCCCAGGTGTTTACGTTGCCCCCAGTGGCGGCCTACCAGCACCGGTTGGTGTTTGACCTGTACCCCGAGGCTGCGGTTGACCCGCTAGAGGCTTTGATTGCCGAGCGCCTGCGCGACACCAGCCCGCCTGCTCCTACCAAGCCCAGCGCTGACAATGCCGATCCCCTGGGCGACCTGATTGCCCAGCGCACCCAGCCCAAACCCTCTGCGGGTTCTGCTGCCAAGCCATCAGGCAGCGCGGCAGACAAAGCCCCCGCACCATCAACCCCCAGTGGCAAGCCCCCAGCAACAGCCAAGCAAACAGACCGCATCATCATCGTGGCACTAGACCCAGGCCACGGGGGTGAAGACCCTGGCGCCATTGGCCCTGCAGGCACACGCGAAAAAGATGTGGTACTGCGTGTGGCACGTCTGCTGCGCGACCGCATCAACGCCACCACCGTGGGCGGCAACCCCATGCGGGCTTACCTTACGCGTGATGGCGATTTTTTTGTGCCGCTAGCGGTACGGGTGCAAAAAGCGCGGCGCGTGCAGGCAGATTTGATGGTCAGCATCCACGCCGATGCTTTCACCACCCCCAAAGCACGCGGGGCCAGTGTGTTTGCACTGAGCCAAGGCGGGGCATCCAGCACCGCTGCCCGTTGGCTGGCCAACAAAGAAAACCAGGCCGATTTGGTAGGCGGCATCAATGTCAAAAGCCAAGACAGCCAAGTGCAACGCGCCTTGCTGGACATGAGCACCACGGCGCAAATCAACGACAGCCTGAAGCTGGGCAGCGCCTTGCTGGGCGAGATTGGCAAAGTGGGCAAGCTGCACAAACCCAAGGTTGAGCAGGCTGGGTTTGCAGTGCTCAAAGCGCCCGATATTCCCAGCGTGCTGGTCGAAACCGCTTTCATCAGCAACCCCGAAGAAGAAGCCCGCTTGCGCAGCAGCGCCTACCAAGAAGAACTGGCCGATGCGCTGATGCGCGGCATCAGCCGCTACTTTGCCAAGAACCCGCCGCTGGCACGCAGCCGGTCAACCTGACCCGTTTTCAAACCGCAGCTTGGGCGGTTTTTTCAGCACGCGCAGCACGCCAGCCGCCCACCAGCGCGATCAGGCCCGGCACGATGACCAGCGCCCAAATGATTTTGCTCAGGTGCTGCTGCACCCAGGGCATGTTGCCAAAAAAGTAGCCTGCAATGCACAGGCTTAGCACCCACAGTAGCGCACCGCCCACGTTATAGGCGGTGAACTTGCGGCGGTCCATGGCCGCGACACCCGCTACAAACGGGGCAAAGGTACGAATAAACGGCATAAAACGCGCCAGCACGATGGTGATGCCGCCGTGGCGCTCGTAAAACGCATGGGCACTGTCAAACGCGCGGCGGTTGAACCAGCGCGAGTTCTCCCACTGGAACACCTTAGGCCCGATATAGCGGCCTATGGTGTAGTTGCACTGGTCGCCCAAAATGGCTGCCACGATCAGTACCGTGCAGGCCAAGTAAATGTCCATCAACCCCGCACCGCACAAGGTGCCGACAATAAACAGCAATGAGTCGCCGGGCAAAAACGGCATGACCACTACGCCAGTCTCAGTAAACACAATCACAAACAGCAAGGCATACACCCACATGCCGTAGGTTTGCACAAAGGCTTGCAAGTGCTTGTCTACATGCAAGATGAAGTCGATCAAAAAAGCAATGATTTCCATGGATGCGCCTCAAGAAGTGCGCGCATTATCCCCAGTGACCACACCCAGGGCTTGATTGCCCTCATGCCCCATAAGGCCGCCCAAGACGCCGGCCTAAAATAAGCCCGGTGAACCCAAGCACCCCCGAACAAGACACCCCACCCGCGCAACGCCGCCCCATACGCGACCTGCCTGATGAACTGATTAGCCAGATCGCTGCTGGCGAAGTGGTGGAGCGCCCCGCATCGGTGGTGCGCGAACTGGTGGATAACGCACTGGATGCTGGTGGGCGCAACATCACCGTGCGCCTTTTGGCAGGGGGCGTGCGCCTGATTGCGGTGGAAGACGACGGCATCGGCATCCCCACTGCAGAACTGCCCGTGGCCCTGCGCCGCCATGCCACCAGCAAAATCACCAACCTGCACGACCTGGAAACCGTGGCCACCATGGGGTTCAGGGGCGAAGCGCTGGCCGCTATCGCATCGGTGTCTGAAATGTCTTTGCTATCGCGCACGGCAGACCAGCCCAGCGGGTGGCTGCTGGATGCCCGCAGCGGCGAGCTGCGCCCGGCCGCCCGCAGCGTGGGCACCACGGTAGAGGTGAAAGAGCTGTTTTTTTCTACCCCGGCGCGGCGCAAGTTTTTAAAAACCGACGCCACCGAGCTGGCCCACTGCACCGAGGCCGTGCGCCGCCATGCGCTGGCCAGGCCCGATGTGGGCTTTGCCATATGGCATGAGGGCAAACTGGTAGAGCAATGGCGCCCCGCCCCCACCCACAGCACACCCGAGGCCGCGCTAGACAAGCGCTTGGCCGACGTACTGGGCGAAGACTTTGTGGCCCAGTCCGTGCCTGTATTGCACCGCATAGGCAGCATTACCGTACAAGGCCGCGCCGGCCTGCCCGATGCCGCACGGTCGCGCCCCGACCACCAATACAGCTACGTCAATGGCCGCTTTGTGCGCGACAAGGTCATTACCCATGCGGCCCGCAGCGCTTATGAGGACGTACTGCACGGCCAAAAGCAACCCATTTACGCGCTGACCATTCAGATCGACCCCGCCCGGGTGGATGTGAATGTGCATCCCACCAAGATCGAGGTGCGCTTTAGGGACAGCCGCGAAGTCCACCAAGCCGTGCGCCACGCCATTGAAAACGCCCTGGCTGCGCCCCGTGCCGCGCTGCTGGCTGCCAATGCTTTGGCAACTACGCAAGCGGCTGACACCCCGCCACAGCCCCTAACAAGTCGTTGGAACACCCCTGAAAGCAGCCCCAGCCCGTTTTTAGAGCAAAAACAGCCCTATGCCTTAGTAAAACAAGGGCAGAGTGCTATGGTTTTTGAGTCTCCTACGCCTTTAGGCATTCCGGTACGCGACTTGCAAGCCCTGTGGGGCAACCCCGCCGCCACGCCAGCGCCCACCGCACAAGAGGCCCCCACGGCCGCCCTGGCCCCTTGGCCTAGCGCCGCGCCACAACCCAGCACCCCAGCCAACAGCCGTGCTGCCGACGAAGACACCACCTGGCCACTGGGCCGCGCTCTGGCGCAGCTGCATGGGGTGTACATACTGGCGCAAAACGCGCAGGGCATGGTGGTAGTGGATATGCATGCCGCGCACGAACGTATCGTGTACGAGGGTCTTAAGGCCCAAGCCGCCAGCAGTGACCGCCTGCCCAGCCAGCCCTTGCTGATACCCGCCACCTTTGCCGCCACCCCCGAAGAAGTCGCCACCGCAGAGGCCCATGCCGATGTGCTGGCTACCCTGGGGCTGGAGGTTGTGCCTTTTTCGCCCAAAACCCTGGCCGTGCGTGCGGTGCCCACCAGTTTGGCGCAAGGCGATGCCGTAGAGCTGGCCCGCAGCGTGCTGGCAGAACTGGCCCAACACGACGCCAGCACCGTGGTGCAACGCGCCCGCAACGAAATTTTGGGCACTATGGCCTGCCACGGTGCTGTGCGTGCCAACCGCCACCTGACGCTGGACGAAATGAACGCCCTGCTGCGCCAAATGGAGCGCACCGAGCGCTCCGACCAATGCAACCATGGCCGCCCCACCTGGCGGCAACTGAGCATGAAAGAGCTGGACGCGCTGTTTTTGCGGGGGCGTTAAGGAAGCCCTGCATAAGCCCTGCGAGCCTGCAGCGCTGAACTTTTGTTGCAGCACCAGCTCATTGAGCTTTGCTTTACTGAATCCGTGATGCGGCCATGAGATACCTGCGTTTTTTCGTTCTTGCCTTGGTGGTGCTGTCCACCCTGGCCGCCGGCTGCGCCAGCCTGGAAACCAAGCAACGCGAATGGATCTTTCAGCCCAGCAACCGCACCTGGGGCGGGGTGGTCTCCACCGACGGCTTTGAAGACGTGTGGATCACGTTTGACTCCCCCATCACAGAGCAAACCGAACGCCTGCACGGCGTTTGGTTGCCCGCCGCCGACGCAGCGCAAGCCCCTGTGCTGCTGTACCTGCACGGCGCACGCTGGAACGTCTATGGCTCTGCCAACCGCATACGCCGCATGCAAGAGCTGGGGTTCTCGGTACTGGCGATTGACTACCGGGGCTTTGGGCAAAGCAGCGGCAAGCTGCCATCCGAAGACATGGCCGCAGAAGACGCCATGGCCGCCTGGAACTGGCTGGGCACACAATACCCCGGCACACCGCGCTACATCTTTGGGCACTCGCTGGGCGGCGCCATTGCCATCGACCTGGCCCAGCGGGTGCAGGACGAGCAAGGCACCTTGGTAGAGGGCACTTTCACCAGCATTGCCGATGTGGTCAAAACCTTTTGGTGGGGTTGGCTGCCCGTGTCCGGCCTGATCACCCAAAAATTTGAGTCCGAGCGCAAAGTGGCGCAGGTTGGCTCGCCCCTGCTGGTGGTGCACGGCACTGCAGACCGCCTGATTCCCATTGACCTGGGGCGCAAGTTGTACGACGCCGCACAAGAGCCCAAGCGCTTTGTGCAGGTCGATGGCGGGTCGCACCACAACACCAACGCCGTAGGCCAGCCGCTGTACCGGCAGGCCCTGCGCGAGATGTTTGGCTGGCCGTAAGGAAGCTCTGCATAACTCCCTGCGGTCTGCACTGGCACGGTCTCGGGCAGTCCACAGCGTTGCTTTTCTTGCCAATAGACTCGCTATTGCCTGCAAAAAGACGCCTTGTGGCCTATCCCGATCCGCACCATCGCAGCCTCGCGAGGGTTATGCAGAGCTTCCTTTAGGGGCGGGTTAAAGACGAATACAGAACCTGTTTACGATCGAGGCTATCACCTTGGTCTGCCCCATGCCCAGCTCCCCACCCACCGCCGCCACTGCCATTGCCATCGCAGGCCCCACCGCCAGTGGCAAAACCGCAGGCGCACTGGCCCTGGCGGCTGCACTGGCACCGCGCCCGGTAGAAATCATCAGCGTGGACTCGGCCCTGGTCTACCGCGGTATGGACTTGGGCACGGCCAAACCCACACCTGCCGAACAGGCCCAAGTACCCCACCACCTGCTGGACATACGCGACCCCCTACAGGCCTACAGCGCAGCCGAATTTGTGCACGATGCAAAAGCGCTGATCGCCGACATCAGCGCCCGGGGCGCCCTGCCCCTGCTGGTGGGCGGCACCATGCTGTACTTCAAGGCGCTGCTGGACGGCATAGACGACATGCCCCCCGCCCACCCCGCCATACGCGCCGCCATAGAGGCCCGCGCCGCCACCCAAGGCTGGCCCGCCCTGCACGCCGAACTGGCCCGCATAGACCCCACCACCGCCGCACGCCTGGCCCCGGCAGACAGCCAGCGCATACAACGTGCGCTAGAGGTGTGGGAGGTTTCAGGCAAGCCGCTGTCGCACTTTCATGCTACAAAAAACAAAGCAACAAAGCCCGTAGATACTGCGGCAATAGCCCTTTTCAGCCTAGAACCCACCGACCGCAGCTGGCTGCACCAGCGCATCGCCCAGCGCTTTGACGCCATGCTGGCCCAGGGCCTGCTGGCAGAGGTGCAAAGCCTGCGTGCCCGAGGCGATTTGCACCTGGACTTGCCCTCCATGCGCTGCGTGGGCTACCGCCAAACCTGGGAGGCCCTGCAAGCCGCAGGCATACCGCCTACCGACCCACACCCCACCCTGCCCCCCGCAGCACTGGCCGATCTGCGCGACAAAGGCATTGCCGCCACCCGCCAACTGGCCAAGCGGCAAATTACCTGGCTGCGCAGCATGCCTGCGCGGCACGTGATAGCGTGTGATGCACCGCAGGCCTTGCAGCATTTGCTGGCAGCCGCCAAGCAAGCCTTGCAGGCCTAGCACAGCACCCACACCCAACGCACCATGCCCACCCTGCACCTTCACAACCTCAGCAAACGCTACGGCACCACGCCCGTATTTGCCAACGTGCACCTGCAAGTCGCACCGGGCGAGTTTGTGGCCATCGTGGGGGACTCGGGGGTGGGTAAATCGACCTTGCTCAATTGCATGGCGGGGCTGGACGACTGGGACACCGGGCACATCACCCACGGCAACACCCGGCTTGACGACCTGGACGCCACGGGGCGGGCGCTGTGGCGGCGTGCCCATGTGGGCTTTGTGTTTCAGGCTTTTCATGTGCTGCCGCACCTGGACGTAGCGCAAAACGTGGCCTTGCCGCTGATGCTGCTGGGGCAAAGCGACCCCACCCGCGTGCACACCTTGCTGGCAGCCGTGGGGCTGGAAGGCATGGGGCAGCGCCTGCCGCAAGAACTGAGCGGCGGGCAGTTGCAGCGCGTGGCCATTGCCCGCGCACTGGTGCACCGCCCACCGCTGGTGCTGGCAGACGAGCCCACCGGCAACCTAGACCCCACCACCGCAGCACGCGTGATGGCGCTGCTGCGCACCCAAACGCGCGAGCACGGCGCAGCGCTGGTGCTGGTTACGCATTCGCACACCGCTGCAGCGCAAGCTGACCGGGTGGTGCGCTTGACTGCGCAGGGCATTGAGGCGGTAGATGCATCCCAAACACTATCAAATTAATAGCACAAAGTGCTTTTACTACTAAGGCACAGCGCCTAAAAGACTTAAAAATCACCATGCTGGCCCTGCTGCGCACCTTCTCATGGCAAGACCTGCGCCACCACCCCTGGCGCAGCCTTGCGGCGGTGGCGGCGGTCATGCTGGGCGTGGCGCTGGCGTTTGCGGTGCATGTCATCAATGCGTCAGCGCTGGATGAGTTTGCGCAGGCAGTGCGCAGCATCAACGGCCAGCCTGACTTAGAAGTGCGAGCCATGCATGGCAGCCTGCCCGAGGGCTTGTACACCCAGGTGGTGCAGCACCCCCAGGTGGCTCAGGCCAGCCCTTGGCTAGAGCTAACGGCGCTGGGCGAGTGGCCGGGTAACGCCGGGCAAGCACCCGCCAGCACCCCACTGCAAGTGCTGGGGGCCGATGCCTTATTGCTGCCCACCATGGCCCCGGCCTTGATGCCCCAGCCCTGGCCTGCGGCAGACAGGCTGGCCATACTGGCCCCGGCCACCGTGTTTTTAAACCCGGCAGCCCTGCAAGCACTGGGCTGGCCACAAACACCACAGGGCAACACATTGCCCACGCTGCAACTGCGCACAGCCACAGGTACCCACGATGTGCAGGTGGCAGGCACGGTAGCCGCAGGCGGGCCACCCGTGGCCGTGATGGACATTGCCGCCGCACAAGACCTGTTTGCGCGACACGGGCAGATCAGCCGCATAGACCTGCAATGGCAACCCGGCACCCAGGCCAAGGCCCTGGCCGACAGCCTGCGCGCCCTGCCCGGCTGGCCGCCCCAGGCTTTGCTGGCCGCGCCGGGAGATGCCACCGAGCGCATCAGCAACTTGTCGCGTGCCTACCGCGTCAACCTGACGGTGCTGGCGCTGGTGGCGCTGTTTACCGGGGCGTATTTGGTGTTTTCTGTGCGGGCCTTGAGCGTGGCGCAGCGGGCGCAGCAATGGGCGCTGCTGGCTGTGCTGGGTGCTACGCCGCGCCAAAGGCTGCTGCTGGTGTTGGCCGAATCTGCCGCTCTGGGCCTTGCAGGCAGCATGGCAGGCGTGGCCTTGGGCACCGCGCTGGCGGCTGCGGCCCTGCGCTTGTTGGGCGGCGACTTGGGCGGCGGCTACTTTGCAGGCGTGCAACCGGCTTTGCAATGGAGCCTGCTGGCGGCACTGGGCTACGGCCTGCTGGGCGTACTGGCGGCACTGGTGGGCGGCTGGTGGCCGGCACGGGCAGCGCAGCAACTGGCACCCGCAGCCACCCTCAAAGGCCTGGGCACTGCCAGCAGCGCTACCCCACGGGGCTTACCGGGGCTTTGCATGTTGGCGGCAGGCGCTGCGCTGACGCAGGTGCCCCCCATTGCAGGTGTGCCGCTTGCCGCCTATGTGGCGGTGGGCTTGCTGCTGGTGGGGGGCATCGCCGTGCTGCCCTGGGGCGTAGGCCACTTGCTGGCGGCGCTGCAGCCGCTGGTAGCGCAACGCCCCCTGCCCCTGTTGGCGCTAGAGCGCGCGCGCCGCATGCGCGGCCAAGCAGCCATGGCCGTAGGCGGCGTGGTCGCCAGCCTGAGCCTGGCCGTGGCCCTGACGGTGATGGTGGGCAGCTTTCGCGGCTCTGTCATGCAGTGGCTGGACGTGGTGCTGCCATCACCCCTGTATGCCCGCTCTGCCCTGCATGCAGCAGGTGGCGATGCCGCTTTGCTGCCCCCGGGCCTAGCCGATGCGGCTGCGCAACTGCCCAGCCTGGCACGCGTACAAACCCAGCGCACCAGCCCACTGCAACTGCACCCAGCGCAGCCTGCGCTGACCGTCATCAGCCGCCCCTTGGGCGATGCGCCAGCCCAGCACCTGCCGCTGGTAGGCAACGCCCTGCCCGTGCCGCAAGGCCAAGTGGGGGTGTATGTCAGCGAGGCCACCGCGCACCTGTACCAGCGCACCCCCGGGCAGGCCTGGCCAGAGCTTTCTCAGGCGTTTTTTAAGGGTTTTTCGGCCTCTGCCTTAGAAAATCAAGCACCATCAGCTACATTTTTTATAGCAGGCATATGGCGTGATTACGCTAGGCAAACGGGTGCCGTGGTCATCGACAGCGCCGACTACCAAGCCCTTACGGGCGACGCCCGCATCTCAGACCTGGCCCTGTGGCCCCGCGAAGGGGCAGACCTGGCCCAACTGCAAGCAGATTTGCAGCGCCTGGCGGCACAAGGGCCCGATACCGCCGCGCAGCCGCTGGAGTTTTCGTCCGCAGCCACCATCCGCGAACGCTCTTTGCATATTTTTGACCGCAGCTTTGCCGTCACCTACTGGCTGCAAGCCGTGGCCATTGGCATAGGCTTGTTTGGCGTAGCGGCCAGCTTTAGCGCACAGGTGCTGGCCCGACGCAAAGAGTTTGGCCTGCTGGCCCACCTGGGCCTGACGCGGCGGCAAATACTGACCGTAGTGGCGGGCGAAGGCGCCGCATGGACAGCCCTGGGCGCAGCCGCAGGCCTGCTACTGGGGCTGGCCGTGGCGGTGGTGCTGGTGCACGTGGTCAACCCCCAAAGCTTTTACTGGACGATGGAGCTGCAAATACCCGCCCTGCGCCTGCTGGCCCTGTGCGCAGCCGTGGTGGGCGCAGGCACCGCTACTGCTTGGCTGGCGGGGCGGGCGGCGGCTGGAAGGGATGCGGTGATGGCAGTTAAGGAGGATTGGTAGGCGCAACCAGTCCTGCACATTCAAAGTTGAGTCTGAATTAACGTGTTAAGGAGGCAAATTTACATAGGTAAAGCAAAAAAGTAATATCGTACGAAAACTACTTCGCCTCTCCTGCGCACTATCATCATGACAGACGCTCAAAAAAATATAGAAACTGAAATATCAAAAACTGGCTATGTTCTTGAGCACAAAATTGCCCAAGTATTGAAATCCAATGGCTGGGCAGTCATTAGCGGAAAATACTACGTTGATGAAATCGAAGATGCACCCAGAGAGATGGATCTGATCGCGTACCGTGTAAGTCGCCTAGACAAGGAAGAAATCGATCTTTACACAGTTCTAATTATCAGCTGCAAAAAAAGTGATGAAAATTCCTGGGCGCTTCTCGCAAGAGATGCAAATTTAAACGACCCCAATACTGATTATTGGCCGCTTCACGCCTGGACAAACGACTCCGCATTAAATTATCAGCTTAACCGACCCAAGAAGGCAAAAGACTATCATAAAGGGATGCATGCGCTTGGTGCAGGCAATGCAATTGCCGATCCGGATGTGGAAGTTTTCGCCTTCCAAGAGATGAACAAAATTAGTGGGGCTCCAAAGAATGACAAAGCAATTTTTTCTGCCATCACTTCTCTTGTTAAAGCTCAGGCATACGAACTTTCATCTTTACCCAGCAGAAAAAAGAACAAATCAATATATCAATTCAATCTAATTTCAGTCGTGGAAACGGAACTTTATCGCCTTATGTTCGCAAAACAAGGCAATGAAATAAAATGCTCAAAAATAGACTCAGAACTATACATTGCTCGCTACATTTTTTCGAAGAGAGAAAGTTTTTCACGCATCCGATTCTTAACAGCAAATGCGTTTACCGATGCACTCAATGACTATTCGCAACTTCACTCCGCCAATGCCAAATGGTTTTCCAGAGAATGGGGCGCATTTTATGAAAATATAATAAAAGACCCAAACAGAATCAAGGCGCTCGAAAATGAATTTTACACAAAGATAAAAATTCCAATAAAATTACGCATTCAAGAGCAATTTAGGAATTTACCCAAATTTTTTGAAGAACCCATCCTTTCTTGGAACGAGGAGAAGGATCTACTAGAGATATCCTATTTTGTACCTGACGAAGTAGAGAGGTGGATGAATAATTCACCCGAAATCAACAGCACGGTACGCAATGCACTGCAAAGTGTCTATCAGTACACAGGACCGTTTCAATTTGCCGACAGCATTCCTTTTTAAAGCGACAGTGCCTCGCCTTGGTAGATTTCCGCCATTGCGTATGCAGCACTAATAATTCGTTGGCGCACCTTCGCGAACACTCAACCAGGCCCTATGGCGCACGCTAACAGCACCTGCTCTTGGTCATACGGCGTCATACTCATCAAGCCGTTAATCTGCCATGCTGCCCGACAATCCGCGAATGACAACACCTACAAACGGATGGCTACACACCGCCATTGCCCGCATAGAGGCCGACTACCACCGCAGTGCCGACACGCACCTCATCCCGGTGCACCTGCCCGCCTACGCGCAGCACGGTATTGACCTGTACCTGAAGGACGAATCCACCCACCCCACCGGCAGCCTCAAGCACCGGCTGGCGCGGTCGCTGTTTTTGTACGCGCTGTGCAATGGCTGGTTGGCGCAAGGCTCTACCGTGGTCGAGGCATCCAGTGGCTCTACCGCCGTCAGCGAAGCCTACTTTGCCCGCCTGCTGGGCCTACCCTTTATTGCCGTGATGCCGCGCAGCACATCGCCCGAGAAGATTGCGCAAATTGAGTTTTATGGCGGGCGCTGCCACTTGGTAGACACCGCCGCACAGGTGTACGACGAAGCCCGCCGCATTGCCCACGCCACAGGTGGGCATTACATGGACCAGTTCACCTATGCCGAGCGCGCCACCGACTGGCGCGGCAACAACAACATTGCCGAAAGCATTTACACCCAAATGGCCCACGAAGCCCACCCCATACCCCAGTGGATCGTGGTGGGCGCGGGCACTGGCGGCACCAGCGCCACCATAGGCCGCTATGTGCGCTACCAACGCCACGCCACCCAGGTGTGCGTGGCAGACCCCGAAGGCTCGGTGTTCAGTGCCTACCACCGCACGGGCGACGCGCAACTGACGGCCAGGGGCTCGCGCATTGAAGGCATAGGCCGCCCACGGGTGGAGGCCAGCTTTATCCGCACCCTCATCGACCGGATGGTGCAGGTGCCAGACACCCAGTCGATAGCCGCCATGCAAGCCCTGTCGCAAGTGCTGGGTCGCCGCGTGGGGCCATCGACTGGCACCAACTTTGTTGCAATGCTCACCCTGGCCCACGAAATGCGCGCCCGGGGCGAAGCGGGCTCCATCGTGACGCTGCTGTGCGATGCTGGCGAACGCTACTTGCCCACCTACTACGCCCCCGCCTGGGTGGCGCAGCAGTTTGGTGACTGCACTGCAGCCCAGCAACACATTGCGGACTTAATGGCGTAACGCACTTACATGCACCAGCTTTTAAAACCACATTGCTAACCGCCTAGTACACATGCAACCTGCCCCGCTATCGGCCAATACCCCCTTGCTAGGCACGCGCCTGACGCGCCGCCAAAGCATGGTGCTGGGCGGTGCCTGGTTGGCCGGCGTGCAGAGTGCGGCGCAGGCATTGCCCGCCCAAGCCCTGCAGTTTCCGCGCGACCATGGCAGCCACCCCGGTCTGCGCACCGAGTGGTGGTACATCACAGGCTACGCCCATGCAGCGGGTACGTTGTGGGGGTTTCAGGTCACGTTTTTCCGGTCGCGTGTAGAGGCCACGCAAAACTTGCAATCGGCCTTTGCCGCCAAGCAATTGCTATTGGCCCACGCCGCCATCACCGACGTGCAAGGTCAGCGCCTGCACCACGACCAACGCATCGCCCGCGCCAGCATGGGCCTGGCCCATGCCAGCGAGGCCGACACCGCCATCCATCTGCACCAGTGGCGCTTGCAGCGCAGCACACCGCCGGGCCAACCCAAGGCCAGCCGCTACACCGCCCAGATTGAAGGTGCGCAGCTGGGCCTGCAATTGCAGTTTGACACCACCCAAGACTTGCTGCTGCAAGGCCAGCAAGGCCTATCGCGCAAAGGGCCAGACGCCGCGCAAGCCAGCTACTACTACAGCCAACCACAATTGGCCGTCAGCGGCAGCTTGCTGCTGCAAGGCAAGCGCATGCCCATTGCGCCCCACAGCCCCAGCACCCCCGCCCGCGCCTGGATGGACCACGAATGGAGCGAAGCCCTGCTGCACCCCGATGCGCAAGGCTGGGACTGGATCGGCATGAACCTGCACGACGGCAGCGCCTTGACCGCTTTTCGTTTGCGCCGCGCGGACGGCAGCAGCCTGTGGGCGGGCGGGTCTTTTCGCAGCCCCGGCCAGCCCCCACAGATTTTTGCGCCAGATGCCGTCATCTTCACCCCCCAACGCTGGTGGACCAGCCCCCACACCAACGCCCATTACCCCGTGCAATGGCAAGTGCAAACGCCCGCAGGCAGCTTTGAGGTACACGCCCTTTTAGACGCCCAAGAACTCGACAGCCGCGCATCGACAGACGCCATTTACTGGGAAGGCCTATCGGCCCTGCACGGCCCGCAAAGCAAAGAGGTGGGCATGGGGTATTTGGAGATGACGGGGTATGTGCAGGCCTTGCGCTTGTAAGCCCGACAGCACAACTTTGATGCTAGGTGGCAAAAGCATCTGGTAGTGCCAATGCCCCCCCAAACAGGTGCTATTGCAAAGTTTCTTTGGCCGCCTCTGGTAACGGCAGTGGCACTACAGCAATGCCTTCATCGAGCAGGGCCATGGCCTCATCGGGTGTTGCTTGGCCACGTATTCCGCGCTCGGGCACCTCGCCGTGGTGCATACGGCGGGCCTCATTTGCAAACTCATCCCCCACATCTTCGGTGTGGGCCATGATTTTGCGGGCCATTTGCAACCACGCCGCTTGCAATGCCGCATGCTCTTGTGGGGCATGGGCTACGCTTTGTAGCGGTGCCTGGGCAGGAGCCACAGCCCCGGCGCTGACAACAGCACCTGAACTGGCAGCAGGCGTTACAGCGGCGGGTGGTTTAGCGCCCAAGTTCAACCGGGGGGCGCTCAGGCGTTTGGTAATGTCATGGCTGCCACACATGGGGCATTCCACTAAACCGCGCTGGTGTTGATTTTGAAAATCGTCCTCTGACGCAAACCAACCTTCAAACACATGGCCCAATTGGCAATGCAGATCAAGGACTTTCATGGCTTAAAAACCCTGCACGGCTTGGGCACATCAACGGCGCACCAAATAACGGTACACAAACCCTGGGAAAGCCAGCGTCAAAAACAAAGTGGCAGTGATGGTGTAGAACTCCCATCCCTGAGGGGCCACTTGTCCTACCCTGCCTTCTAGTAGCAGCGCCAAAACGCCCACCAATCCATACCAAAAGCACAGCTCGGCCAAACGCGCCCACAAAGGCTTTCCATTTGCGGCAACCGGGCCCACGGCCAACCAACGCTGGCTGATAAAAGGTAAATTGGCGGCCACCAGGGCCGCCACAATCACCAACCATACCGAAGCGGTAATCGACATAGCGCTATCAAGTCCCTAAGGCACGCACCACAGCGTCAGCACACAAAGTCATCAAGCCGCCGGGCAGCAGGCCCAGGCCCAACACCAAAGCACCGTTAATGGTCAACACCACGCGCACATCCAAGGGTGCCGATACCGTGGTGGCGGTCAGTGGTGGGTCAAAGTACATGACCTTGACCACACGCAGGTAGTAAAACGCGCCAATCAGCGACATCACCACAGCAAACACCGCCAGCGCAATGTACAAACCCTGGCCAGACGCCACCAAAGCTTGGAGCACCGACAGCTTGGCGTAAAAACCCACCAAGGGTGGAATACCCGCCATAGAGAACAGACACACCGCCATCACGCCTGCATACAGGGGGCTGCGCTGGTTCAGGCCAGCAAAGTCGGCAATCTCTTCGCTCTCAAAACCTTCACGCGCCAACAACAAAATAACGCCAAAACCTGCCAGAGTGGTCAGCACATAAGTCACCACGTAGAACATGGATGCGCTGTAGGCGTTCTCTACTGCTGTGGCATCCACATTGCCGCTGACCACGCCAGAGAGCAAGCCGAGCAAAACAAACCCCATTTGCGAAATGGTGGAATACGCCAGCATACGCTTGAGGTTGGTCTGCGCAATGGCCGCCAGGTTACCCACCAACAAAGAGCAGATCGCCAACACGGCCAGCATTTGCTGCCAGTCAAACGCCAAAGGCAGAAGGCCATCCACCAACAGGCGGATAGTGATGGCAAAAGCAGCTAGCTTGGGTGCGGCGCCAATCATCAAGGTCACGGCAGTAGGCGCACCTTGGTACACATCAGGAATCCACATGTGGAAAGGCACAACACCCAGCTTGAAAGCCAGGCCAGCCACCACAAACACCAAGCCAAACACCAGCACTTGGTGGCGAATTTGACCTGAGTTCACGGCCTTGAAGACTTCGCCAATATCCAAAGAACCGGTAGCGCCGTACAACATCGACAAGCCGTACAGCAAGAAGCCGCTGGCCATGGCACCCAGCACAAAGTACTTCATGGCCGCTTCAGTGGCGGTGCCGTGGTCGCGGCGCAAAGCCACCAAGGCATAGCTCGACAAGGTCAACAGCTCAAGCCCCAAGTAGATGATGAGGAAGTTGTTGCCCGAGATCATGATGAACATACCCAGCAAGGAAAACAGCGACAAGGTAAAGAACTCGCCGCCGCGCAACATGCCGCGGTCAGCCGCGTAAGGTCGGCCATACACCAGGGTCACCATCAGCGCCAAAGCCGCAAAACACTTGAGCCAATTGCCCATGGCATCGCTGACCACCATATTGCCCCAGCCATAAATGGTGGCGCCATCGCTGGCGTACAGGCCCTGCAAAACCGCCACCACTGCCAAGGTCAGCAGCGTCAATACATAGGTTGCTGTGCGGCGCACGCTGTGCACGCCCAAATCCACCAGCGCAATCACGCAGGCCATGGAAAGCAGCACAATTTCTGGGTAAATCGATAGCCAGCTGATGTTGTCAATCATCTTGAATCTCTCAATACAGTCTGGTCAGTTCAGTTTGCTCATCGCGACATGCTTGAGCAGCTCTGCCACAGACGCATCCATCACATCGGTAAATGGGCGCGGATACAGGCCCATGGCCAACACCGCTACTGCCAGCAAAGCCAACACAAAGAATTCACGGGCATTGATGTCCGTCAAGGCTTTGACGTTGTCATTACCCACTGGGCCCAGGTACACGCGCTTGAACATCCAGAGCGTATACGCAGCGCCAAAAATCAAAGCTGTGGCAGAAGCCATACCCACCCAAAAGTTGTACTTCACAGCGCCCAAAATCACCATCCACTCGCCCACAAAGCCAGCGGTGCCCGGCAAGCCGCAGTTGGCCATGGCAAACAGCAAGGCAAAAGCAGCAAAGTTAGGCATGGTGTTGACCACACCACCGTAGTCAGCAATCTCGCGCGAGTGGACACGGTCGTACAAAACACCAATCGACAAGAACATGGCGCCCGACACAAAACCGTGCGCAATCATTTGCACTAAGCCGCCCGACACGCCCAGGTCTTCAAAGATGAAAAAGCCCAGCGTGACAAAGCCCATGTGCGCCACCGATGAATAAGCCACCAGTTTCTTCATGTCTTTTTGCACCATGGCGACCAAGCCCACATAGATCACGGCCACCAAAGACAAAGCAATCATCAGCCACGCCCATTCGCGCGAGGCGTCCGGGGCAATTGGCATGGAAAAGCGCAGGAAACCATAAGCACCCAGCTTGAGCATGATGGCCGCCAACACGGCCGAGCCACCAGTCGGGGCTTCCACGTGCACATCAGGCAACCAAGTGTGCACAGGCCACATAGGCACCTTGACTGCAAACGCAGCAAAAAAGGCAAAGAACAAAAAGGTTTGCACTGTGCCGCTCAAGGGCAGCTTGTGCCAAGCCTGGATGTCAAAGCTGCCGCCCGACTGGTTGTACAAAAAGATCAAAGCGATCAGCATGAGCAGCGAGCCCAGCAAGGTGTACAAGAAGAACTTGAACGCAGCGTAAATCTTCTTAGGCCCACCCCAAATACCAATGATCAAGTACATGGGAATCAAAGTGGCTTCAAAGAAAACGTAGAACAGCATGCCGTCCAATGCGGCAAACACACCAATCATGAGGCCCGACAAAATCAGGAAAGCGCCCATGTATTGGTTGACGCGCTCAGTGATCGACTCCCAAGAAGCCAACACTACCACCACGGTAATAAAGGCTGTAAGAGGTACAAACCAAAACGAAATGCCATCCACGCCCAGGTGGTAGTGCACATTAAAGCGCTCAATCCACAGGTATTTTTCTTGGAACTGCATGGCAGCAGTACCAACGTCGAAGGTGCCGAGCATAGGCAGCGTCACCAGCAAACCAGCCAGCGCCCCCACCAACGCCAACCAACGCACCGCACGGGCATGCTCATCGCGGCCCAGGGCCAGCAAGACAGTGCCAAAAACAATCGGCACCCAAATGGCCAGACTCAAGGTTCCCATTTGTTGTTTTCCTTATTTGATGAACTTGGTCAAGGTTTCACCCCAGACAAACCAGGTCATGAGCGCAAAAATGCCCAAGATCATGACCAGTGCGTAGTGGTACAAAAAGCCAGACTGGGCACGACGCACCAAACCAGCCACCGCACGCACCAACTTCCAAGAGCCATTGACCAAGGTGCCATCAATCACAGCCTGGTCACCGCCCTTCCAGAGGCCAACACCCAGTGCGCGTGCGCCACGGGCCAGGATGTTTTCGTTGATCCAATCAAGGTAGTACTTGTTTTCAAGCAATGTGTGCAGTGGCTGCATGCGGGCCTTGATGGCTGTTGGCAAAGCGGGGTTGACCATGTACATGTAATACGACAAAGCCACGCCAGCAAGTGCCAGCCAGAACGGAGGCGTTTGCAAACCATGCAAAGCCATACCCAAGGGGCTGTGGAAAATGCCCGCCAACTCGGTCATGGCTGGGTGCTTGGCAGCGTCCACAAAAATCACGTTCTTGAAGAAATCGCCAAACAACATGGGCTCGATGGCAAAGTAACCTATGAACACCGACGGGATAGCCAGCAAAACAAGCGGTACCGTCACCACCCAAGGCGATTCGTGCGGTTTGCCATCACCAGCGTGACCGTGGTGGTCATCATGGTGGTCATCATGGTGGTCGTGGTGTGCATCGGGGTTTTGGTCGTAGCGCTCCTTACCGTGGAACACCAAGAAGTACATGCGGAACGAATAGAAAGCCGTGACAAACACGCCAATCAACACCGCGTAGTAGGCCCAGCCAGCGGCAGGCAACTTGCTGAAATGCACGGCTTCAATGATGCTGTCTTTAGAGTAAAACCCCGAAAACAAAGGCGTACCAATCAGGGCCAAAGAACCCAGTAAAGACGTAAACCAGGTAATGGGCATGTACTTACGGACTGCCCCCATCCAGCGGATGTCTTGGTTGTGGTGCATGCCCATGATCACCGAGCCCGCACCTAAAAACAGCAGCGCCTTAAAGAACGCATGGGTCATCAGGTGGAACACAGCCACCGAATAAGCCGAAGCCCCCAAAGCAACGGTCATGTAACCGAGCTGCGACAAGGTGGAATACGCCACCACGCGCTTGATGTCGTTTTGGATGATGCCCAAAAAGCCCATGAATAAGGCCGTGATGGCGCCCACAATCAAAATCAGGTTGAGCGCGGTATCCGACAACTCAAACAGTGGCGACATGCGTGCCACCATAAAAATGCCAGCAGTCACCATGGTGGCCGCATGGATCAGTGCCGAAATGGGTGTAGGGCCTTCCATCGAATCGGGCAACCACACATGCAGCGGAAACTGCGCGCTCTTACCCATTGCACCAATGAACAAGCAAATGCAGATCACAGTGACCAGCATCCAGTCAGTACCTGGGAAGCTCATGGCGCCTAAAGCGCCGGCTTTACCAAACACCTCGGTGTAGTTCAAGCTACCTGCGTAGGCGGCAATCAAGCCAATACCCAAAATGAAGCCAAAGTCACCCACGCGGTTGACCAAAAAGGCCTTCATGTTGGCAAACACGGCTGTGGGCTTGTTAAACCAAAAGCCAATCAACAAGTAAGAGACCAAGCCCACAGCTTCCCAACCAAAGAACAACTGCAGCAGGTTGTTGCTCATGACCAGCATGAGCATGGAGAAAGTAAACAGCGAAATGTAGGCAAAAAAGCGGTTGTAGCCCTTGTCTTCGTGCATGTAGCCAATGGTGTAGATGTGCACCATGAGCGATACAAACGTGACCACCACCATCATCATGGCGGTGATGCTGTCCACCAAAAAGCCCACCTCCATTTTTAAGCCACCCACCACCATCCAGGTGTAGAGGGTTTCATTGAAGTAAGCGCCATCAAAGATCACGCTTTTGAGCGTCATCACTGAAATGACGAGGGCCACAAATACACCCAGGATGGTGAGGGTGTGACTAACGCGGCGACCAATCAGATTGCCACCAAAGGTGGTGCCAAAAATGCCTGCCAATAGCGAACCCACCAGGGGTGCTAAGGGCACTGCCAGCAACGTTGAAGCATTGAGGGTTTGACTCATGGGGTAGAACCTTGCAGTGACAGACGACTCAACCCTTGAGGGTGTTGAGGTCTTCAGCGTTGATGCTGGACTTGTTGCGGAACAGCAAAACCAAAATGGCCAAGCCGATTGCCGATTCAGCGGCAGCAACCGTCAAGATGAAGAACACAAATACCTGCCCGTGCATGTCGTCCAGGTAATGGGAGAACGCCACAAAGTTCATGTTCACTGCAAGCAGCATCAACTCGATGGCCATCAGCAACACAATGATGTTCTTACGATTCAAGAAGATACCAATGACTGAGAGTGCAAACAGCATGGCTCCCAGCGATAGGTAATGACCCAGTGTCAACGTCATGCTTGCTTCTCCTCGGCAGTATCAGCCACAGGAGCAGGCCCAGGCTTTTGCGTGGCAGCCAGTTTGACAACCTCCAGGCGGTCGCTGGCTTTGACGCGTATTTGTTGGGATGGGTTGATCGCTTTGCTGTCTTTACGCTGGCGCAAGGTCAATGCAATGGCTGCAATCATGGCCACCAGCAAAATCACAGCAGCAATTTCAACCGGATACAGGTACTTGGTGTACAGCAACTGGCCCAATGCCTTGGTGTTGGAATACTCCACCACCTGCCCTGCCGCATCCAGCATGGCAACAGGCGCTTTGGGCTCGTCCATGCCGCGAAAGCCGCCCATCAAAACTGCGGCCATTTCCAGAGCAATCAATGCACCAATGGTTGCAGCCAAAGGAAAGTGCTTCCAGAAACCTTTGCGCATGGTGTCAATGTGGATGTCCAACATCATCACCACAAACAAAAACAGCACCATGACCGCGCCCAGATACACCAGCACCAAAACAATGGCCAAGAACTCCGCTTTGAGTAGCAACCACACGGCTGCGGCCTGGGAGAACGCGAGGATGAGGAACAACACTGCATGCACAGGGTTGCGCGCAGTGATGACTCGGAAGGCCGCAAACAGCAGCACCACCGAAAAGAAATAGAAAAAACCAGTCTTGGCGTCCATGAATCGGTTCTTTATAGAAAGTCTGGCAAGAGGGTTACAAGCCTTTTACAAGGCCGGCAACTCAACGGTAGGGAGCATCGGCGGCTTTGGCGGCAGCAATCTCGCCTTCATATTGGTCACCAACAGCCAACAGCATGTCTTTGGTGAAATACAGGTCGCCACGCTTTTCGCCGTGGTACTCAAAAATGTGGGTCTCCACGATGGAGTCCACTGGGCAGCTTTCCTCACAAAAACCGCAAAAAATGCACTTGGTCAAATCGATGTCGTAACGGGTGGTACGGCGTGAACCGTCTTCACGCACATCCGACTCAATAGTGATCGCCATCGCGGGGCACACTGCCTCGCACAGCTTGCAGGCAATGCAGCGCTCTTCACCGTTTTCATAGCGGCGCAATGCATGCAAGCCACGAAAACGTGGAGACAGCGGTGTTTTTTCTTCAGGAAACTGCACCGTTACCTTGCGGCGAAATGCATAACGCCCCGTCAGGGCCATGCCCTTGACCAACTCAACCAGCATGAAGCTTTTGAGAAAGTCTTTGATCGAAAAAGATGCGACAGCAACAGCAGACATGGGTAGCCCCGTTTATTTCCAGATGTTCCAGGGCGATAGCAACCACCCGCCGACGATGAGCAGATAAACCAAAGTGACCGGGATGAATATCTTCCAGCCCAAACGCATGATCTGGTCGTAACGAAATCTGGGGAATGTGGCACGTATCCAGATGAACATAGAGACCACCAAGAAGGTCTTGATGCCCAGCCAAATCCAGCCTGGAACGGCATTGAACAAAGCACTGTCGATAGGTGGCAACCAACCACCCAAGAACATCAACGCGGCCAAAATCGATACCAACCACATGCTGGCGTATTCAGCCAAGAAGAACACTGCAAAACCCATGCCCGAGTACTCAACCATGTGGCCCGCCACGATCTCGGCCTCGCCTTCCACCACGTCGAAGGGGTGGCGGTTGGTTTCGGCAACGCCAGAAATCAAATAAACCAAGAAAATGGGCAGGAGCGGCAACCAGTTCCATGACAGGAAAGTAAGGCCCTTTTCTGCTGCCATGCCCTGTGCTTGCCCCATCACGATATCGGTCAAGTTCATACTGCCCGACACCATGATGACCACCAAGAAGCAAAAGCCCATGGCGATTTCGTAGCTGACCATTTGGGCCGAGGCACGCAGTGCGCCCAAAAACGCGTATTTGGAGTTAGATGCCCAACCGGCAATGATCACGCCGTACACCTCAATGGAGGTAATGGCCATAACCAATAACAAGCCAGCATTGACATTGGCCAAAGCCACATCTGGCCCAAAAGGGATCGCCACCCAAGCCGCCAAAGCAGGCATGATGGCCATGATGGGCCCCAACACAAACAAGCCCTTGCTGGCAGCAGTGGGTTGGATGATTTCTTTGGTCAACAGCTTGACGGCATCGGCAATAGGCTGGAGCAAACCTAATGGGCCAACACGGTTGGGGCCATGACGCACTTGCATGAAGCCCAAAAGCTTGCGCTCCCAAAGAGTCAAGTAAGCCACGGCGCCCATCAACGGGGCCAAGATGGCAACGATCTTGATCAAAATCCAAAGCACGGGCCACGCAACTGCGGCCCACCAACTGTAAGCAAACAAACCCAAGCCAGCGTTGTACAGCGCATCAATCATGCTGCAACTCCTTCGCTGGCCTTACGTGCATCGGTTGTCAACTGCAAGGCAGGCGCACGGCGCACCAAACTATCAAGCTGGTAAATGGAGGCAGCAACAGGAGCCGCCGCCACAAGCGCAGACACCGAAGGCACGGTTCGGGTGGCATTGCTCAGCACCTCTGCTGGCACCACGGGAGTTGTACCCACCGGAGTGTTAGCGGCACGGGCTAAAACGTCTTGAGACGATTCAAAATCAAACCCAGCCACACCCAACAAGTTGGCCAGAACACGCAACACCTTCCAGGCAGGACGGGTTTCGCCCAAAGGTTTGACCACTGCATGGAAGCTTTGCAAGCGCCCTTCTGCATTGACAAAGCTTCCCGATGTTTCTGTAAATGGTGCTATGGGCAGCAGCACATCGCTGAACTCCATATTGGCCTTGAAGGGGCTGAACGTAACCACCATCTCAGCGCCCGACAAAGCTGCTACAGCAGCTTGACCAGCTGCGCTGTCGTACACGGGCTCGGTATTGAGAAGTAGCACAGCCTTTAAACCACCGGCAAGCATCTGGGCCGCGTTCTGACCTTGCGCTCCAGGCATAGCACCCACCCACTGTGCGCCTACAGAGTTGGCCGCCTCAGTGAGGTAGCCCACAGTAGCACCCGTTTGCTGTGCCAGCCATTGGGCCATGGCCAGCAATTGGCTTGCTTGGGCATGATGTGCAGCGGCATTACCCAGCAAAATAGCTTTGCGCTCGCCACCCAGCAAAGACAGGGCAATGGCCTTGGCTGTTGCGTCACCGGCCGTTGCACCAGCTGGAGCAGCAATGCCTTTTTCTTGTGCAATCACTGCAGCCACTGCTCCCAATGCCTGGAGCCAAGCATCGGGGGCTTGCACCAAAGCTTGGGCTACAGGCAACGCCCAGTCATATTCGACAGCGTTAATGGCGCTCACTTGGCAGCCACGGCGTGCTGCTTGGCGGATGCGTTGGGCAAACAGCGGATGGTCCTTGCGCAGGTTGGAGCCTACGACCAGCACACGCTGCAATTGCGACAAAGATGCAATCGAAGTACCTAACCAACGCACACCCTCTGGCGCAGCAAACTCTGCATTGCGCAAACGGTAGTCAATGTTGTCGCTGCCCAGGCCACGCACCAGCGCACTAGCCAAGTACAGTTCTTCAACAGTACTGTGAGGGCTGACCAGAGCGCCAATGCTGCCAGCGCCATGATCCGCTTGAATGGATTTCAGGCCATTGGCAACATATTCCAGAGCGGTTTGCCAATCCACTTCCTTCCAGACGCCACCTTGCTTGAGCATGGGTTGCGTCAAGCGGTCAGTGCCGTTGAGTGCTTCGTAGGAATAGCGGTCACGATCCGCAATCCAGCACTCGTTGATTTCCTCGTTTTCATAGGGCACCACGCGCATGACTTTGTGGTTCTTGACCTGGACGATCAGGTTGGCGCCTGTTGAATCATGCGGGCTGACAGAGCGGCGACGTGACAATTCCCAAGTACGAGCGCTGTAACGGAAAGGCTTGCTGGTCAACGCACCAACAGGGCAAATATCAATCATGTTGCCCGAGAGTTCCGAGTCCACAGTGTCACCCGTCACTGTGGTGATTTCGGAGTGCTCACCGCGGTGGATCATGCCCAGCTCCATCACGCCGGCAATCTCTTGGCCAAAGCGCACGCAGCGTGTGCAATGGATGCAGCGACTCATTTCCTCCATAGAAATGAGAGGGCCAACGTCTTTGTGGAACACAACACGTTTTTCTTCCGCATAACGCGAGGTGGAGCCACCATAACCCACGGCAATATCTTGCAACTGGCACTCGCCACCTTGGTCGCAAATAGGGCAATCCAGTGGATGGTTGATCAGCAAGAACTCCATCACCGATTGCTGCGCTTTGATGGCTTTGTCGCTCTTGGTGCGTACCACCATGCCCTGTGTCACAGGGGTCGCACATGCTGGCATGGGCTTGGGAGCTTTTTCAACATCCACCAGGCACATACGGCAGTTGGCCGCAATAGACAACTTCTTGTGGTAACAAAAGTGCGGAATATAGGTGCCCGCTTTTTCCGCTGCATGCATCACCATGCAACCTTCAGCCACCTCGACCTTACGGCCGTCCAGTTCAATTTCAACCATATGCTTTTCTCGTGGTCAGGCCGAAGCCGCAGTCGGGGACTTGGCGGCGCGGATCATGGCCTCAAACTCGGGGCGGAAGTGCTTGAGCATGGCACGCACAGGCATGGCGGCTGCATCACCAAGTGCACAAATCGTGCGGCCTTGGATGTTGTCCGCCACAGAATTGAGCAAATCGAGATCGGACTCCCGGCCCTGCCCTTGGTGGATGCGTTGCAGCACGCGCCACATCCAACCGGTACCTTCACGGCAAGGGGTGCACTGGCCACAAGACTCATGCGAATAAAAGTACGACAGGCGGAGCAAGCTCTCGACCATGCAGCGGGAATCATCCATAACGATCACGGCGCCTGATCCAAGCATAGAGCCGGCCTTGGCAATCGAGTCGTAGTCCATGGTGCATTCCATGATCATGGCTGCGGGGAGCACTGGGGCAGATGAACCACCTGGAATGACCGCTTTGAGCTGACGTCCTTTACGGACACCACCAGCCAATTCGAGCAGCTTAGAAAATGGCGTGCCCAGCGGTACTTCATAGTTACCAGGCAATTCCACGTCACCGCTTACCGAGAAGATCTTGGTACCACCATTGTTAGGCTTGCCACACGCCAAGTAGGCCGCACCACCATTGCGGATGATCCACGGTACCGCAGCAAATGTTTCTGTGTTGTTGATGGTGGTGGGCTTGCCGTACAAACCAAAACTGGCCGGGAAAGGTGGCTTAAAGCGCGGCTGGCCTTTTTTGCCCTCCAACGACTCCAGCAGAGCAGTTTCCTCGCCACAAATATAGGCTCCGAATCCGTGGGCCGCATGCAGCTGAAAAGAAAAATCACTACCCAGGATGTTGTCACCCAAGTAGCCAGCCGCACGGGCTTCTTCTAGGGCTGCCTCAAAACGCTCGTAGGTTTTGAAGATTTCACCGTGGATGTAGTTGTAACCTACGGATATGCCCATTGCGTAAGCGGCAATGATCATGCCTTCAATCACGATATGGGGGTTGAACTGCAAGATATCGCGGTCTTTGCAAGTGCCGGGCTCGCCTTCATCGGAATTACAAACAAGGTACTTTTGCCCAGGGAACTGACGCGGCATGAAGCTCCACTTGAGCCCCGTAGGAAAACCAGCCCCCCCACGGCCACGCAAACCCGATTCTTTGACGCAAGCAATGACTTGGTCTTGGCTCATGGCTTCAGAGCCATCTTTGCCCAAAATGCGGCGCAGTGCTTGATAGCCACCACGCGCTTCGTAGTCTTTGATACCCCAGTTAGTGCCATTGAGCCCTGCGTAAATTTGCGGGTCAATATGGCGGTCATGGAAGCAGGTTTGAACCCCAGTAGCCTGGAACTGGGCCAGTATTTGTGCTGCGGTGCTCATACACGCCCCTCTGCCTGACGTAAGCCGTCGATCAGTTGATCAAGCTTCTCGTTTTCCATAAAGCTGCACATGGTTCGGTCATTAACCAACATGACCGGGGCATCTGCACACGCGCCCAAGCATTCACATTGCTGCAAGGTAAACAAACCGTCTGGAGTGGTCTCACCCATGACAACACCTAACTTTTGCTCTAAGTGGTGCAAAGCCTTTTGACCATTGCGCAACTGGCAAGGCAAGTTGGTGCATACATTGAGTTTGTACTTGCCCACTGGCTGCTGGTTGTACATGTTGTAGAAGGTAGTGACCTCATGTACTGCAATGGTGGGCATGCCCAGATACTCGGCAATCTCAGCCTCGCTCTCGGGGCTGACAAAGCCTAGTTCTTGCTGAACAATCGACAGACAGGCCATAACGGCAGATTGCTTCTGATCAGCCGGGTATTTGGCAACTTCGCGTGCAAAGCGCTCACGGGTGGCTTCAGTGATCATCGGTCTATCTCCCCGAATACGATGTCCATGGTTCCGATGATTGCAACAGCATCTGCAATCATGTGACCCCGCGCCATTTCATCCAGCGTAGCCAAGTGGGCAAAACCTGGGGCACGAATCTTGAGTCGATAGGGTTTATTGGCACCATCGCTCACCAAGTAGATGCCAAACTCGCCTTTGGGATGCTCAACAGCAGCGTAGGCCTCGCCTTCTGGCACCCTGAAGCCTTCAGTGAAGAGCTTGAAATGGTGGATCAGCTCTTCCATATTCGACTTCATGGATTCACGCGAAGGCGCAGCAACCTTGTGATTGTCTGTGATCACAGGGCCAGGGTTGGCACGCAGCCAATCCACACATTGCTTGATGATGCGATTGGACTCGCGCATTTCTTGCACACGCACCAAGTAGCGGTCATAGCAGTCGCCAGTCTTGCCAATCGGCACATCAAAGTCCATACGGTCATAGACATCGTAGGGCTGTGTTTTGCGCAAATCCCACGCGATACCAGATCCACGCAACATGGGGCCTGTCATACCCAGGTTGAGCGCACGTTCTGGCGATACAACACCGATACCGACCGTGCGCTGCTTCCAGATACGGTTGTCAGTCAGCAAGGTTTCGTATTCATCCACACAAGCAGGAAAGCGCTTGGTGAAGTCATCAATAAAGTCCAGCAGTGAACCCTTGCGGTTTTGGTTCAGGGCTTCGAGGGCCTTGGCGTTTTTGATCTTGCTGACACGGTACTGCGGCATTGCGTCAGGCAAATCGCGGTACACGCCACCAGGGCGAAAGTAGGCGGCATGCATACGGGCACCGGACACAGCCTCGTACATATCAAACAAGTCTTCCCGTTCCCGGAAGGTATAGATCAATATGGTGGAGCTACCGCAATCGTTACCGTGTGAACCCAGCCACATCAAGTGGTTGAGCAAACGAGTAATTTCAGAAAACATCACACGGATGTACTGCGCACGCTCCGGCACTTCAATGCCAAGCAGCTTTTCTATGGCAAGACAATAAGCATGCTCATTGCACATCATGGACACGTAATCCAGGCGATCCATATAAGGCAGCGACTGGATGTAGGTTTTACTCTCTGCCAGCTTTTCTGTAGCCCGGTGCAACAAACCAATGTGCGGATCTGCGCGCTGCACCACCTCGCCGTCGAGCTCTAAAACAAGACGCAACACACCGTGGGCTGCAGGATGCTGCGGCCCAAAATTAAGAGAATAGTTTTTAATTTCAGCCATGATGGTTCACACAAGCGGCGCGCTCAGTGCAGGCCTCCGTAGTTGTCTTCACGGATGATGCGTGGTGTTATTTCACGCGGCTCGATGGAGACGGGCTCGTACACCACACGGCGTAAAGCGGGGTCGTATCGCATTTCGACATGGCCCGACAAAGGAAAGTCTTTGCGGAAGGGGTGACCAATGAAGCCATAGTCCGTCAAGATGCGACGCAGATCGTTGTGACCGTCAAAAACGATGCCGTAAAGATCAAATGCCTCACGCTCATACCAGTTGGCTGAGTTCCACAGATCGGAAACCGATGCAACTACCGGAAAATCATCGTCAGGGCAAAAAACCTTAACGCGTACACGCTGGTTCAGGCTCACCGATAACAAATGGGATACCACTGCATAGCGTGGCCCTTCTTGCGGAACATCTGCATAGGTGGAGTAGTCCACGCCGCACAAATCTATAAGCTGCTCAAACTGACAACCAGGCGTATCACGCAAAATTTGCATGGCATCAACATAGTCAGCATGTGACACAACCACGGTGAGCTCATCCAGCGCTAGAGTAAGTCTGCGAGCGCGCGAACCCAATGCAGCAGCAACTATGTCTTTCAGCGCCTCGGGGCGAATAGCAACAGAAGTCATGGTGATCGCCTCAGACGCGGGCTATGGTGTTGGTGCGGCGGATCTTTTGCTGCAGCTGGATGATGCCGTAGATAAGCGCTTCAGCGGTGGGGGGGCAGCCTGGCACATAAACATCGACCGGGACAATACGGTCACAACCGCGCACTACCGAGTAGCTGTAGTGGTAGTAACCACCGCCGTTGGCGCATGAGCCCATTGACAGCACCCAACGAGGCTCGGACATTTGGTCGTAAACCTTGCGTAGTGCAGGCGCCATTTTGTTGCAAAGCGTGCCAGCAACGATCATCAGGTCAGATTGACGTGGGCTTGCACGAAATACCTCTGCACCAAAGCGACCGATGTCGTAACGCGCAGCCGCGGCGTGCATCATCTCTACCGCGCAGCAGGCCAAGCCAAAGGTCATTGGCCACAGAGAACCTGTCTTGGCCCAGTTCACCACAGAGTCATAACTCGTGGTGATGAAGCCCTCTTTCATCACGCCTTCAATCATTGCATTTGTCCTTGTTGAAGTCCGTTTATTCCCAGTCCAACGCGCCTTTTTTCCACTCATAGGCAAAGCCCACAACGAGGATCGCAAGGAAAATCACCACCGCAATAAAACCGGGGATTCCCACCTCCTGGAGAGATACAGCCCAAGGGAAAAGGAAGGCGATTTCAAGGTCAAACAGAATGAAGAGAATGGCTACCAAGTAGTAGCGCACATCAAACTTCATGCGGGCGTCTTCAAAGGCCTCAAAGCCGCATTCGTAGGGGGAATTTTTGGCGTCGTCAGGGCGATTTGGCCCTAAGACATAACCCAAAACCATAGGCACAACACCGACCATGATGCCGACCAAGATGAACAAGAGGACGGGTAGGTACTGATCAAGGTTCATCTTGAGGATTTGCTCACCGCTGAAACCTTGCCCGCCAGGACCCAAGCCGGGACTGACGGGCAGGTCTGTATGTTGGTGCCGTCGGCGAGACTCGAACTCGCACAGCTTTCGCCACTACCCCCTCAAGATAGCGTGTCTACCAATTTCACCACGACGGCTGCTGTATGTGTCTGGATGGCGTGAGGAACTTTACAGTTTGTAGCTCTCCAGACAGTCCATGATTCTAGCCCGGAAAAACCCTGATTAGAAGCCCGGACAGCAATTTAGTACGCCTTATTTGGTTGGGATTTGCGCTGCGCCAGAAGCCGCAGGGGCTGTTGCAGCAGGAGCGCTTTCAGTGGCAGATGTGGCTGCCGGCACAGTGTTACCAGCAGGAATCCCAATGGCAGGGGTATCCAGCACACTTCCCGAACTTGTGGGACGGGCATTGGCAAAGTACGCAAGGGCGAGAGTAGACACGAAAAAAATCGCTGCCAGCACCGCTGTTGTGCGGGACAAGAAATTGGCACTACCACTTGCACCAAACAAACTGCCAGAGCCCCCGCTGCCAAACGCAGCACCCATATCGGCGCCCTTGCCTTGCTGAATCAAGATGAGGCCAATCATGCCCAGAGCGGTCAACATTTGCACCGCCAAAATCACATTGATAAATACGTTCATAGCAAATTGCTCCTGATTTTGAATATTGGTGTGAAGCGCGCTTCAGCAAGCGGCTGCAATGATTTGTAAAAAGTCGGGGGCTTTGAGTGAGGCACCGCCCACCAAGCCACCATCGATATCGGTTTGTGCCAAAAGCTGTGATGCGTTGGCCGCATTCATACTGCCGCCATACAACAATAGGATTCGGTCTGCTTGAGGCGTTGCGGCTTTGAGCTGCGCACGCAATACAGCATGTACTTCTTGCGCCTGCTCGGGAGAGGCTGTTAAGCCTGTGCCAATAGCCCACACCGGCTCGTAAGCCACCACAATCTCACTGATGCAATGGCCATTCACATGGATAACGGCTGCCATTTGTCGCTTGACCACTGATTCTGTCTGGCCCGCCTCGCGCTCAGCACGGGTTTCGCCCACGCACACAATCGGGGTAATGCCCTGGGCCAGTGCACGCTGGACTTTGGCGGCCACCAAGGCATCGGTCTCTCCATGGTACTGGCGGCGCTCAGAGTGCCCCACCAGTACATAGCGCACGCCAAAGTCTTTGAGCATGTGGCTTGAAACCTCGCCAGTGTAGGCACCAGATTCATGCTGCGATACGTCCTGGGCTGCCAATTGCAGCCATGTATTACGTGTCAAGGCTTGCAGCTGCGCCAGATAAGGTGCTGGTACAGCCAGTGCCACTTGGCAATCTTCAGCAGGTGCTGGGCCAGCCAGCAACCCACGCACCAATGCCTCGTTGGCAGCCAAGCTACCATTCATTTTCCAGTTGGCTGCGATTAGCTTTTTTTTCATAGTTACCACGTCAAAACAATTTTGCCGATGTGCTGGCGAGACTCCATGAGCGCATGGGCTTTGGCTGCATCACCCGCCCCGAAAACACTGTGCACCACAGGACGTATGGCACCTGAAGCCAGCAAGGGCCAAACCTCTTTGCGCAACGCCTGCGCAATAGCGGCTTTGAAGGCAACAGAGCGAGATCTCAGAGTAGATCCAGTAATCGTCAAACGCTTGCGCAAAACCAAACCGGCATTGAACTGGCTTTGCACTCCGCCCTGCACCGCAATGATGACCAAACGGCCATCATCAGCCATGCACTGAACCTCACGCTCTACATAAGCACCTGCCACCATATCGAGTACTACATCCACACCCTTGCCGTTTGTGATGCGCATGGCTTCTACAACAAAGTCTGCGCTGGTGTAGTCGATCGCGTGGTCGGCTCCCAGCTGCAGACAAGCAGCAACTTTCGCAGCCGAACCCGCAGTAGCAATGACAGTAGCGCCCCTAGCCTTGGCCAATTGAATGGCCGCCACACCAATGCCACTGGTGCCACCATGCACCAAAAACACTTCCCCAGCCTGGAGTTTGGCGCGGTCAAAGACGTTGCTCCAAACGGTAAAAAATGTTTCAGGTAGCGATGCAGCCTCAATATCGCTAAGGCATGGGGGTACAGGTAAGCACTGGGCAATAGGTACCACACATTGCTCTGCATAACCTCCACCAGACACCAGAGCGCAAACCCTGTCGCCTACACGAAAACCTGCCCCAGCCAATGCATTTGAATCACCCGACTCAATAGTCCCCGCCACTTCCAGGCCCGGGATATCGGACGCCCCTGCTGGCGGTGGGTAGTGGCCTTTTCGTTGCAATACGTCAGGGCGATTGACACCACTGGCAACAACGCGAATGCACACCTCTCCATCGCCGGCTAAGGGCGTGGGGCGATCCACCAGATGCAGTACATCGGGTGCGCCAAAAGTAGTGATTTCTACAGCACGCATGCAGGTATCAAAAAAACACTGGCCAAGGACAATGCACCATGCAGTGCCTATGGCCTCGTTTTTTTATTGTTGCTGCTGCTGTTGCTGCTCGCCGTGACGACCACGCTCAGTGCGCTCGCCTCGGTGATGGTCGCCGCGCTCTGCGGGTGCTGGGCGGTCGCTAAAGCCTGCGGGGCGTTCTGTCAGGGCCTTCATCGATAGCTTGATGCGACCTTTTTCGTCGGTTTCCATGACCTTGACTTTGACGATTTGGCCTTCAGTCAAGTAGTCACCAACGCGCTCCACGCGCTCGTGGGCAATCTGGCTGATGTGCAACAAACCATCTTTGCCGGGCAGCAGATTGATGAGGGCGCCAAAGTCTAAAACCTTGGTCACCGGGCCTTCGTAAATCTTGCCAATTTCGACCTCGGCAGTGATTTGCTCGATGCGGCGCTTGGCTTCATCGGCCTTGGTAGCGTCTGTTGCGGCAATGGTGATAGTGCCATCTTCTTCGATGTTGATCTGGCAACCGGTTTCTTCCGTCAGGGCACGGATCACAGCGCCACCCTTACCAATCACGTCACGGATTTTTTCGGGGTTGATCTTCATGGTGAAGAGCTTGGGGGCAAAGTTAGATACTTCGGTCTTTGCTTCACCCATAGCTTCTTGCATTTTACCCAGAATGTGCATGCGGGCTTCTTTGGCTTGCGCCAGCGCCACCTGCATGATTTCTTTGGTAATGCCCTGGATTTTGATGTCCATCTGCAAGGCAGTGATACCACCTGTGGTACCAGCCACCTTGAAGTCCATATCACCCAGGTGGTCTTCGTCACCCAGGATGTCGGTCAAAACGGCAAAACGGTTGGCGTCTTTGATCAGGCCCATGGCAATACCAGCCACATGCGCTTTCATGGGTACGCCAGCGTCCATCAAGGACAAGCAGCCGCCGCACACAGATGCCATAGACGAAGAGCCATTGGACTCTGTGATTTCAGAGACCACACGCATGGTGTAGGGGAACTCTTCTTTGGTGGGCAATACAGCTGCCAAAGCACGCTTGGCCAAACGGCCATGACCGATTTCACGGCGCTTGGTTGAGCCCATGCGACCGACTTCGCCTGTGGCAAAGGGAGGCATGTTGTAGTGCAGCATGAAACGGTCTTCGTACTCACCCGACAAGGCATCAATGCGTTGTGCATCGCGCTCTGTACCCAAGGTGGCAATCACCAGAGCCTGGGTTTCACCACGCGTAAACAAAGCAGAGCCATGGGTACGCGGCAAGACGCCGTTGCGGATTTCGATGGGGCGCACAGTACGCGTGTCGCGGCCATCAATGCGAGGTTCTCCTGCCAAAATCTGGCTGCGAACGATACCCGCTTCAATGTCAAACAGCATACCTTCGACCTTGACGGCATCGAACTCCACACCTTCAGCCTTAAGGCCTTCCATGACTGTGGCGTAGGCCTCGCGGCACGCCTGCGTACGGCTTTGTTTGTTGCGGATTTGATAGGCTGCGCGCAGTTTGTCGGCAGCCAGCGTGTTGACTTTGGCGATGAGTGACTCGTCCTTGGCTGGCGCTTCCCATTGCCAGACGGGTTTGCCAGCATCGCGCACCAGTTCGTGGATGGCGTTGATGGCTACATTGCCTTGCTGGTGGCCAAACACTACGGCACCCAACATGATTTCTTCGGACAGTTGCTGTGCTTCGGACTCGACCATGAGCACAGCGGCTTCGGTACCAGCCACTACCAAATCCATTTGGGAGTTTTTGCGTGCAGTTTGGCCTGGGTTCAGGACGTATTCACCGTTGACGTAACCCACACGGGCAGCACCAATAGGGCCGTTGAATGGGATACCAGAAATAGCCAGCGCAGCGCTGGTGGCGATCAGGGCGGCAATGTCGGCATCGACCTCTGGGTTCAAAGAAATGGTGTGGATGACCACGTGCACTTCGTTAAAGAAGCCTTCGGGGAACAGCGGACGAATGGGGCGATCAATCAGACGGCTGGTGAGAGTCTCGTGTTCGCTGGGCTTGGCTTCGCGCTTGAAGAAGCTGCCAGGAATCTTGCCTGCAGCGTATGTCTTTTCAATGTAATCGACAGTCAGAGGGAAAAAGTCTTGGCCGGGCTTGGCGGACTTGGAGGCAACTACCGTAGCCAGAACCACGGTGTCTTCGATGTTGACGAGAACCGCGCCAGATGCTTGGCGTGCGATTTCGCCTGTTTCCATGATGACGGTCTTGTCGCCCCATTGGAAGGTCTTGCTGACTTTGTTGAATATGCTCATGTGATTAGCTCCTTGAGTGTGGCCAAGGCCCACACGGGCTTGGCGGTAAGGGAGCGCAATTCAGAACACGATGCCATTCCAGCAGCATTGGGCTTACCCAACACTCTTGGAATGACACAGCTTCGCTCTGTTTTGCTTCTCCGAAGTAAAAAACGCCTGAGCTAGCGGACTAACCCAGGCGTTTTTGCATGCAGTAGCGCTTACTTGCGCAGGCCCAACTTGGCGATCAAAGCGGTGTAACGCTCAGCATCTTTGGCCTTGAGATAGTCCAGCAGCTTGCGGCGGCGGCTCACCATACGCAAGAGGCCACGGCGACCGTGGTGGTCTTTGGCGTGGGTTTTGAAGTGAGGGGTCAGTTCGTTGATGCGTGCGGTCAGCAGCGCAACTTGAACTTCTGGGCTACCAGTGTCATTGGCAGCACGAGCATTGGCCTTGACAACTTCGGCCTTGATAGAGGATGCGATCATTTGTTTTCCTTAGGGGCATGCGGGGGTCAAACCCACAGCACATTGGTTACTTGCGCTAACTGCTGGAATCGCTGATAGCGTGCGTCTTGCACTATGCAAAACCTGTCGATTGTACAACGTGACAAGTTTGTAGCGCATGAAGCTGCCTGGGCTTGCCTGATAAAAGGTTTGCAGGCAGTATGACTTTCGTATTTTTTGTACAAAAACAAACGTTATGCCACAGCAACTCTTGCCCCACCCAGCCACAATGCGTAGCCTCTATCTGCCCATGCGCGCCTGCAAGTGGGCGATGCATTTAGGGTTGTGCGCAACGGTTTGCTGGTTGGCGGCCACATTGCCCGCACAGGCGCAAAGCAGCGCAAAACGCAGCAGTACAACGTCCAGCGCCAACACAGAAACACCTCCGGCGCAGCGTAAGGTGACCAAAATCACTTACCAGCGCAGCACATCAGAGGAGTCCCCCGCTAGCCGCGACCGGCGGCTTACCCGCGAATGCAAAGGCAGGCCGAATGCCGGTGCCTGCCTGGGGTATGCCAATAGGCGTTGAGCGCAAGCCTAGGGAAGGTCTGCACAACCCCCGTTTACTAGGTCGTTGTTGATTGATATTTCTGATGACGACATTTTTGGGTTTTTCTGTGGCCATATCGGGGTGGTTTTCACCCCTTTCGCGGCCCTCTGGCC